>Ga0181858_1000926_pt1 | contig 14377 bp, 11 predicted proteins | sample NewIslPassag4_SG_FD_130749 | JGI IMG/M metagenome (GOLD analysis project Ga0181858, IMG submission 130749) | Feedstock adapted compost microbial communities from Newby Island compost facility, Milpitas, CA, USA - Passage 4_SG | ecosystem: Engineered > Solid waste > Feedstock > Composting ...
GCTGCTCCGGAGCGGCAAAGGCCGGCGTGCCGAAGCGGACCGTGTCGGACGGCTTCTCCGGCAGGTGGCTGCGGGCAATTCCGAAATCCACCAGCACGGCGCGGTCCGCCGCGTCGATCACGATGTTGGAGGGCTTCAGGTCGCGGAAGACGACGGGCGGGCGCTGGGCGTGTAGATACCCGAGCACCTCCGCCAGCTGCATGAGCCACCGCAGCACCCGCCCGAACGGCAGGCGCCGGCCGCAGCGGGCGAACCGTTCGGCGAGGGTCTCCCCCTCGACATATTCCATGACGATGCAGGCCGGGCGGCCGTCGGCCGGCGGAAAATAGTCCACGATCTCCGGAAGCAGCGGATGCCGCAGGCGGCAAAGCATCCGCGCCTCGCGGACGAACGCGCCGCTCTCCCCGGGCAGCGGCCAGGCGAACTTGACCGCGCGCCTTTTGCGGCCGAGGCGCAAATCTTCCGCCAGGTACACACGGCCCATGCCGCCGCCTCCCAAGGGCTCAACGATGCGGTACCGACCGCCCACCACCGTGCCCTCGCCCGTGATCATGCGCCCCATCCCTCCCGAGCAAAGGAGATCGCCGCAAGACGAATGCGCCGGACAAAAAAAGCACCGTCGAAAATCGCGCCCTGCGCGCTTTCAGGCGGTGCGGGATGCTTTCCCGGCGGCTTGGATCCGTTTTTTTGTTCCAGTTTCCATTGTAACGGATTCCCGGAGATGACACAACTGCCAAATTTCAGCATTCGTCCGGAAGAAAAAAGTCCGGGCCGTTCCTCAGGCTTTTTTTCCCATCACCAGCGTGACTTCGTCCCGGTTGTGGAACAACTGTTTGACATGCCGGATGTCGAAGCGGGTCCCGTAGGCTTCCGTCACTTTGGCGATGAGGCCGAAGGGCCTGCGGTCCGTCAGCTTGACTGTCACGACGGCCGGGGCGCCCGCGGACAGCGCGTCGGCGTGGCCGCAGACGATGCGGCAGGTGCGCAGCGGATCCCGGCTGATGTCGCAAAGCAACAGATCAAAGGAACCCGGCGGAAACGAGACCTCAGCGGCGTTGCGCCGGATGTGCCGAAGGCGGGGATGGCCGGCCAGCGACGGGTGCAGGTCCGCCGGATCGACGGCGGTCCCCCTGGCGCCGCGTTCAAGCAGCACCGACGTCCAGCCGCCGGGGGCGGCGCCGAGATCGAGGGCGTGGACGGTCCGGTCCAGCGGCAGGCGAAAGGTGCGCTCCGCTTCCAGCAGTTTGAACGCCGAGCGGGAAATGAGGCCTTCCTCCCGGCGAAAACGCATGGCGCCCCCCGGCCAGTCGGACAAATTGTCCTCCGGCCTGGAGACGCCCAGATAAAGCGCGGTTTTCGAGGCGAATCCGGACAGAATCCAGTCCGCTTCCCGCGGCACGATCTCCGCCCCCGCGGCGGCGAGGGTTTCCGAAGCCGCCTTCCGCGCCGCGGGCAGGGACAGCGGGCTGTCCGGCGCCTTGCGGAATTGCACGGCGACTTTCCGGCCCGCCGACCGGTCCGAAACGGATGCCGCGAAGCCGGCGATGGCCCGTACCGCAGCCTCTTCGCTTTCCGAAAGGACCGTCTCGGCGTGCACGGGGAACAGATGCCGAAGGAACACCGGCTTCCGCTCCCGGATTTTTTTCATCCATGCGGTCTCGCCGTCCGGCGCGTCCGGAACTTCGATGAGAAACACATCCCCGTCGGGGGAAAGCCCCCGCTGGCGAACCCCCGGGTCCGCCCGGCGCACCTCCTCCATGGCCGCCGCCGCGTAGCCCGGATTGGCGGTGCCCACAAACGCGGCCATCAGCCGCCCGCCCCTTGCCGGACCGGCTTGCCGACGCGCATCCACGGGCGGCCGTCTTCCCAGGTGATCGAGACCGGAAGCCCGTAGGTTTCGCCCAGCGCCTCCGGCGTCAGCACTTCCCGTTTCGGCCCGGCCGCCAGCATCCGTCCGTCGGCCATCAGGGCGGCGTGGGTGAACAGGGGCACGATTTCCTCCACGTGATGGGTGACGTAGAGGATGGTGAGGTCGCCCCGCGCCATTTCCCCCAGGGCTTCGAGGAACTTTTCGCGTTCATACGGGTCCAGGCCGGCGCAGGGCTCGTCCAGGATGAGCAGATCGGGATTGGCCATCATCGTGCGGGCGAGCAGCGCCTTTTTCCGCTCCCCCTGGGAAAGCGTGCCGAAGGGCTGCCGGGCCTTGTCTTCCAGCCCCACGCGGGCCAGCTCGTCCAGCGCGCGCCGGTAAACCTCGTCGTCCACCTTTTCATAGATGCGCAAATAGGCGAAAAGCCCGCCGGCCACGATCTCCCACACCGGGTCGCGGAGGGTGAACTTTTCCACGAGAGACGGGCTGATGTAGCCGATGCGCTTGCGCAGCTCGCGAAGATCCACGGTGCCGTAGACGTGGCCGAGCACTTCCACCCTGCCCGTCGTGGGGAAAAGATACCCGCATATCATCTCCAGCACCGTCGTTTTTCCGCAGCCGTTGCGGCCGAGCAGCACCCAGCGCTCGCCCTTTCGGACGTGCAGGTCGACACCCTTCAGGATCAGCCGATCTTCGCGGCGCCATGTCAGCTGATGCAAATGGATCATGTCCATTCCTCCCGTCCTTCGGGTAATTGTCCGGCTTGCCACTTTCCTTCGGCGATGGCCCGCCGGACCGCCTCCGGCACCGGGCCGTCGTGGATGATGGTATCCGGCGGCGCCGCGTCGCGCAGGGCCTTCAGCATCCGCGCCTTCCCCATGGGGCTGGACGAATGCACGTACACTTCCCGTGGAAAACGGCGATGGACGATCATGCTTTCCACCACCGCCATGCCGTTTGCGCTGCCCGGCCCCAGCTCGTAATCGAGGGACAGCACGCCGACGTCGCATTCCAGAAGCAGCGTCACGCACTCCTCCGCCGTGCGCGCCGCGACGAAACCCTTCGGACAGGGGCGCAGATCGTCAAGAAAAACGTGGATCAAACGCTCTCCTCCTCGCACCACCGCCGCAAAAGGGCCAGCTGCCCGGCGTACGGATGGCCTTCCGGCGAGGGGGTTTCCAGCAGGAGCGCCGCGCGGCGGATTTCCGGCAGACGCAGCAGATCGCGAAACCCTTCTTCGCCGATCCGCCCGCCGCCCGCCGGCGCGTGGCGGTCCCGCCGGGAACCGCACGGATGCGGCGAATCGTTGCAATGCACCGCGGCCAGGGCCGCGAAGTATCCCGATTCGCGCGCCCGACTGGCGAACTCGCTTCCGTTGCGCCCGTTCCACTCCCCGCTGGCGTACAGATGGCAGATGTCCAGGCAGAAGCCCCCCGCCTCCGGCCTTGCGCACAATGCCCGGATTTGCGCCAGCTCTTCCGGCGTCGTGCCGAACGGACCCCGGTCCCCCGCTTCGTTCTCCAGCAGCAGCCTGGCCTGTCCGGGCCAGTTTTCCAGCACGCGGTCGAGCCATGCGATGACGTTGCGGTATCCCTGCAGGGGATCGCTTCCCCGCCAGGCGCCGAAGTGCACCACCACGCCGATGGAGCCGCAGGCTTCGGCGATGGCCAGGTCGTTCAGCACGCAGCGCACCGATGCTTCCGCGGCGTCCGGGTCCGCGGCGGGATTGACCGGATAGGGCGCGTGTGCCACGGACACGATGCCCTCCTGCCGGCAGAAGGCCCGGCACGCGGCCGCGTCCCGCGGATCGAAGGCCTTCACGCGCAGGCTGCGGGGGTTTTTCGGAAAAAACTGAAACGCCCCCATCCCCATCCGCGCCGCCGCCTTCGCCGCTTCCGCATAGCCCCTGCGTATGCTCAGATGACCGCCCGCGACAATGCCGGCCATGTTCCCGCGCTCCGCCCCGTCAGTCGAACCTTTGGCAGTCCGGACAAAAATAGACGTGGCGGGACGAGACCGCCTCCCGCCGGATCGTGCCGCCGCAACGGGGACACGCCAGCCCTTCCCGTTCATGGACGCGCAGCTGCTCCCGGTAGCCTCCGGTCATCGCGTCGCCTTCGTGCAGCGGTTTGTCCATGCATCCGCCGGCATCCACCGCCTCCTGCAGGACCAGCCGCATGGCCCTGAACAGGCTGCGCCTCGCTTCGAGGGACAAATCGGCCGGCACGGCCAGGGGAGAAATCCCCGCCTGATGGCAGATTTCATCCGCGTAGCGGCCCCCGATGCCGGCAATGATGCGCTGGTTGGTGAGCGCCAGCCTGAGAACCCCCCGCCCGCCGGCCAGCGCCGCGGCGAACGCGTCCTCGTCCAGACGGGGGTCAAACGGCTCCGGACCCAGGAATCTCAGCGATTCCGCGGCCGCCTTCGCCGGCATCAGATGCAGAAAACCGGAAGCGGGGATGCGGAAGAACAGGCGGTTTCCGTCCGTGAAACCGATGATGGCCGCAAAGCGGGCGTCCAGCCTGTTCCTTTCCGGCCCGTGGCGAAGATAGCCCCCCTGCGTCAGATGCAGCACCAGCCGGTACCCGTCGTCCAGATGGAACAGCAGGTATTTGCCGCGCCGTTCCACGAACAGGATGCGGCGGCTTCGCAGGGCTCTGTCGAATTCTTCCGGTTCCGTGTTGATTGCGCGGGGCTGATGCACGACGGCTCCCGTTATATGTACACCGCAGACGAGATCGCCGAGCCTTCTGCGGTAATGCTCCATCTCGGGCCATTCCGGCATGCGTGGTCTTCCCTTCCCAGATGTCGCTCGTCCGTAACATTATACCTCAGAGAAGGGGATCAGTCACGGCTTGCGGCGAGTTTGCGGCGGAGCCGTTCCACCCGCCGCCGGATTTCCTCCCTTTCCCGCGGGGCGCGGGAAGATCCGCGGGACAGCGGCAGGGCGACGGACAGCGCCAGCGCGCGTTCCGCGTAAACAAGCGCCGCGGCCGGGTCCTTCCGGCGGTGTTCATGGTAGACGGCGAGCCGGATGTGCGCATCCGGCAGCGGAACCGCCGACCGCTCCGCGATCGACGCGGCCTTTTCCCACAGGGGCACCGCCTCGTCGAACCGCCCGAGCCGTCTCCAGCGTTCCGCCGCCGCCATGAGCCAGCGGAACATGCCGGGTTCGTCCCTTCCGGCAATTTCCCGATACAGCGGGTCGGCCTTCTCCGAACGTCCGTGGGCGTCCAGCCAGGCGGCGGCGCCCAGCAGCTCGGCCGCCGTCCATTCCGCCGTTTCCCGCGGGTCCGCAAGTCCGCCGGCCAGGCGTCCCAGATGAACCGCCAGGGAAGCCAGTGTCAGCAGGTCCCGTTCGTTGTGGGTGAGCACGCCCGTCATGTGGGCGGGATTGCCGTCCTCCAGGAAGCGGAAATAGAACGTCGGGGCGAGCACCCCCGGAATGTCGTCTTCGCGCTCCACGCCCAGACGGTGTTCCTCGATGGCCGACAGCCGGCACGACGCCAGCGCGTTGCGCCACAGGGCGCGGGACGGCGGCAGCAGATCGAGATGAAGCGGACCTTCCCCGGAAGGCCGCCAGCCGTTGAGGACGAACCGGGTCACCAGCAGCGGCCAGTCGAAGGCCCGGCCGTTGAACGTGGCCAGGTGTGTCCGGCCTTGCAGCCGGTCCAGCAGATGGGCGAGCGCCGCGGGCTCTTCCCCGGGATGGCGGATGAACAGCTGCTCCACGAGGAAGGCGCCGTCTTCCACATAGGCCAGGCCGATCAGGAAAGGAAAATTTCCCGTTCCGACGCCGAGGCCGGTGGTTTCCAGGTCGAGAAACAGGACCGCTTCCGCGCCGGACGGACGGGCGGACGGGTCCGGGGCGCGGCGGTTTTGCCGCTCCGTGACCGGGGCGAGCAGCGGCAGCGCCCACACGAGGTCCCCCAGCCGGTGGCGGCCGTGCCGGTGGCTGGGCGGGTACGTTTCGCGGCGAAGCAGAAACGCGCCCCATTCGTTGCGCGCCTCGGCGGCGCCCAGCGCCCGCCAGCCGTCTTCCCGGACCCCCGTGCCTTGTTCCGAACCGGCCCGGGCCCTGCCCGCCGCGTCATCAACGGCCGTCCCGTTATCCCGCTCTTCCGGCCGCGCCGGAAAGTCGCCTCCCGCCGCCCTTCCCGCGGCTCCCAGCCGGATCAGCCGTTCGCGCAGGGTGCTCATGCCGGCACCCCCGCCAGCGTGCGGCGGATAAGTTCCAGCGCCAGCTCCTTGCCCCTTTCGCCGGTTTCGTCGGCGGGCCCGACGCAGGAGGGGCACCCGTTTTCGCAGCCGCAGCCAGCGATGAGGCGTTCCCCTTCCCGGAGCAGTTCCGCGTGCAGGTCGAACAGCTTCCGGCTGAGCCCGATGCCGCCGGGATAGCGGTCGTAGAAAAAGATGGTCGGACGCTTCGTGTGCACCGCCTTGACCTGCGGCACCACCCGGATGTCGAACGGATCGCACATCAGGTGCAGCGGCGCCAGACGCCCGAGGACGCTGGACACCCCCAGCAGGGCCGTCTGCCGTTCGCTTTCGCTCCGCCCCTCGAAGACTTCATCGGCAAAGGCGAACCAGCAGCCGCTGGTGTGGAGTTCTTCCTCCGGCAGATGGATCGGGCCGGAACCGATGTTTTCGTGGGTGCGCAGGCGGATCTTCTTGAAAATGGTCGTCCGCGCGGTGACGGCGATTTCCCCGTACTGCCGGGTGAGCAGCCCGTCCGCTTCCTCCAGATCGGCGTGCAGCACCTTCAGGTCCACCGCCACGTTCGCGTCGGGGAAATAGTCCACGTTCACCTGCCGGACATAAGCCTTCTTTTCGGGATAGTCCAGCTTCTCCACCTGGTACTGCACGCCTTCGTGGATGTAGATCGCTTCCTCGTGGATGAGGGTCGGCGCGCTGAAGCGGTCCACCTCGCCAATGACCCTGTGCCCTTCCGTGACGTCAATGATGACAAAGTTTTCCGGAGAGGCGGTGCGCAGGGACACGTTGTTGGCGGGAAACGCCTGCGCCATCCAGTGCCAGCGGTTGCCGGCCCGGGGGACGACCCGTTCCTGCGCCAGGAATTCCAGCATGTCCTCCAGGGATTCCGCCCCGAACGTCTCGCCCGCCTCGAAGGGCAGCTCGTAGGCGGCGCATTTCAGCTGGTCCAGGAGGATCAGCAGATTGTCCGGATCGATGCGCGCTTCTTCCGGGGTCAGGCCGAAAAAGAACTCCGGATTCCGCACGAGAAACTGGTCAAGAGGATTGCTTCCCGCCACCAGGATCGTAATGGAGCTGCCGCGCCGGCGGCCGGCCCGCCCGGATTGCTGCAGCGTGCTGGCCACGGAACCCGGATAGCCGTTGATCACGCACGCCTGCAGCTCGCCGATGTCGATGCCGAGTTCCAGGGCGTTGGTGCTGACGACGCCGCGGATTTCCCCCGTGCGCAGGCCTCGCTCGATTTCCCTTCGCTGCCTGGGCAGATAGCCGCCCCGGTAGCCGCGGATTGTCTTTGGTCCGAGATCTTTTTGCACCAGTTCCTGCAGATAGGTCAGCAAAATCTCCATCCGCACCCGGCTGCGGGCGAACACGATGGTCTGGATGCCGCTCTTCAGCAGATCGGCCGCGATCTTCTGCGTTTCCAGCACGCTGCTCGCGCGGATGCCGAGCTGCCGGTTCACGAGGGGCGGATTGTAGAACACGAAATGGCGCTCGCCGGAAGGCGCCCCGTTGTCGTCGATCAGCCGGACCGGTTCTTCCAGCAGGCGCTGCGCATGTTCCTTCGGATTGCGGATCGTGGCCGAGGCGCACAGGAACTGCGGACGGCTGCCGTAGAACCGGCAGATCCGCTTCAGCCGGCGGATGACGTTGGCCACGTGGCTCCCGAACACGCCGCGGTACGCGTGCAGCTCGTCGATGACCACGTATTTCAAGTTTTCAAACAGCTTCACCCATTTCGTATGATGGGGCAAAATGGCGCTGTGCAGCATGTCCGGATTGGTGACCACGATGTGGCCCGCCAGGCGGACGACCCGCCGGACTTCGGGCGGCGTGTCTCCGTCGTATGTATGGGTCTTGATGTCCACGTCCATCAGGTTGGCCAGTTCCTGCAGCTCCGCCACCTGGTCCTGCGCCAGGGCCTTCGTCGGAAACAGGTAGAGCGCCCGGGCGCTGTCGTCCTCCAGGATGCGCTGGAGCACCGGCAGGTTGTAGCACAGGGTCTTGCCGGATGCGGTCGGCGTCACCACGACGAAGTGTTCCCCCGCGCGGGCCGCCGCGAAGGCTTCCGCCTGGTGCGTGTACAGGCTGGCGATGCCCTTGCTTCCGAGCCCTTCGGCCAGCTTCGGGTGCAGCGTCTCCGGAAACGGCACCGTCCGCGCGGGCCGCGCCGGCGTCGTGTGCCAGTGCGTCACGTTCGCCATGAACTCGGGGCGGCTGCGGAAATCGGCGATCCACTCCTCCACCGACGCCGCCCGGCCGGTCCATCGGTTCACCCTGATCCGCTCCCTTTCCGACTGATCATGTTTCCATTGTACGGAATGTATGTTCGCCTTGCAATTCCCGCGCCGTGTCCCAATTTGCCAAACGGCATCGAACCAGAGCGCCGCTTCCGCCGAAATTCCCTTCTTCCGTTCCCGTTGCGACACGCCCTGTCGGCTTCTGCGCTTTCCCGGGAAAAAACGGGCGGAATTTCCAGCGCCTGTCCCCCGGATGGGAGAGCCCCGCAACAGCCGCATAAAAACCCTCCGTTTCCGGCAACCTATGCGGGACGAGCCTTCCATCCCACAAACCGGGCCGTCCGCGGCGGGCAGCGGAACATCCGCGCAGGCAGCCCCGGAGGACGGAATGTCCCGGCGCTATGTGGCGCAATGTCCGTCCAACGGCATGCCGCCGGAAACCCGGCCGCGGACGATCCGCCGAAAAGGAGGTGCACCCATGGCCAAACCGGACGACCGGTCCGACAATGTGGAGAAGCTGCAGGAAATGGTGCAGAACACCATCGAGAACCTCGAGGAAGCGGAAGAATATCTGACGGAACACGCGGAAGAGCTGGCGCCGGAAGAAATCCAGGCCATCAACGAGAAAAACATGCGCCGCCGCGAGAGCATCCGCGGCATGCGCGAGGAGATCAAGGACGAAGTCCGGGCCCGTCGGGGGCGGAACGAAGACCAGCCGTAAAAAGCACAAGGCCGGTTATCGTCTTCGCAAGGACGGCCGCAGACCTTTGCGGGGCCGGCTCCGGACGGCGACGAAAAACGCCCGCCGACCGGACGGCCGCCGTCCGGCTCCGCCTTCCAAAAGCCAAACCCCCTCCCGGAAAACCCGCGCCCATGCGCGGCGTTCGGAGGGGGTTGTCGTTTGGCTTAATATTTTATGCCATTAATCATTCATGACATTAAAGTATCTCGCCTGCGGATGGGCGAACCCCATGGCCGACACTGACGCCTCGGGATCCATCATGTATCCTTCCGTAAGCTGCACGCCGATATCCTCCGGGTGCAGCAGATCGAACAGGAGCGCCTGGTCTTCCAGGTTCGGGCAGGCGGGATACCCGAAGGACACCCGGATGCCCTGATACTGGGCGGCGAAACGCTGTTTCATCGTCATGCCGGGCGGGTCCGGAAATCCCCAGACGTCCCGCATGAGCTGATGGGTCCGCTCCGCCGCCGCTTCCGCCACTTCCAGCGCCGCCGCGAGAAGCGCGTGGGATTTCAGGTAATCCCCTTCTTCCTTCCAACGGTTCGCCTGCTCCTTCGCCCCGTGGCCCGCGGTCACCACGAAAAAGCCGACGTAGTCCATGACGCCGCTGTCCACGGATTTCAGAAAATCGGCGATGCAAAGGTACGGTTCGGCCGGCTGCCGCGGGAAGGAAAACCGCTTGAGCACCCGCGACGGGTCGTCCGGATCGTACACCAGAATGTCGTTGCCGTCCGACTGCGCCGGGAAGAACCGGTACACGCCCTGCGGCCTGAGCCAGCCGTTCTTCTCCGCTTCGGCGATGACGGCGTCCACCGTTTCCCGGAGCCGGACCGCCTTCTCGTCACCGGAGGCAAGCAGCTGCTCCACGTTCCCCTTCAGCCCGAGATGGTGGCCGAGCAGCATTTGCCAGTTGACATACGGAAGCACATGGGAAAGGGGAATGTCCCTCAGCACGTGCCGATCGGTATCCGGCGGCGTAAAGACGGGCGCGTCCGGGTCGATGGCCGGGGACCGGACGGCGGCGGAACCCGCCTTTTTTTCCGTGCTTCCTTCCCCGCCTTGCGTGACGCGGGAAACGAAGTACTCCTTCTCCAGGGCTTCCCGCTGCGCCGGATCGGACAGCCGGTTGGCCAGTTCCAGCCCTTCCATGGCATCCTTGGCGTACAGCACGATTCCGTCGTATTCGGGGGCGATCCGTGTTTTCACGAACTTGCGGGTCAGCGCGGCGCCGCCCACCAGGATGGGGATGCGAATGCCGGCGTTGCGCAGGTCCTGGGCCGTCACCACCATTTGCTGGGCGGACTTGACCAGCAGCCCGGACAGCCCGATGAAATCCGGCTTTTCGGCATGATACGCCTCGATCAGCCGCTCCGGCGGCACCTTGATGCCCAGGTCGACCACCTGGTATCCGTTGTTGGACAATATGATTTCCACCAGGTTTTTGCCGATATCGTGCACATCGCCCTTCACCGTGGCCAGCAGCATCTTGCCCTTGACGGCCGATTCCGTCTTCTCCATGTGCGGCTCCAGATACGCCACGGCCGCCTTCATCACTTCGGCGCTCTGCAGCACCTCCGCCACGATGAGCTCGTTGTTGTTGAACAGCCGGCCCACCTCGTCCATGCCGGCCATGAGCGGGCCGTTGATGATCTCCAGCGGCGCGTACTTGCGAAGCGCTTCGTCCAGGTCGGCGAACAGGCCTTCCTTGCTGCCTTCCCCCACGCGGCGCGCCAGACGCTCCTCCAGCGGCAGGACGACATCCGGGGCTTTTTCCTTTTTGGATGTTTTGTCCCGGAAGGCGGCCACGAAGGCGGCCAGCGTCTCGCCGCTGGTGTCGTAGAGCAGCTTCTCCGCCAGTTTCCGCTCCTCTTCCGGTATCGAGGCGTACCGCTCCAGCTTCTCCGTGTTGACGATGGCGTAGTCGAGGCCGGCTTTCGTGCATTCGTACAGGAAAACGGAATTGAGCACTTCCCGCCCCGCTTCCGGCAGCCCGAACGACACGTTGCTGATGCCGAGAATCGTCTTGCACTTCGGCATGGCTTCCTTGATCAGCCGGATCGCCTCGATGGTCTCCCGGGCGGCCCCGATGTACTGTTCGTCCCCCGTGCCGACGGGAAACACCAGCGGGTCGAAGATGATGTCCTCCGGATTCAGGCCGTATTTGCCCGTCAGCAGCTCGTACGAACGGCGCGCCACGGCCAGTTTGTCTTCCCGCGAAATCGCCTGGCCGCGTTCGTCGATGGTGCCCACCACCACCGCCGCGCCGTACCGGTGGACGAGGGGCGCGATGCGGGCGAACTTCTCTTCCCCGTCTTCCAGATTGACGGAATTGATGATGGATTTGCCCTGGATCATCTTGAGCGCCAGCTCCGCGACGGCCGGATCGGTGGTGTCGATCATGAACGGCACCTTGACGATCCGCGTGGCGCAGGCCAGAAAGCGCCGCATGTCCTCCGCTTCGTTCCGGTCCGGGTCCTGCAGGCAGACGTCGATGATCTGGGCGCCGTTTTTCACCTGGGCCCGGGCGATCTCCGCCGCTTCCTCATACTTTCCTTCGGCGATCAGCCGCTTGAACCTGCGGGAGCCGAGAACGTTGGTCCGTTCCCCCACCAGGCACGGTCGGTTCGCTTCCTCCAGGTACACCGTCTCGATGCCGGCGACCGCCGCCGGATGCCGGCCTTCGGGCTTGCGCGGCGGAAGGTCCCGCAGCGCCTCGGCGATGGCCCGGATGTGGGCGGGCGTCGTGCCGCAGCAGCCGCCCACCACGTTCACCCACCCCTGCTCGGCGAATCCGCGCAGCTTGCGGGCCAGGGATTCGGGTGTTTCGTGATAGCGGCCGTTTTCGTCCGGCAGCCCCGCGTTCGGGTAGCAGCTGACCGCGATGTCGGCCATGCCCGCCAGCGTCCGGATGTGGTCCCGCATCAGTTCCGGACCGGTGGCGCAGTTGAGACCGATGGAGATGGGCTTAAGGTGCTTAAGCGAAATGTAAAATGCCTCGATGTTTTGCCCGGCCAGCGTCGTACCCGTGGGCTCGATGGTGCCGCTGATCATGACGGGCACCTCCCGGCCGAGGGCCTCGAACGCCCGGCGGATGCCGACGCCGGCGGCCTTGACGTTCAGCGTGTCCTGGCACGTCTCGACGAGCAGCGCGTCCACGCCCCCTTCCAGAAGCGCCTCCGCCTGCTCGCGGTAGGCTTCCGCCAGCTCGTCGAAGGTCACGCCGCCGGTGACGGAGAGGGTTTTCGTCGTGGGTCCCATGGAACCCGCGACATAGCGCGGCTTGTCGGGGGTCGAAAACCGGTCGCAGGCTTCCCTGGCCAGCCTTGCCGCCGCAAGGTTGATCTCCCGCGCCCGGTCCGCGATGCCGTATTCCGCCAGCACCACGGAAGTCGCGCCGAACGTGTTCGTTTCGATGATGTCGGCGCCCGCCTCGAGATACGCCTCATGGATGCCGCGGATGACGTCGGGACGGGGGAGGTTCAGCATCTCGTTGCATCCTTCCAGCGCTTCCCCGCCGAAATCCGCGGCCGCAAGGCCGGCCTGCTGGATCATGGTTCCCATGGCGCCGTCCAAAATGAGAATCCGCTCCTGCAGGAGCTGCCGCAAGGGCGGCTTGTTGACGCCGGTCGTGCCGTTCATGGCAACGCCCCCTTCCGCACGCCTTCGTCTACGCGCGTTCAAGCAACGCCGGAAGTTCCCGGAGCGAGCGGATCTCCCACGTGGGGACGATGTCCCCCTCGCGCGGAAGTCCGCGGCGGTTGACCCACACCGAGCGCATCCCGACGGAACGGGCGCCGAGGATGTCGGTGGTCAGCCGGTCCCCGACCATTACCGTCTCCTCCGCGGTGACGCCGTGCAGTGCCATGGCGTGCCGAAACAGCCGCGGGGACGGCTTCCCTTCTCCGAAGGAGCCGGAAATGACGATATGATCAAAATAAGAAGCCAGCTCCGGCACCCCGGCCAGTTTCTCCCGCTGGAGGCTCGGCGATCCGTTGGTGAGCAGCAACAGTCCGTACCGGGGGCGAAGCTGGTCCAGCGTCGGCAGAGCGTCCTCGAACAGATACGGGCGGCGCCTTCGTTCCTCGATGAACCGCAGCGCAAGCTCGGCGCCCAGTTCCGGATCGTCCACGCCGACGGCGCGCAGCGCGCGCGTCCACGCTTCGTTCCGATACGCCGGCGCGATCTCCCGGAGCTTCGCGAACATCGGGTGCTCCGTGTCCTCGAACCGGGCCCACAGGGCTTCAAACCGGTTGATGCCGATCATTTGCGTAAAGGGGTAGGTTTCGTAGCTCTCGTATAGCGCCTGCGTTTCCCGTTCCAGCGCCGCCGCGAGCGCCTCCGGATCGGCGCCGGTTCTTTCCGCGGCCAGGCGCGCCGAGGCCTGCAGCGCTTCCCGCACGCTCCGCTCGTCCCAAAGCAGCGTGTCGTCCAGGTCAAACCAAACCGCCTTGACGGTCATGTGACGGTTCCTTTCCCTGCCTGTTTATCGGGTCCTGTCTTCCAGGTCGATCCGGTTGTCTTCCGCGAAGCTCCGGAGGCGTTCGCTCATTTTTTCGACGGGATACAGATTCAGAAGCCGCGAGAACACCCACCGGGTGCCCCTGACCGACTCCACGACCACCGCCCCGGGCAGGAGAACGATCCGGCGGATTTCCTGCGCCTTCAGCACCTTGTATCCGGTGAACCGCCGCGTCTCCAGCGTGTTGCGGGTTACCGTCAGGAAAGGCCGGCGCAGAAGGTAGACCGCCGCGAGCACCACATAGGCCGCCACCGTCCACCAGAACAGGGCGCCCGGGTCCGTCTCCCAGGGCTTGGTGAGATAGATGAATAACCCGTTGATCAAAAGGAGAACCAGCGGGATCATGTAGCCGATCCCGCGGAATTTCACGGGTTGCCCGAGCCCCGTGACAAGGGCCTTCTTGCCCTGCTTTTTGAGCCTTTTGTTGAGCTGTCTGGTGTTTCTTCGCACTTTCCGTTCCCAAGTTCGGGACATTGCGAACCCTCCCGGCCGTCCGGGCCATTTCGCCTTGCATCCGGCCTCTTCTACTTTTACATTTGACCGGAAGGGTTGTCAAGGCAAAACGGCGCATGCGTCCAAGCTCCCTGCGGGCCGCCGTGCCGCGCGGATGCGCCGGCCGGTGGAAAATTTGCGAAAAAAAAATAAAAGCGCCTTTCGGCGCCGGAAAGCTTCGAAGGGCGGTCTATTTCAGGATGCTTTCCGGAATGATCAGCCGCTGCCCGCTGCGGATCTCCGGCCCGGAAAGGCCGTTGCGCTTCATGATGGCGTGCACCGCGGCGCGCGGGTCCGTCTCC
>Ga0181858_1000931_pt1 | contig 14345 bp, 19 predicted proteins | sample NewIslPassag4_SG_FD_130749 | JGI IMG/M metagenome (GOLD analysis project Ga0181858, IMG submission 130749) | Feedstock adapted compost microbial communities from Newby Island compost facility, Milpitas, CA, USA - Passage 4_SG | ecosystem: Engineered > Solid waste > Feedstock > Composting ...
CCAATGAAAAAGATAAAACTCTAACAAAATTAAACAATTCTTGACGCGGTAACACATAATACTTAGTCAACAATTTCAAAATTCACAAATCTAAACATGACAAAAAAAAACGCAAACACGCTTCTCCTAACCATCGCAATGATCAACTACCCATAAACAACACATCAGCCATTCCTTTAAAAACTACAACACGAAATCTAACCCTATTTAAATTTAATCCAAAATAAATTTTAGAAAAAAAAATAACTAAAACATCTCCAATATTAAAAAAATTTCAAACTCGTCCTACTAAAAATCAATTCAAAAAATACACATAAGGTGAAAAATAAAACCAAAAATAAATACGTTGACGTGATCCTAATTTGGTCGTTGTTAATTCATTTTTCACCCTAGAGTCAAACTTATCCACTAAATCCCGCATTAAAGAACTTTGACCTACAAAATAAAAATAATTAAAATAAAATCAAATTCAATATTTAAAATAACGCATTAACAATTTTAAATCCACAACTAAATAAATCAACAATCATAACCAATGTAACAATTTCATTATGATATTTAAACAAAAATATAAGCCACCCATACATCAATACTTAATCAAGTTCAAATATGAGCTAAACAGACATCACCCGTAACTAACACCAAACGTTCAATAAAATAAGATGAAGCTAATAAAACAAAAAGCAAAGCATAAGCCAATATTGTACGCAATGCAGACCAAATAAAAACTAACCCTACTCAGACTAAAAAACTAAATAATTGAATGAAAAACAACATTAAATTAATAGTACCCAATCTTAAAAGATCTCGTGACTTTGGCACAAAAAAAGTTTGAGAAAACAAAAACCGCATTAAATCACCTGACGATCAGTGAAATAATAATCAATATCAATTTCCAATAAACGAACGAAATTGCAACACTACTCCTCTATAATCAAACAATTTATTTAAAGTAAAAGGCTGATAACATCAGGTCTTAACCATAAATCATGGAAATAAAATTACCTTAGTTCATCCGAACCATATAAAAAAAAATAACACTCATATATTAAATTCTCGAAACAAATTATACAATACAAATAAAAGAACATAATAATTAGAATGTCTTGTCATCATAAGAATACAAACCAACGGGAACATCAAAGAATCCAATGCAAACCTTCCTAGTACTCAAAATCGATTAATTGAGTTTATACCAGTACTAAAAACTAATCGATTGTATTTCTCCATCGATATAGAATCAACTCGAATTATCTGATTCGAATAATAAAACCACAACCTATAAAACATTGGCTTATAAAATGACAGCAAACAAAAACCTACACTAAAATCTGAAAACAAATATCTAACAATAAAAAAAAATAAATGCACCATCAATCATAAACAATCTCAGCAATATTTTATAGAAGGAATATTAACTAATATATAACGATGTCCAACATCACTCAACCGTTTAAACAAAAACCGTACAAACAATATACAATAAGCAAATACCACTCCTACAAGACGCAAAATTCTTGAACATAGAAAACAAGTTAGTCAACCAGACAACCCTAAGAAAATAAGCGAGATCAAAATAAAAAAAACAACATTAAAATTTTTTAACATTAAATAACCTTTCAAACTAATCAAACCAAGAATAAACAACCCCAAACTAATGTCCCTAATTGGCATTTTTTGAATCCTAAATCCAACACTTAACAAGCTTAACCACATCATAGAATATATAAAATAAATAACACCTATTACGAATATGCAACCAAACAGTAATACCACTAATAAAATTCAAAATAAATATAAACAACGAAAATTCATGGGCAAATACCGATTTCGAACAAACGATCAACATAAACTCATTATACCACCAAAATATGAAAAATATTGAGTAATTGACGTATTTTCAAAAAAACGAAACAATCGGTAAAATAAACTATTTACTTGACGCGTTTCGTTTGAAAATCGTTCAGTTAAAAAAGCAAACATTTTATTACGTCACACACCAAAGACATCATTATGTCTATACGGCAACATTAAATATTCAATATGAACCGGAAAAAAACCAAATTTATCAAATCCATTATATTTTTTACTCCCTATAATTAAAGCCTGTTGAATCTCATACCTTTTTAAAGTCCATCCCTCAATTGAAACATACTTCAAAAATTTTAAATTACGTCGATTTCGATCATAAAAATGCGAGTCTTCATTATATGCCAACCACAAAGCTAATAAATTCAATGTTTTATTATATTTTAAATTCGTTCTATCACCAGAACGACGAATAGGTCGAAATTTCAAACATTCACTACTATCTGTTACTACACCCTCCAAATCAAAATTATAGTAAAACAAACGCTTATGCTTCTCGATTTCCTGTTTTGTCATTTCAGACTTATAATTACTGACAGAATCTCTAATTTCATCCGCAACAGAATCAGAAATTGCTACCTTTAACCGTCTAATATCATCAAATCAGACGCGTAAATCAGACAACAAAGCATCCAACTCTTTAGTCTTCCTCACTTTACGCTGATAAATCAATCGTTTTAATTCTAATAAATTTAAATAACGATCAACCACCAATCTCAACCGTCACCGCAAATGCTTATTTTTAAAGATTTCATAATTAATAAACAAAGGAACTTTATATACAGATATACGTTTTAATTCAGAATCTAATGACACTTTTGGCTTGGACTCTTCACGTTTTGGTTGATCAAATAGGCGACTTAAATCATCATGTTTCAAAAACATATACATAATAAAAATTCAAAATCAAACTCATTCAAACAAACCAAAAAAACTTAAAAAAGGAGAAGCGATATGAATTTTTATTTCTTTATCCAAATTTAAACCAACTTCTCTAATTTTAGTCAATTCCAAAGCACTAAATCCAAACTTTATTCGATGATATAAAAAGACTAAGAAATCAAAAAATAAATATCTGACTAACGAAAAATCAATACCATAAAAAGGTAAATAAAAGAAATCAAAAAACAAAACTTACCAAAGGACCCAGAATAGTTTTTCTTATAAATAAACATAGCGTCCGAAGAAAAAAACTGCATTTCCGACCGCATAAAAATCATAATAAATAAAAAGGATTACTCAATAAACGCCGAAATCGAAAATTTTGCACAAATCCGAAATGTTTATATCCCAATTGAGTTCCTAATCTTCGTGAATTAAACCAAAACATAAAACTTCTATAATTATTTGCCTGCTGCTCAGCATAACATCGCTGCAACACGCTCAACGCGATCTAAAATTCAAACTGAAAGGATATCCTAACACTCACCTGGATCGAGAAACGAAGTAATTTTGTCCTGCCAAGCGGAAAAATCTCTCAATATTTACTACTTAACTCAATAACCAAATTATCAAATGTTTTTGCTGAAAACCTCAATTTCAGTTTAAACCGCGATTTTTTATAAGCTTGATAAAGATTACCCTTAACTCAACTAATTCGACGCTTCAACATTATTATCAATCTCTCCAAAAATGTAAAAAAGAATAAGTTGATGCAACACGCTGACTATTAAATTTAAAACCATGGACCGCTCTCGATCAAATACCAAATTAGATTTAAATAAACCATAAGGCACACTTCGCCCTCCTCGCCTAAAATAAATACTTGATATCTTCCAAGCCCATTATACCAATACCGTCGATTAACGTTACCTAAAAGCTCTAAATACAGACATTATACAATGTTCATGTACGATAAAATAATAAATTCAACCGCTTAAACGAAGAACTAAACCTGTCCTTTCCATAAACACGAAACCTTTTGCGCACCTCCAAATCAATCGAAATATCTGATGATAAAGATAATTCATAATAAAACATACGTGGAAGAAACTTGAAGATAAAAGACCACGAAAATACGGTAATATACGATATTTAGCAGTAAACTCTAGAAAAAATAACAATCGATCCTTGCGATAAACACTCAAATCATAAAATAAAGTATTTAATAAATCAAACTTCAACCGATTAGATACAAATAAACCATTCTTCATACTAAACCGAAAATATTCAACAATTAGGCGCCGCAAATTAAACATCAACGAGAAAGTTCCTCAAAACTAGCATTAACAGCAATATAAAACGATAAAAAAAACCCTTAGGTCATCGAGACCGCCTGCTACGTACATGACCATAAACATGCTTCAAATGACCCAATTCATGGCCAACTCATTGTTTCAATTTGTCATCTCATACTCAAATAACTCTTGGTGAATGCATCCGAAAAGCAAAATTCAATAATTTAAAAATTTTCCTTTGCATCTTACGTTCATTTGGATAATGCAATCAAATATATTCCTTTAACCGAACCAACTTAGCTAAAGCCTCATCACGCTTAAAAACATTACCTGACTTTTTAGCCAAAATAAAATCCCGACGTAAACGTCTAATATTCTCTCTAATAAACAGTTTCCGTTGAAGCTGAGAAAATTTTAAAGACCTTTGCTTATCCATTACTCGTTTATCCCTAACACGATGAGGCGTAGGACGTACCACATCAAAATATTTAAATAACTGATGTAATACATCCAATCTCTGCCTAGTGCGCAACTTTCGAACATAAGGTGCCATAATGCGACTAACACGTCTTTCTCCTCGCTTTCTATCTCGCAAAATTTCACGCTGAGCACGCATCAAACTTTTTTTCCCAGACAATAAACGAAACCGGTTTAATCAACTTCGTGCTACAGGCTTATGTTTTTTAGACTTACGTTTTTTAAACAAATTTCCACGAACTCAACTAAATCGATCTCTTAATTCATCCAAATGGCTCTGATACATCTTACTCCACAATCTAGTCTTAAACTGCTCCGCTTTAACACGATTTAATCATGACTTATCCGTAAACACACGCGAACGATTGCTTAACCCCCAAATTACACGTTTACTTCTACGTAAATGACGAAGACCATGAACTCTACGCTGATAACGTTCTGAATCAGGAACACGTGAGCTCATCTTCTTCGCAAACGCCTTAGAGATTTTTGTCCTCAATTTTTGCTGCGCGATAACAACTCTAAATTTTCGAGAACGAGTCAATTTTGACTTTGGCTCTACCATTAAATACTTACGAAATCTCGGATTTTTTCGAATATACAAGCTTAAAAGATCTTTATTTCATAAATTCTTACCCTCTTTGCTCAGTCGATTGAACAACTTGGTCCGATAGCCCTTATTAATAATCTGTTGATGCTCTCGCTTAATTGGAACTATCTTTTTCCTTAATAAACTTACAGGTTTCTTATATAGAGTTGATCTCAAAGCAGAAACTCTACCAGATTTAAAATCCTTTAGACCAGGCTTACCGAGCATAAGATCTTCCATATTTAAAGCTATAAAAATATTTCAAGGTATCTCAAAAGCTTCAGTAGGAATAAAATCTCCAGACGTAATTGCAGATGACACAAGTGTCTCACGTTTTTTAACACGGTTATGAATCAAAAATTTCCGCAACAATGATCAATTAAATTTTCCTTTAAACCAAGACTTAAAAATATCTCTCAAATCTACCAATTTTCTTAAACGATCATCCGGCAAAATATCATAACCTGAAGGATTAAAATAAGGTGCCGTTGGATCAGCAACTCATATACCAAATAACAATCGATTAGCCTCTTGTCAATCATTCAACTTACCCCAACCAAACGATATGCGGTCCCAACCAGAATAAACATTATAAAAATATTTATGTAAATTTCGATATTCTCAACGATAAGCCAAATTACCATATTTTCTTCGCAAAGAACGCAAACTCCTCCGCTTTTTCACTTTTTGTCATTCAGGACCTAGCAATGAATCTCATTGAGAATTCTGTGATTGCTGATGATTTTTCCCATTAAACAAAGAAATTCCTTTATATCGCGAATAAAACCTATCCGGCAATAACGGTAAATTTAACAAAGATAAAACATTCATACCATAATCCAAACCCAATCAATCACCGTATAAACTCAATAATTTACGATTTCAACGACTTACTCATTGTCGTTTTCGAATCTGACCATATCGACTTCAACCAAACTTATCACCCCAAAGTTGACGATTCATTTCTAATCAATCTCAGCCTCTACGCCGATTAACACTCCGAAGAACTTTGTGATACTTTTTAACTTTATTAACTTTTTCATGGACATAAGCGGACCGATCTATCAACCAATGATCTAACGTAAATGGACTCAACGCAGGATAAAAAACAGCTGTTAAAGTCCTCTGAAAAGATCTCATTCATTTCCGAACAGGCACATATCAATTACGTCAAATGTAAAGTTTTAATCAACGATAAAAAAATCCAGGTCTAAAACTCAAAGCACTACGTTTCTTGACCAATGAATTAGCAAAATTCATCAAATATAAAATAAATTATAAGAAAAATGACTAACCTGTACGACACAATCCAAAACAAAACATATAATTTGCCAGATCTACTAAAAGTTCTACTATAATCATTAAATCGAAAGTCTTTAGAAAAAAAAGCCGCTAAATCCACAAATGAACGCCCATTTCGAAATTCATTAAATAATACTTCATTTACATACATACGCTATAACTATTAGAAAACAAATATCATGACAATAAGACATTCACTTATTTCTTTTCATAAAATATCTATAATGCTTCAAATTTCGAAATCGCCTAATAAAATATGGTTTAAAATACAAAGAACCAAAAAATCGATCTTTATAAAAATTACGTCATAAAAATGGATGTTTTGTTCTTCGTGAATAATAATTATCTCAAAAAAAATCCTGTTTTCAATCACCGCGAATATACGGCACAGCTTTCAAAGTACCTAAAGATCACAACATATTAGATCTTTCTTTTTTCCGGTTTTTATGAGTTAACTTAGTAAATTTTCTATACTTTATCAAACGCTGCCTACTGCTAGCAAAAGACTGTAATGCCCTAGTATAACCTTTAACTTTATTCGCAGCAAGCTTACGAGCTGACCGTATGCTATCACGCCTTATTGCTCGACTATCGTTCTTAACAAAAACACCATCAGCTTTCCTGCGTAAATTATAAGACATCGGTATAAAAGTTGCCATCTTAGCTTTTCTATCATCGTCCAAAGTAACCCACTCATCCGACGAACGCGTTAAATATTTATCATCTACAAATGGAGCCCGAATACCAACACGCGAAAATCGAGTCTTAAATTTCAAAAGTCGTTTTTTAAGCTTAGACTTCCGTCTACGTGATATTTGATCTAATGACAATAACTTAGAACCTCCGAGTTTGTAAAAATTTAATTTCGAGCCATTAATAAGCATATTACGCCATATCTTATGCCGAAATTTTGCTAATCGTTTAGATTTGAAAGGATAATAAGCTCGTGGAACTATCCTAAGTTTACGACCACGACCACGTAACCGTTTAAATCTACGTCACATATCAACTTTCAATAATTCTCCCAATCTAGAAATTCTTGAATAACCACTCAAACCCATAAAACGATTTCGCTGAAACTCTCAAAAATTTATACGATCCATTCGTTCACGACCTTTACCTCCAACTACAGAACGTAAACTTCTTCGTCATTTTCTCAATGATCATGGTTTACGCCGTAAATCTCGACGCAAATTAACATGATAAATTCGATCTTTATAAGCCTTATAACCCAAAGGCTTGTTACGAAATCGCAAAAAATTAACTAACCGCTTATCTGGAAAACCCCATGTATGAAAAACACTCACGCCAGGATCTAAACTTTTAATAGAATTTTTACCTGTCAATCCCACCGAACGTAACACTGTCGATAAATTGTAATTATCATTAAATCGAGCTCAAGCTTCTGAACGTAAACTATTTTTTTTACTAAAACTTCTATTAAAATATAAATTATCCGATAACTTACTCGCAACTTGAGTTCGTTTTAAATCTCTCTTTCTAACATGGATATTACGATTATAACTTCGATCTAAATCTACATTACTCATATCAAATCTCTCAACCATTTCAGGAAATATTGAGGATCGATCCAATAACCTACTATAAAACGAAGCGTCTACAAGGCCAAACAAACGCTTAATTCTATCCGCATATAACAATGGTTTATCACGAAACGATCTGATATCCAATTCCAAATCATCAAATGCACGAACTGCACGACGAGGGAGCAACCCTGCCCGTTTACGCATTCTAACAGCTTTTCGTGTTTTCTTAATAGAATGTAACAATTGCATATATTTCCCTATCCTTCTACCAAATGTTTTCTTACTTCGTCCTCTTCTTGTCCAAATTGTACCGATATAAAATTTTTGATTCTTACGTTCTAATAAATTTCTGTACGAACTTTGTTGACTTTGTTCATTAACGTTATTACCTTCATTAATAAATCATTTTTCCCGAAAGCTCAACGTTCTACCTCTATATAAATACCTTTTATGTCTCTGTTTCAAGCGCAATCGTTGACGAAGTCTATTATCAAAACGCAAATATGCACCTCTACGCAACCGCGACATATCAACACCAGATATTTCTTTCGATATTTTTGGTAATTTCGATTCAAACTCAACACTCTTGTTCACCAACTCGTAAGGCATACGAGTCAAATTTTGTTGTTGCAATAACAAATTTTGAGATGCCCCAGAGAGTGACTTTATCCTTCTTCTTCTTATTTGTTTAAATTTTAATCGTCCTGTCATATTATTCAATGCAGCCCAAGAACGCTTATACTTTAAACGTTTCTTCGTTTTTGCCTCCTTACCACTTCGAAATATATAATCTTTCAAATTACCATAATCTAACAAAATATGACTAAAACGCATTCTACGCATACGTTTTCTTCGAAACCTACGAAGAATAAACTTATCAACAAACCTATGATGTCCTCATCGAAGCGAACCACGCCTCAATAAATCCTCAGCCGACCGTCCACGAACACGCTGTAAATCACGAACAATTCGACGAGATATTGAACTAACCGTATTTCTTCTGCCTACACGAGTACGAACCTTCGAAATACCTCTCAAAAACCGCATAACATGCGCATCCTGAGCAAGCTTCAATCACAGTTTAGATGCTCGATTACGATGTCCGCTTGAAATCAAACCGCGTTTCAAAAGCATCAACCGTTGTTGCGGGTACAAATGCGACCTATAAACCCGATGTAACTGTCCCCTCCGAATTCTTTTACCTCGCTTAGCTAATAAATGACTATCATCTAATCGTATAATATTCTTATCAAATTGGGTAACATTCACTTTTACATCCTTCAATCGACTATTTAAAAAATCTATAAAATTATTACTATTATTATTTACACCTTTTAAAGATGCCACAGGCATTGACATTCCAAATTTATGTACCAAAGATCCACGACGCAATCTATCATAACCAACCAATCGTATTAACCGTTTTCAATCATCAGTTTTTAACGAGTTCATAATAGATTGCTTTTCCAACGTACGCAAAGCTTTATTCGCTCTTAAATGTTCCCATCGAAACTCATCAAAAAACAGCTTATTTTGCACTCTAGATTTCATTAATGGAGACTGTTTCCATCAATCAATCGCCTGTCCTAATGCTAATTTATACTTCTTAATACGATCAATTTCCTTGTCAATCAAATAAAATTTCGCTGGCAAAGATTTACGCAATAACGATAGTTTACCAGTTAATTGATCTCCATCAACTTTTAATAGTGATCCTCGTGAAACCTTATGTCGTCGTACAATCAAATCTTTAAACTGTCTCTGACGATTACGATAACGTCTAAACATACGAACAGTATGATTTTTACCTTTTAATGCCTTACTCAACTGCTGAAACCTTGTCACTTTATTCTCCCAATAACTATCAGGCCGTGGCATATACGGATAAATTCGCAGCTTACGCCGCAACCATTTACGAACCTTTCGTTCTCGCGAAAATTTATCAATTAACCTCGACTTAACTCATTTACGAGAACCCAATTGCAACGCTGATAAAGACCTTCCAAAAGAACGACTAGATGCTCTCCTTAACTTAGTAGGATCAATAGCCAGCTTATGTAACATTTCAAATCTATTAGCTATATCTATTCGTACTTTTGGTGAATTAACTCCACGTAATGTCATCTTCAATACATCTTTAGGCATCTGTCGCGAATTAACTTTATACAATGTTTTAGTTTCAAACCAATCATAATGCTTCAAATTTTCAAAATTTGAACCAGAAAAACCACGCATTGGAAACAAATCAAACGCCTTAGCATATCGAAAATTAAAGCGATTATTCCAAAAATTTAAATCTCGAAACAATACATTTAAATCATTTGCAGACAAAAAGTATCAAAAATACGGTCTACCAAACAACTTATCAACTGGCCCGCGCAAGCTACTATAAAAGTTAAATCTACCACCTAAAGGAACTGTTTTAAAAACATCACTTCACTTACCATAAACCAAACTCATATCTAACTTTTCCGGATCATATCAACTATGTCTACGACCAAAAGCATCAAAGCCCATACCCAGGAAGCCCTTAAACTTTAAAACTGAATTCACGCCATACAAAGGACTATAACGATGTCGCATTTTTGGATATCTCAACAAAAAATCCGGAAGAAAACTTAGCCAACTATGATCAAAATCTAAAGAATATAATTGATGACGTTTAATAAAATTGCCCTTATAAAAACGACCACGCGGATGCCTTTCTGGATACACATCATAACCTTCTCCTTTCCTTAAATACACCAAAGCTTCCTTAGGAACACGTTTTTTACCACGATATCTAATAATAGACATACGTTTATTACTCAGAGCATCTAAAACCGATGTCGTATTTGTATTTTCCTTTCTTTTATACTTCAAAAAACCACGCTTACGCAATAAAAAATAACGCTTTAGCTCCGGATCATTATTGATTAAACTTTTTAACCTTTCCGCTCTATACGAATACTTCCTGTTTCGAAATTGCAATTTTTTCCTTTGCCTCTGATCACGAATACCTTTAACTAATCGTGCTATATCAAAAAAATGCAATTGATTGTGTTTACTCAATCTTTTTAAGCGAGGTACTCCAGTATACTTTTTCAAAAAATTTAAATACTTACGAAACTTTCCACGACGACGCAAACAATAAATTTCACTAAGATCAAAACTTCGACGAGCGCGTACATCAATTGGTGGCATTTTATAAAATGTTGGATTTAACAATTCTCTCCGTAAATATTTCGAATATGCTGAATCAAAGTTAACTAAATGACGAGACAAAAAATATTTCAAATGCTTAAAATATCATCTCGAATTAAAAAATTCATTAAACATCGATGACGAAAAATAATAACGTAACTGTGCTAACGACGAAGTCGGAGCATATCTAAACATATTATATCAAATAAACGTTCAGATAAATACCGCCGATTCGGAAAAAAACTTGCAAACCGACGCAATCTATAAACAGCATTTAAACATTTAAATAAGCTAGAGTTGCACCCACATAATCGGATGCTGGTATTATACCTTTTCGCAACATATACATCATTCTTTGACTTGAAAATGAAAAATTCAATTTATAATAAAAATTACCAAACAAAAATTTAAATACAGGACGAACAATGCTACTTCGCACAAAGATATCACCATACGACAAAGACGAATTCAAACCATGATTCCAAACAGATCCCAAGGCATAAAATACTGATCGAGCATAAAATGACGTTTGAAATGGCCGAAATTCATATCTATTCAAATAATCTTGAGTAATATATCTCAAAATAGTTAACCGTGAAGAAAATAATCTGACAAATCTATTCAATAACCTAGATTCATCCTTAACAAAATAATCAACATTAGTACGTAAATATTTAGGTCTAAAAAAACGTTGTCCATCCAAAAGCTCCTTGCCAGCTCTTCTTGCATCTAACATATAACCTCGAACCGAAGAATCATGCGCTCGCGACATAACTGACGTCTTATTAAATTTTTCTATAGCAGTTCTGTTATATATAAAATTAAAAAAAATATCATAAAAACTCAAATAGCGTGAAGAATGAGAAACATACGTCGCAAATGGAAACAATATTTCTTTAGTAAAAAAATCGACTAATTTTGAAGTAGGAAAAACAAATTTCAAAATTACCGACAAATATACAGCCAGATTATTTAATACCGAATAAATAAACCAAAAAAATAAAAATTTATAACCACCAACAAAAATACAGGGTAAAATAAAATTAAAAAAAATGCATGTCAATATCAAACTCGAATTTTATAAGTATAAATATCTCTATAAACCATTTCCATTGGCACAGGATCATACTCTGCTGCTTCATCTTCAGGAATACGCATCTGATTTCTACGATACACGACAAAAGTTTGATAAACCACTTCTGGATAATTAGTTATATCAAAATAAATAGTTCGCGTCACATTATCATAAAAAACACAATCTCTCACATCACTCAACGGGAATAATGAAGATATTCTCACCTGCGGTTGGTTAAACAACGCCACTTTCAATTTGTCATATAAAAAACTAAATCGTCTATCCGAATAAACAATTTCTGTATAAGGAGATGTTATCATCAATTCATCAGTCGAACTGCGTACTAAATTATATCATGTATCTCCACCAGTTAAAAATAAACATCGCATATGAACAAAATCTCTGATATCTTTTTTTTTAATTTTATCATTTAGTGATTTAGGATCCAATCGACAAAAATAAGACGCAAAAGCAATATTATTATAATTTGATAATACTACATACTTTTTAGGATGCAACAATCACAATCATGGTAATGAAGACGAAAAAATACTAAGTCCATTGATGAATCAATATCAACATAACTACCCCGCTGTACAGTACGACGATTAAAATTAAATACAGACCACACTCTATAACGAAAAAATAAAATAATAGAATTTAAATAATAACGAAAAGAAAGGGGCAAAAAAAACCTAAACATAAACTCTTTTACATAAACTCATGAACGATTATTTTTAAAAGCATCAACATTCGCTTTATAAAAATAATCTGAATTAGTTCGCAAAAAAGACCTATCAGTATCATCATACAAACCTCTAAAATAATTTCGAAAAAGATAATTCAAAAATACTTTCAAAAATACAAACATCAAAACAATAATTAAAAAAACATAAATTATTTTAGAAACCAACAACTCGAAAATAATCACAAATATCTTGTTAAAATCAAAATATATCAAATTACCAACTAACCAAATTCAATCTCACATCACACATCCAAACGATAAATTTCATTCACTTAATAATAAGCCAAAACTACAAATTACAAACAATCATAAATATCTATGATAAAATCACATAAATAGTAACAAACTACTACAAAATAAAAATCATAATCCCATTAGTAACCAAATTCGTCATACTATATATACACAACAAAATATCACAGCAAAAACTCAACAAAAACCGATCAAAAACAACGATACAATAAACGAAACCCAAAAAGTAAATTTCGGACTAACAAAATTTAAAAATACACCACCACTACTCAAACAACCAACAACACTGTGTAAATAACCCTGAATCCATCAACCTAAAATAACAACAGGATTAAAATCAAATATCAATCAATTATACGATATCATTATATAGACAAATAAACAAACAAAATATATTATACTCACTTTAGGAAATTCCCGATTACACATATGCGTACCTACATTAACGGCATTCAAATAATCATGATAATCAAATATTCTTAAAATAAAAGCTCGCATCAAAAGTCCGGAAATTCGTCTTATCGACTGCTTATTTCAATTCATGCTACCATCCATAAAACCAAAACATCCTTGCGGACATCAAAATCACCTCTTATATGTAAACGCTTATTTAAATTAACCAAATTATCAAAAAATAAAACATTCAAATATTTTTCATAACAATATCGAATAACATCATGAAAAACATAGAAAAAAGACACGAAAAACAATACAAAATTAAAAATATAAATACCATCATGTTTCCAATCTTCTAAAAAACACAAAAAATATTCACTGACCATCAAACTAGGTAGCTCCTCTGACAAATGTAATAAAAAAATAACACTACTAATTCCATAAATATAAAAATATAAAACAAACAAAATAACTAAACCACATAAATGATTTAAACAACCAATGATAAAACAAAAATCAACAAACAATCTAAGAGTTATTCATCGTAAAAAAAGAAAAACAAACGAAATATCAATCTCATAAACCAAACCAACATGAAATCTAGGCGCTCCATAAACAGGCATTACATTTTGCAACAAATAACATTATGCGACAAGTTACGAAGATGTTTCACAAAAGATGACTTAAAATAAGGTAAAACAATATCATCAGTACCATCACGATTTAAAAA
>Ga0181858_1000935_pt1 | contig 14328 bp, 18 predicted proteins | sample NewIslPassag4_SG_FD_130749 | JGI IMG/M metagenome (GOLD analysis project Ga0181858, IMG submission 130749) | Feedstock adapted compost microbial communities from Newby Island compost facility, Milpitas, CA, USA - Passage 4_SG | ecosystem: Engineered > Solid waste > Feedstock > Composting ...
AGGACTGAAGAGTTTAACGGAAAGATATTTCGAAGTTCGTCAAGGTTGGCGAACCGCCTAGTGCGGGACCGCATGCTAGGTGGTGTGAGAGGACGGGGGTTAGTCGCCCCCTCCTACTCGATTTTCCTAAATTACGGATTAAAGGGGCGAGAAAAGAGCCATAATGGTGGGGGAGAGAGGAGGGGTGCCGCATGTGGACCTTGCCGCAGACGTTTCTGGCCCAATTGGTCTTCTTCATCCTTGTCATGACCGGCTGGTTTCAGGCTTGGGCCAATCTCGTCCGGCCCATCCGTTGGATCCCATTATGGCTCTTTTTTTGCTTGGAAATCATGGGCAGTTTTATCGTCTTGCCTTTGGGAGAAAAAGGCACATTGTACGTCGGAGGCCTGCTGTTGCCGTTGTTTCTCGTCCTGTTTTTTTCCCATCATTGGTACGGACTGTGGTATCCCGTTACGTCCATCGTTTTACTGACGGCCGTCTTGTTGTTCATTCGGGAATTCATACGGTACAGTCCGGTGTTTTGGATCATGGATGAAGCCTGGGGCATCAGTTTGCTCGCCCTAGTGTTGGCTTTTGCCGTGGGACGTCACCTCGGGGAGAGCTGGTTGGTATTGACGTTTGGGCTTACCTTGACCGAAGCCGGTTTTCTCATTTTGCACGCAATGCATTTGCAACACGTGGAAATCGGCGGACCGTGGTTCCAAGGCTTATGGTGGCGGACGTTGTGGCTGGGCGCCGTTGCGACAGCCCTATGGCAGACGGTTCCGCCGTTGCTGAAGAACTACGTTGGCGCCCGCTGGATCGCGGCCCTTTTGTTGCGCAAAGCCGCATACCGCAAATAGCAAAGGGGGCGCGGCCAACAACTGCCAAGGGAGAGCGGGTGAGAGAGTGGAGTTGTATCAACAGGCCGTCCTTCTCGGTATCGCCATGGGTTTTTTGGCCCGACTGTACATGCTGCGGACCGATTATCGCCAATATCCGACGTATCCCCACGGTCGCGTCATCCATCTGGCCTTAGGGTTCATCGCCGCGTGCCTCGGCGCCGTTGCCGTCCCTTCCTTCGCCGAAAAAAATTTCACCGCCGTCACATTTCTCACCTTGGCCGCTCAACAATTCCGGGATGTACGGAATATGGAGCGCGAGATGCTCAGCAAATTGGACCGGGATGAGCTCGTGCCGCGGGGGTCGGCGTACATCGAAGGCATCGCCATGGTCTTTGAAGGGCGCAATTATTTGGTCATTTTCACCGCGTTGCTCGTTTCGTTGTTCACCTATATGTTTAATTTCTGGTACGGAATAGTTGCCGGGATTGGCTGTTTGCTTTTGGACCGTTTGTGGATGTCGGGCCAATCCGTCGGCCACATTGCCCATGTGGAGGAGGCGCCCGTCCATTTTAAAGGACCGTTGTTGTACGTCGGCGACATCGTCATCATGAACGTCGGTTTGGAAGCCAACCGGCAATTGATTGCGGAAAAGGCCCTCGGTTTTGTGTTGACGCCGAAAAATGAAGATGCCCGCATTACGTTGTCCCATTTGGGACAACGGCAGGCCATTTTGCACGATGCGACGACCATTTTAGGCGTGTATCGGGATGCCGGTACGCCGGCTTTTGTGCCGATGGCCAAGCTCGATTTGGAAAATGGACGGGTCGGCCTATTCTTGTTGCCCCAAGAAAAAGACGTTGACAAAGCGATGCGCCTCATTCGCCGGGTTCCTGTCTTGGAAGGTGCCGTTCGTCGTCCCACGCAAGCGTCTGTCAACCGAACTTCATAAGAAAGGGGATGTTCATGGCCAGTCTGGAAAAGACGATATTGGCCGTCATCACTACGCAACGGGAGCGGGTGGGCGGCGGTGTGCCGATTTTTTATGTCAAGCCCGAGGAAGTCCAGCGCATCGGCGCCCACCTGGAGGCGATATTGGATGCCATGGTCCATGAATTGCAAGAAGGATTGTACATCGTCGTCAAACACGCTTGAACGGCCCATGGAATTGAGGTAGGATGGTACTGCTGACCAGTCATGGAAGATACTTTTCTTAAGGAAAGGAAACGACAGATATGGCAAAACCGACCGTGGCCATTGTCGGCCGCCCCAATGTGGGAAAGTCCACATTGTTTAATCGTATCGTCGGCGAACGGGTGGCCATCGTCGAAGACAAACCCGGCATCACCCGGGATCGCATTTACCGCGATGCGGAATGGCGCGGAAAGCCGTTTTGGCTGATTGATACCGGCGGTATCGAACTGGACGCCCAGCAAGAAATGGCGGAGCAAATTCGCCAGCAAGTGGAATTGGCCGTTGACGAAGCGGACGTCATTTTGTTTTTGTTGGACGGCAAAGCGGGATTGACGCCGGCGGACGAAGATGTGGCCTTGATGTTACGGCGTTCGCAAAAGCCGGTGATCGTTGCGGTCAACAAAGTCGATTCGGCGAAACAAAAAGGCGACTGGTACGAATTTTACCGTCTCGGCTTGGGCGAACCGCTTCCCATTTCGGCGGAACATTCCCGGGGTTTGGGAGACTTGTTGGACCGGGTGGTGGCGAAGTTTCCGGAACAGGGGGAAGAAGAATATGCTGGGGACGTGATCCGCATTGCCGTCATCGGCCGGCCCAACGTTGGCAAGTCGTCGTTGGTCAATGCCATTCTCGGCGAACAGCGGGTCATCGTCAGCCCTGTGGCCGGAACGACCCGGGACGCCATTGACACGCCGTTTCAGTCGGAAGGTCAGACATATGTGCTAATTGATACGGCCGGGATGCGCAAACGGGGCAAAATTTACGAGACGACGGAGAAATACAGTGTGTTGCGGGCATTGCGGGCCATTGAACGATCCGATGTATGTTTGTTGGTTTTAGACGCCCAGGACGGCGTCGTCGAACAGGACAAGCGCATCGCCGGGTACGCCCACGAAGCCGGATGCGCTACCGTCGTGATTGTCAATAAATGGGACGCCGTTGAAAAAGAAACGAATACCGCCCTGCGGTTTACGGAACGCATCCGGCAGGAAATCCCGTTTCTCGATTACGCGCCGGTGCTTTTTGTATCGGCGAAAACCGGACAGCGTATCCATACGATTTTGCGCCGTGTCAATGAAGTGGCGGAACAACACGCCCGTCGCATACCGACCGCTCTGCTGAACGAAGTGGTGGCCGATGTTCTCATGCAAACGCCGCCACCCAGCAAGCGGGGAAAAAAATTGCGCATTCATTACGTGACCCAGGTGGCCGTCAAGCCGCCCACCTTCGTCTTTTTTGTCAACGATGCGGAATTGTTTCATTTTTCGTATCAGCGTTATTTTGAAAACCGGTTGCGGGAAGCTTTTCAATTTGAAGGAACGCCATTGCGGTTTGTGCTTCGTTCGCGGGGAGAGCGCTAACATAGTTTTTCATCCGCGAATGGGAAGGGGAAATCCAGAAGGAGATAATCAGCTGTGGGGGGCGGTAACGCCATGGGGATGATTACAGCGGTAATGGCGGTGGCGGCCTATTTGCTCGGCTCCATCAGTTTTGGCCTGCTTATCGGCAAGTGGTTTCTCGGCATTGACATCCGGCAACACGGCAGCGGGAATGCGGGCGCCACCAATTTGTCCCGGCTAATGGGAACGGGGCCGGGGATCGTCGTCTTGCTGCTGGACGGGTTGAAAGGGTATGTGCCGGTTTTGCTGACGCTTTATTGGACCGGTCATTATGCATCTGCCATGTTGGTCGGATTGGCGGCCATCGCCGGCCATATTTGGCCCGTGTATTTCGGGTTCAAAGGCGGCAAAGGGGTGGCGACGACCATCGGCGCGATGCTCGCCATGTCCTTTTGGGCGACATTGGTTGCCGGATTGCTCACGTTGTTGACCATCGCAATTACCCGCTACGTTTCTCTCGGTTCCTTGCTTTTTGTTTTTTTAATGCCTTGGTTGTTGTTGCTTTTCGGCCGGGGCTGGCTTGTGTTTTTCCTTTCGCTTCTCTTGATGGTTCTCGTCTTTTGGAAACATCGGGAAAACATCCAACGGCTCTTGCAAGGCCGTGAAAATCGTTTCGGTAAACGCATCCGCTAAAAGGGGTCGGTCGTATGGGGAAAATCGTGGTCATCGGTGCCGGGAGCTGGGGAACGGCTTTGTCCAGCGTCTTGGCCACCAATGGCCATCAAGTGTTTCTTTGGGCCCGGGATCGTCGCTGTGTGGAGGAAATTAACCGCCGGCGGACGAACGAAAAATATTTGCCGGGCGCCCGCTTGCCGGATGGCATCACCGCCACCGATGACATGGCCGTGGCCGAAGGAGCGCATGCAGTTTTTGTTGTTGTTCCGTCCCAGGCCGTGCGGGCGGTCAGCGAGGCGTTATTGCCCCACATCGGTTCTCAAACGCTGCTCGTTCATGCGGTTAAAGGGTTTGAGCTGCCCAGCCGCAAACGCATCTCCGTCGTCTTGCAAGAAGTCTTTGGCCGGCAACGGGAAGTGGGCATTTTGTCCGGGCCGAGCCACGCCGAGGAAGTTGTCCGCCGTCTGCCGACGACCGTTGTCGTCGCCAGCCAAGATGTCCAGTTGGCCGAACAAATACAGGATTTGCTTTTCAATGATTATTTTCGCGTGTACGTCAACAACGATCCCGTGGGCGTGGAAATCAGCGGTGCATTAAAAAATGTAATCGCTATCGCCGCCGGCCTTTCCGATGGCTTGAAATTTGGCGACAACGCCAAGGCGGCTTTGATCACCCGGGGCTTGGCGGAAATCACGCGCTTGGGCGTCGCCATGGGTGCATTGCCGGCGACGTTTGCGGGGCTTGCCGGTGTCGGCGATTTGGTTGTCACGTGTACGAGCCGTCACAGCCGCAATTGGCGCACCGGATATATGTTGGCTCAAGGGTACACTTTAGAGGAAATTGAAAAACAGCTTCATATGGTGGCCGAAGGCGTGAAAGCCACAGTCGCCGCTCATCAGTTGGCGCAAGAATACGGTGTAGACATGCCCATCACGCAACAGTTGCACGAAGTGCTCTTTGCCGCCCGAACGCCGAAGGAGGCGGTCGGTTCCTTGATGACCCGCCTCCGTCGGCACGAAAACGAGCTGTTGTACGGTACTACACCTTTTTGCCAATGCGACATAAACTGATTAAAAAAGAGACCCACAATCGGGGATACAGTCATGCACCATGGGTGAGGGAGTTTTTCTCCCTCATTTTTCTTTGCCTTTGGCATTGGTATAATGGACTGGGAAACAATTTGGGATGAGGTGCATCGCCATGACATCCATGCTTTTTGCCTTGTTGGCCATCGCGCTTATGTTTGTGGCCAACTACCTCATAATGGTCGCCCGCCGCCGGGAAAAAGGCTGGGTGCGGACATTGCTTTCCATATGCGCCTTTTTGCTTTTGCCGCCGATCTTTTTCTTTGCCCTCATCGCTTTGTTATAAATGCAATGCGTCGTGAACGCTGAAATGTTCAAGCTGCGTGAGGGGACGGTTCATTGATGAAAAAAACTGTAGCGCAAGTTGTTAAGGCCTTATCGTTGATTTTCTTACTATTGTTGTCCGGTTGCTTGTATCCCCAATCAATGCGGGTTGAAAACCAAATGCCGGTGGCCCAAAGGGTCCAGTGGGTTCAGGAAGCCTTAGAAGCGTACCGCGAGGCGACCGGCGTATTTCCTATCCAGACGCGGGACGCCACGACGCCCTTGTATGAAAAATATCCCATCGACTTTCAAAAGCTTGTCCCGAAATTTTTGCCGTATATACCCGGGGATGCCTTCGAGGCGGGGGGAAAATACCAATACGTCCTTGTCGATCCCGAAACGGAGCCGAAAGTTCGCCTCTTAGACCTGGAGACGGCGCAAATTGTGGCCGACATCCAGCAGGCCGCCAATTTGTACTGGTTGGAACACCGGCGGTTGCCGGCCACCGAAGTCCGCTATTTCCCGCAGTTTTTCAACGTCGAATTGGAACGGTTAGGTTACCGGGAAATCTTGATTCAAAGTCCCTTTTCCGGGCATTATTTGCCGTTGTTGATGGATCAGGTGGGATATATCGGCGTCGATTATGCGCAAGATATCGCCATGTATTTGCAAAACGTTTCCTTGGAAGCGTGGCAAGACCGTGATTTACGGGAATTGTTGGTGGAAAATTCCCTTTTTGTGCCGGTGAAATCGTTCCCTTATCGTTTGGTGGACAACGAACCGGTGCCGCAATTGGAAGAACGCACCCAAAACATGGGGAATCGACCGTAACTGAAAAGGATGCGGAAAAGTCCCTGCCGCTCAGCCGGCAGGGACTTATTGTTTGCGTTGATTGTTTTTTCTTCCCGCCGCAAGAATTTAGACATAGTTCAAAAACAGTGTCATATATTTATACCGTCCAACTGTACCGAAATGAACCGTCACTTTTTTTCATTCCGCAAGGAGGGAATCCCGTGGAAAAACTGGCCCTGTTCAAAGATATTGCCGAACGCACCAACGGTGACGTCTATCTTGGCGTCGTCGGTGCGGTGCGGACCGGTAAATCGACTTTTATCAAACGGTTTATGGAGCAATTGGTCATCCCGAATATCGAGAACGAAGCGGATCGGATGCGGGCAATTGACGAATTGCCGCAAAGCGCCGCCGGTCGGACGATTATGACGACGGAACCGAAGTTTGTCCCCAATCAAGCGGTAGAAATTTTTGTTGATGAAAATTTGTCGGTCAACGTCCGCCTGGTTGATTGCGTCGGTTACGCCGTCAAAGGAGCCAAAGGATACGAAGACGAAAACGGTCCGCGGATGATCCAGACACCGTGGTTTGAAGAATCGATTCCGTTCCAAGAGGCGGCGGAAATCGGCACCCGCAAAGTCATTCAAGAACATTCGACGCTGGGCATCGTGATGACTACCGACGGTTCCATTACAGAAATTCCGCGGGAAGATTACGTTGAAGCGGAAGAAAAAATCGTTGCAGAACTGAAAGAAGTGGGAAAACCGTTCATCGTTATCCTCAACTCGGCCCATCCCCACGATCCGAGGACGCAGGCGCTGCGGGAAGATTTGGTGGCAAAATACGACGTGCCGGTGTTGGCGTTGAGTGTGGCCACCCTTTCGGAGCAAGACATTCTTCAAGTGTTCCGGGAAGTGTTGTTTGAGTTTCCGGTCAACGAAGTGAACGTCAATTTGCCCAGTTGGGTGATGGTGTTGGACGAAAACCATTGGTTGCGGTCGAATTATGAGACGGCTATCCGGGAAACCGTCGAGGACATCCAGCGGTTGAGGGACGTCGATCGCGTCGTACAAAAGTTTTGCGACTATCCGTTCATCGTCAAAGCGGTGTTGTCGGACATCAACATGGGGCAAGGAATTGCCGACATCGATTTGTACGCACCGGACGAACTGTATGACCAAGTGTTGACGGAAATTGTCGGCGTGGAAATTCAAGGCCGGGATCATCTGTTGCAGTTGATGCAGGAATTCGCCGTGGCGAAAAAGGAATACGACCGCATCAAAGACGGCTTGGCCATGGTGCGCAGCACCGGGTACGGCATTGTCCCTCCATCTTTGGAAGAGATGCGGTTGGAAGAGCCGAAACTCATCCGGCACGGATCCCGTTTTGGCGTCCAATTGAAGGCCACCGCCGCGGCCATCCATATGATCCGGGTCGACGTGGAATCGGAGTTTTCTCCCATCATCGGTACGGAAAAGCAAAGCGAAGAACTGCTCCGTTTTTTGATCAAAGACATCGAAGAAAATCCGGGAAAAGTTTGGGAGACCGACATGTTCGGCCGTTCGCTCCATTCCATCGTCCAAGAAGGCATCCAGGCCAAGCTCACCATGATGCCGGAATATGCCCGCTACAAGTTTCAAGAGACGTTGCAAAAAATTGTCAACGAAGGATCGGGGGGCATGATCGCCATTATCTTGTAGTGAAAAAAAGCGTCAGAGCACTCGTACTGAGTGCTTTTTTTGCGGTCTTGTCTTGAAATATGGCAAGGCGTGTATTAAGATAGGATCGACTTTCCAATGAAAGAGGTATGCTTTTTCCCATTTGCGGCAAGACCAATAATAACAGCAAAGCGCTTCCGTGTAAGGAGGTGAAAAGGATGAATAAAACCGAATTGATTTCGCAAGTGGCGGAGAAAACGAGTTTGTCCAAAAAAGACGCGGCCAAGGCGGTGGACGCTGTCTTTGAAACGATAACAGAAGCCTTGAAAAATGGCGAAAAAGTGCAACTGATTGGCTTTGGCAATTTTGAAGTTCGGGAACGTTCAGCGCGGAAAGGGCGCAATCCGCAAACCGGCGAAGAAATCGACATTGCCGCCAGCCGGGTGCCGGCGTTCAAACCGGGTAAAGCGCTGAAAGAAGAAGTGAAATGACCAACAACATACATAACGATGGGGCTGACCAAGTCAGTCCCTTTTCTTTTTACTTTTGAAACTTTTTTCTTTTGTAAGTGTGTGTTAACATAGAGCCAATCGTGTATCATACCGGATGACAGAGCAACAGGAGACGTTGAAGCGGAGGGAAAAACATGGCGGTCGATCAAGGTAAAATCGAGCAGGCGGTACGGATGATGCTGGAGGCCATCGGCGAAGATCCCGGTCGGGAAGGATTGCGGGAGACGCCGGCCCGGGTCGCCCGGATGTATGCGGAAATTTTTTCCGGCTTGCAGGATGATCCGAAGCGATATTTTGAAGTTCTTTTCAGCGAAGATCACGACGAACTTGTCTTGATCAAAGACATCCCTTTTTATTCCATGTGTGAACATCATCTGGTTCCATTTTACGGCGTCGCCCATGTCGGGTATATTCCTAAAGGGGGGCGGGTGGTTGGTCTCAGCAAGTTGGCCCGGGCCTTGGAAGCGGTCGCCAAACGGCCGCAACTGCAAGAACGCATCACGTCGACCGTAGCCGATTGCATCATGAAACAATTGCAGCCGCACGGCGTGGTCGTCGTCATCGAAGCCGAGCACATGTGCATGACAATGCGGGGGGTAAAAAAACCGGGAGCGAAAACCGTCACGTCAGCCGTACGGGGGATTTTCGCCACCGATCCGATGGCGCGAGCCGAAGTGTTCCAATTAATCCGCTCGTAACGTTGGCGAGTACCTTGACATATTTTTGATGGTTCAATATAATGAAGATGTGTCGGGACGTGGCGCAGCCTGGTAGCGCGCACCCTTGGGGTGGGTGAGGTCGCAGGTTCAAATCCTGTCGTTCCGACCATTTCTACATATTGACCGACAACAACCGCAACATGCACATGTTGCGGTTTTTTTAAACTAAGGGAGGAACATTTCGTGGAATATATCAACGATTATGTCGTTATTAAAGCGGAACAAAACGGGGTGCAAGTGTTCGGATTGACCCGTGGAGAAACGACCCGGTTTCATCATACGGAAAAGTTAGACAAAGGTGAGGTCATGATCGCGCAGTTTACTGAACACACGTCGGCCATCAAAATTCGCGGCCAGGCAACGGTGTATACCCGATACGGTGCGATTCAGACAGAACCTCTGGATAAATAAAGTCGGTCGGCGGGTGCGTTCCTGCTTCAAATCAGGTATAGCCCGCCTCTTTGTTTTGTATGAATGAAAATAAAGACAAAGAGGCATAAGAAAGGGGACGCCTGATGAACGCCGCCAGAGGACTGATGATGGGAATTGGCGGTTCCCTGATCATCGCTTTGTTGATTTCCCTCGTACCGGTCGTCCGCCTTACCGCCGACGAACCCGTTATTGCTCACCGCGTTCCGCAAACGTTGGAACGAATCCAGCTGGTCGATTTTATTTCATCCATTCCCATTGCCCCAAGGTTGGAACGGGTTTCTTGGCAAGAAAACGTGTTGGAAATCGATTTGTCGGTCAGCCGGCAAAATCGACTGACAACCGAGGAATTATACCGTGCCCTACATTTGTTGACGGTCCACACATTGCTCGGCACGACCAACGTACAAGAACTGCTCGTGCGCGTTCTGTGGACAGAGCCCGAAGATCCCCCGCTCTTGTTGGCTTCTTTTGTCGCCCGTCGCAGCGACCTGGCCAAAGATCCCCGGTTGAGCAACGCCCAGCAACTCCCTTTGGAACTGTACTTGGCCAATTTGTTCCACTTCAACAAGACCGCTTCCTGGTATCATTACTTCAATACGTCCCTTTGACCTATTCGGTTTTTCGGCTGCAAAGGGGCAGGCAGCGGCGAAAATGCATTGGGATTCGGGGAAAAGTATGCTATACTGGTATGTGATTGTTTTGTAACGTGGACAAGGTGTATGTGGTTGGAGGTCGCAACATGGGGCAAACAATGGAAGGGGATCAGGATGTGCTGGCGGCGGTGGCGCGGCATGTTGCATCGGTTATCCCAACGACCGATTTATTGCAACATTTAGAGCAACCGGAATTAGACGTTCCCAAACTGGAATTACTCGACCTTTTCTTACAAGAATTAGGATGGAACAAGGAGCAGCGCCGGTGCGTGTGCACGGCGACGGCCTTTGCCCAAATGGGCCTCGATTTTCATGAAAATGTCAACACCGATGAACGATTGGACGAGCACAAAAAACGGCAACGCCAACTTTCCATTCTCGCCGGAGATTTTTACAGTAGCCATTTTTATGCTCTCTTGGCCGATTGGGGAAACATTCAACTCATTCCCATCATTGCCCAAGCCATTTCGGACGTTAATCAGGCGAAAATGCGCTTGCACCAGTACGTCAGTGTGAACATTAGTTTTCAACAACTGTTACAAGAATACACTGTCATCCACAGCGCTTTGTATGCCGGTTTTACCCGGCTGGATGGCCGGCGAGGGCCGTTGTGGAAAAAGCTGATGGAACGTTTGATTGTGGCGGAACGGGCTGCGACTTCTCCTTCGGGGTTGACCGATCGGGCTGTTTTCACCCATCCGGAATGGGAAAAACTATTACCTTCCTGGTTAAACGAAATGGAACAACTCATTCGGCAAGCCACCGCCAACGATGGGGCGGCCGCCCGACTGCGCGAACGATTTTTTTATGTCCAAAAATGTATTGCCAATTTGGCATCGGGGGTACAAGGATGAACCGGGAAGGGGAAAAGAACGCCAAGACCTCCCTTGCGAAAGAAGAGTTTGTATTGCAAGTGTTTGAAAGCATTGCTCCGAAGTATGACATGATGAATTCGGTGCTCAGTTTCCACATGCACAAGTATTGGCGCCGCTTCGCCATGAAAAAAATGGGTTTGCGTCAGGGTGGTACCGCTTTGGATTTATGTTGCGGCACCGCCGATTGGACCATCAGTTTGGCCCAGGCCGTCAGCCCAAAGGGCCACGTGTACGGGTTGGACTTTAGTCCCAACATGTTAAAAATCGGGTACAAAAAAGTATTGGAGGCCGGACTTGCCGAACGGGTGACGCTGTTGGAAGGCAACGCCATGGAATTGCCTTTTCCCGATGAGACATTCGATGCGGTCACCATTGGCTTCGCCCTGCGCAACGTTCCTGATGTGAAACACGTATTGAAAGAGATGGTTCGCGTCACCAAACCTGGCGGACAGGTCGTTTCATTAGAACTATCCCATCCGACATTGCCTGTTTTTCGCCAGGTGTATTGGTTTTATTTTCAACAAATCCTTCCCCGGATAGCCAAATGGTTGACCGGCAAATACGAGCAGTACCGATGGTTGCCCGAGTCGCTCAAGGCATTTCCCGATCGGAAAGAACTGGCCCGTTGGTTTCAGGAAGCCGGATGCCAGGAAGTGGAAGTTTACGCTCTCACTGGTGGCATTGCCGCTTTGCATATCGGAAAAAAACATGCACATTGAAAGTCGGTGGATCGATGGATTTGCAAGAAATTTACAAAGAAATGAAAGCGGACATGCTCCTCATTGAAAAGGAGTTGTACGAGGCCATCAATCAAGAGGATTCTAGCCTTAAGGAACCGGCCTTGCACTTGTTAACAGCGGGCGGCAAGCGACTCCGGCCGTTATTTGTGCTTATGAGCGGCAGTTTGGGAAAGTATCAGTTTGAACGGCTGAAATTGGTGGCCGTTCCGTTGGAACTCATACATATGGCGACGCTGGTTCATGACGACATCATCGACGATGCCGATCTTCGTCGTGGCCAGCCGACGGTCCGAGCCAAGTGGAACAATCGCATCGCGCTTTATACCGGGAATTACATTTTGGCCCAGGCGCTTCAGTACATATCGCGGATCAAAGAAAAACAAGTCCATCAAATTCTTTCGCAAGCCCTGGTGCAAATGGGGTTGGGCGAAATTTACCAGCTCCGGGACTTTTTTAATGTTGATCAACATTTGCGGCATTATTTGCGGCGCATTAAGCGAAAAACCGCCCTGTTGATTTCCGTCAGTTGCCAACTGGGGGCGCAAGTATCTCAGTTGCCGCCGCGGGATGTTCAGCGCGTGTGGCAGTACGGCTATTACACGGGCATGGCCTTCCAAATTACCGACGACTTGTTGGACATGACCGGCGACCGGCAAATGACCGGCAAACCCCATGGCAGTGACGTGCGTCAAGGGAATCTGACCGTTCCGCTCATTTATGCCTTGACCAAGTCCGAATGGCGCCAACGCGTCGTTCCGCTCATCCGCGAAATTCAAACCCTTGCATCGTTCAATGGGACCGGTGAAACGTCCGGCCAATTGGATGCGGCCATCACCCGGCTGATTCAATTGGTCCATCGGTCGGGGGGCATTCAATTTGCGCAACAGCTTGCCGAGCGGTATTTGACCAAAGCGAAGCAAGCTTTGGAAGCATTTCCTCCCTCTAAGGAAAAGGAGCGGCTGTTGCACGTCGCCGACGCCATTGCCACTCGGCGGTTTTGATGCCATTTCTTGCAACGGCAACCCCTTATTGGTAAAATGAATCCGCTTAAACATTGATATTCTATGGTGATGGAGGAATTGTATCAATGGAACGGACGTTTGTTATGGTGAAACCCGACGGCGTACAACGCAATCTCATCGGCGAAATTGTCATGCGTATCGAGCGAAAAGGGTATCAGCTCATCGGCGCCAAATTGATGATGGTTCCCAGAGAATTGGCGGAAGCCCATTATGCCGAACACAAAGGGAAACCGTTTTTTGACGAATTGATTCAATTTATCACATCGGGTCCCGTTTTTGCCATGGTTTGGCAAGGGGAACAAGTGATTGCCGCCATCCGGAAATTGATGGGCAAAACCAACCCGGTTGAAGCCGAACCCGGTTCGATTCGCGGTGATTACGGCATCAGCATGGGGATGAACATTATTCATGGTTCCGATTCGCCGGCCAACGCCGAACGGGAAATCAACCTTTGGTTCAAGCCGGAAGAATTGCACGATTACGAGAAAACCATTGATTCTTGGATTCGCTGAAGCGTATCAAGTGTCGACACGAGAGAAGCCCAATTGCGCCAACCGTTGGGCTTCTTTTTCCGTACATATGTTCCGAAACGGGTCCGGAACGAGAAACATAGGAATGGGACGGGAGAAACGGTGTTGGAAGAACAAGATTATCAACATTTTGTCCGGGGCCTGAAACAGATCTTGCGCGTCGATTTGAACTTTTACAAAGAAAAACAGATGAAGCGGCGCCTGTTGTCGCTGCGCGATAAACTGGGATACGCCACGTTCCGCGACTTCTTGGAAGCCATCCGGCAATCGGCCGAGCTGCAAGATACGGTGTTGAAGCGCATCACAATCAACGTCACCGAGTTTTACCGCAATCCCGAGCAATGGCAAGTGTTGCGGACGAACATCTTGCCCCGGCTATTGAAAGAAAAAAACAAACTCCTCTGTTGGAGTTCGGCTTGTTCCACCGGGGAGGAACCGTACACCTTGGCCATGGTTTTGGAAGAAGCAGGAGTTCGACAGTATGAAATTTTGGCGACCGACATCGACCCATTTGTATTGGAAAAAGCCAAGCAAGCCGTGTACGGCCTTCCTTCGGTGCAAAACGTGCCGCCGGAAAAACTGAACATTTATTTTGAACAGCAAGGTGATCAGGTCGCTTTTCGTAAAGAACGTTTGCGGGGCAGAGTCCAGTTTCGCAGGTTGGACCTGTTGAACGACGCTTTCCCCAAAGGATTCGACCTCATATTATGTCGAAACGTGGTCATCTATTTTACCGACGAGGCGAAACACCTCTTGTATCAAAAGATGTCGGATTCCCTTCTGCCCAATGGATTTTTGTTCGTCGGCAGTACGGAGCAAATTTTCAACGCCCATCAATATCACTTGTACTCGGTGGCCCCTTTTTTTTACAAAAAGCAAATCATACAACGATGAAGAAGTGCCTTTTGCTTTTTCCTGCGGTTCGTTGCTGCCTTCCGACAACTGTACTATAATAGTTTTGTGTCAAAATTGTTATAGATAGAGATGAGACGAGCGATGTGGAGCGAATGGATGGG
>Ga0181858_1000936_pt1 | contig 14314 bp, 9 predicted proteins | sample NewIslPassag4_SG_FD_130749 | JGI IMG/M metagenome (GOLD analysis project Ga0181858, IMG submission 130749) | Feedstock adapted compost microbial communities from Newby Island compost facility, Milpitas, CA, USA - Passage 4_SG | ecosystem: Engineered > Solid waste > Feedstock > Composting ...
CGGTGACCTGGCGTCGAAGTTCCTCCAGCCGAATCCCGCCAAACGAGGGAGGAAACTCGGCCAAGTGTTCTTCTGCTCGACTAACAAGGCGATCGAAGCCCACCACATTCCCTCGTTCCAGGTGTGCGAGGGCGACTGCGATCTGAATCAACCCCTGATAAAACGACCGATCCGGCTCGTCGCTTTCTCTCCAGATTTCTTCCCACACTTCGTGTGCCTCGAAAAACTCTCCCTCGTTGAAGAGTTTCACTCCCTTCCAAAAGAGACCTTGGGGATCCATAGGTTGTTGTCCCTACAAACTTTGTCTGGGGTCATAATCAGGATTTGAATTGTCCGCCGCGTCCTGATTGGTGGTATTGAGGGGGCCGAACACAGCGGGGTCCCTACCCATTAACGTCAGAACGTATGGAAACGGCACGAGAAACAAAATCCGCGATTAAAGTCGCTTGACAACGGTAAGGTCCAGGGGACAATGTCAAAATTCGGTCGGCACGTGGTGGCAATTGAGATCACCCGCTCGTGATCATTCTCAGGTTCACAGCGCTCAGGTAAGGGAGATCCTGGATAGCAATGGCTGGTCGTTCCACACAACGCATTCGGCAGGTCCTGGAAGTGCTCGAGAAGGAGTTTCCTGATGCCTCCTGTTCGCTCAATTTTACCAATCCCTTAGAGCTGTTGGTGGCGACCATTCTCTCCGCGCAATGTACGGATGAGCGCGTTAATCAGGTGACAAAAGACCTCTTCAAAAAGTATCGCACTGCCCGAGACTATGCAACCGTCCCGTTGAATGAACTGGAAAAGGATATCCAGAGCACGGGCTTTTACCGGAACAAGGCCCGAAATATTCAGGAATGCTGCCGGATTCTGGATGAAAAATACGGCGGGAAGGTTCCTACCTCGATGGACGATCTGGTGACGCTGCCCGGGGTGGGAAGAAAAACGGCCAACGTCGTCCTGGGGACCGCGTACGGCATTCCTTCAGGAGTGGTTGTGGACACGCACGTTGCGCGGATCAGCCAGCGATTGGGTCTCACCACAGAGAAAGACCCGGACAAGATTGAACAGGACCTCATGCGTCTTGTTCCCCAGGATCAGTGGATTCCTTTCAGCCATCGGATGATCAAACATGGTCGAAAATACTGTACGGCGAAAAAGCCCCGCTGCAGCGAGTGTCCCATGAACAGTTTTTGCCCAAAAATCGGAGTGGAAGAAAACACGAAGAGTGCGGGGAAGACCGACAGCTCTGCTGAGTCGAAGAGGGGAAAGCGGGCCACTTCCCGAAGCCGTCGAAAGACCTGAAAATCAGTGTTCTGAGGTGGCATTCGGATAGCCTTTCCGAGGGTATACGATTCGCTGCCGAGGTTGATTGAAAAAGCAAGGCCGTTACTGGAGAGCGCAGGCTGACCGAGGAGACGTTATGATCCTGTCTGGAAAAGAAATTCTGGCACAGCTGGGCAAGAACATCATCATCGAGCCGTTTAATCCTGCAAGGTTGAACTCCAACAGTTACGATTTGACGCTTCACAACGAACTGATGATCTATGAGGAAGTGGTCCTCGATATGCGCAAACCCAATCGCGTCCGCCGGGTCATCATTCCGGAAGAAGGCCTGGTGCTGACTCCCCACCAGCTTTATCTCGGTCGGACGGTGGAGCGAACCGAAACTTACGGTTATGTGCCGATGATTGAAGGTCGCTCTTCGGTGGGCCGTCTGGGGCTTTTTGTCCACGTGACCGCGGGTTTTGGTGACGTGGGTTTTCGCGGGTACTGGACGCTCGAAATGTTTGCCATTCAGCCGGTGCGGATATACCCTGGCGTTCCGATTTGCCAAATCTTTTATCACGAGATCAAAGGTGAGTACGAGGAGTACAAAAGCGACAAATACCAGGACAACCAGGACATTCAGCCGAGTCTCCTGTTTAAGGAATTGAATCCCGATTTGTGCCATAAGCCGCGATCTAATTTGCCGTTTGGCATTGAAGAGATTCGCGGCTGAGGCGTTTGCAGGCGATTGCATCGTGCAGAGGCGCGAGTTGTCCATGTCTGAACCGTCTTCCACGGTTGCACCGTACGCCGGGTTGGCCGCCGCACTCGCGGTGGCTATCGGCATCACGGCACTGACCATCCACGATGTGGCGGTCGAACGGGGAGGACCGGGCGTCACCTGCGATGAACTTTATCATGTGGGTTATGGCAAGCGGCTGGTCAGTTCGCTGCTCCGCTACGGAACGCAGTTCTTTACTCGGGACCGTATCAAAGAAACTTTTGCCTGGTCACCCGACGGCCCACCGGTCCATCCACCTCTGGGAAACTGGATCCTCGGGTGGTTCCACTGGATGTTTGATCCAGCTCCGCAGGAGCTTTCGCAACTGGCCATCACACCGGCACGGTTCGGCACCGCTGTGTGTTTCGGCGTTTTGGTGTTTCTCGTGTGTTGGGCGGGAATCCACCGGTACGGGCCGCTCGGGGGAGTGGCGGCGGGGTGTTCTCTTGCTCTTATGCCCCGACTATTTGGACACGCTCATCTGGCCGCCCTTGACGCCATCACCGTACTGATGTGCACGGCCACGGTCCTGGCCGTGGTTGTGGCGGAGCGGAGCGGGCGGTGGTGGGCGTTTGCGCTGGCGGGTTTCGTTTGGGGACTGGCCCTGCTGACGCGTTTCCACGGACTGCTCTGCGGCCCCCCCGTTTTGCTCTGGATTTTCTGGCAACGACGCTCAAGGGGCATCGTTCCTGCCCTGTGCTGGCTGGTCAGCGGGCTTTTGATTTTCTATGTCGGCTGGCCGTGGTTATGGTTCGACACGCTCCAGCACCTCAGGCTGTATCTCTCAACAAGCACGCAGCGGACCCCGATCCACGTTTTCTACCTTGGCCGGGTGTGGGACGATACGCTCGTTCCCAGACACTACGCGTGGGTGATGTTTCTCGTGACGATGCCGGTGGGTTTGCTTGTCGCCGGTGGTGTGGCGATCTTTTCGAAATGGTGTTTTCGGACGCCGGAAAGCAACACCTCGACCCCCGTGCCCCGAATGGATGCCGCGGATTTCCTTTTTTTGGGCACGATCGTGTTTTTCCTGGCGATTTTTACAGGCCCCAGGGTGCCCGTCTATGATGGTGTTCGGTTGTTTCTCCCCGTGTATGCTATGTGGGCCCTGCTGGTGGGGAGAGGCACACAATTGATCTGGGGATGGCTTTCGCGGGTGAGGCTTGCCATCCGTTATGGTCCGCATATTGTGCTGGGCGGCCTGTTCGCGCTCCAGGCGGTAGGTGTGGTGTCGTTCCGGCCAGTCTGGTTGAGTTACTACAACCTGCTGGTCGGCGGTCTGGCTGGTGCTGAGCGGCTGGGATTTGAGGTCAATTACTGGGGCGACGCCCTCACGGAACCGCTGCTGGCTGCTGCCGCCCACCGCGCCGACAAAGGAGAAACGCTCGTGTTTGGGCCGAGTTTGGCTCCCTATCAGGCAGCCGGAATCCTCCTGGGCTCACCTTCCCTGGCAGAGAAAGAGATTGTAGTGGTAGGCTGGCCAGCAGGGGCGAAGACACCACCCAAAAATGCCAGGTGGATGGTCATATATCATCGCCGGGCAGACCTTGATCAAATTCCCGAGCCAGTGCGCCAACGGCCAGTCGTCAGTGAACTTGCCTGCCAAGGTGTTTGGCTGGCGAGGCTCATTCAACTTCCGGCGCCAGCCACCGAGACATCACGTTAAACCCTCGCGGCCACCGTGGCAGAACCGGACTGCCGAGAGCCTTAACGCTTGCCCTATTCCTCCTCGTCCGGGACCTTCCACTCATCTTCCTCGTCTTCGTCGGCATCGCGCGGCATTGGCAATCCGTACTCCTCATCGAGCCAGCGGCGGAGGTCGATGAGCTTGCAGCGGCGGCTGCAAAACGGCATGGCATCCGTGGTTTCCGGATCGAATTGTTTGCCGCAAATAGGGCACCTCAAGGTAGCCATCATTGTTCAAACCGCACCGGTTTAGGGAGCTCTCCACTTTCGCCGGCGAAACCACGCGGGTTACGCATAGGCCTGGTACAGCGGGGTCAGGACCACCTCCCAAACATGGGCCCGCGGTGGCAGACGGACAATAGTGAGCACCACCTGGGCCACATCTTCCGGCTGCAACATGCGGCGCCGCTGTTCCTCGGGGACCGGCGTTGGGCGCTGTTCCAAAATGGGCGTGTTGACTTCCCCCGGATAGATGTTCGTAATCCGAATGCCGTTGTGTCGTTCCTCCAGTCCTGCAGCCATGCCTAATGCCGTCATTGCAAATTTGCCCGCACAATAGGCAGGACCGGCCAGTTCCAAGGCCCGCTTTCCCGCGATGGAGGAAATGTTGATGATCAGTCCATCTCCCTGCTCGCGCATTATCGGCAGAACCGCGTGCATGCAGTTGAATGTCCCGGTTGCATGAACGGCGAGAATGCGATCCCAATCCTCTGGAGAAAGGACCGCCATGCTTCGGTTGACGACATTAATCCCTGCCGAATTGACGAGGACCTTGGGGGCCCCCAGTTGCTCGCGGATTGCGGCGAATGTCGTGTTGACCCGCTGCCGATCGACCACGTCACACGGAAATGCCGTCAATTGATCGGCAAACCGGGAATTCTTGACAGCACTTTCCAGCCGAGCGGGATTCCGGCCCAGAATGGCCACTCGAAAGCCCTCCCCAGCCAGGCCTTCCGCAATGGCCAGACCAATTCCGCTTCCACCACCTGTGACTACGGCCACCGAATCGACGCTGTTTGCCATGAGACTGCTCTTCCTCAATAGAACCTACCAACGTCGCTGTGACGCCCTTCTGCCACCGCCTCAGCTTTCCTATTTCTCATTTACCCCGAGATGGGCGGCCGCGCCAATTCGGAGCCGTCTGAATTCTGAATATTGCGAGCAATTCCTTCCTCCAGGAAGTAGCGGATCGCTCCTGGCGGTTTTTCGGCGGCTTCAGCATGTTCCCCTGCCACCTCCCCAGTTTTCCTCTGGTAATGGGACGCGGACGTTCACACTGGTTGGCGTCGGTTCGACGCCCCGGAGGGACCTGCTTGTCAGGTCCGATGACCACCGATTGATCATCCATCCCTCCTCACCGGGTACGACAAGTGTGTCCCCCCGACCTTTTCCGGAGGGACGTGCTTGTCACGTCCGCTTTTCAGCGTTCGATTATCCATTGCGTGTCCTCGGGCACGACCAGCGTGCCCCTCCGAGGTTTACCGGACGCCGTGAAAGGTGTCCCTCCAACAGCTCCGGGTTCCACGCCGACCGAGCTTCCCGATTGCGTCTGAATCATGCGAGGGACCGGAGGGCCCGGTTCCACCCAGGCCACGCCACTGGTGAGGCCGATTCATGAATTGGCCCTACAACTGTCTGCTCGGGGCATGTCATGGTTTTTTGCGGAAGTGGGGATGGCTCAGCGTGTTCCTCGAGTGACGTCCTGAATAACTCGTGGGGGTTGACCGGGGTTCTCGCGTATGCTTTCCCGCCCTGTACTGGTAAAATCATAAAGGGATGGTAAGCCGGTAAAACTGATTCTGCGGGAAAGTTGGCGCTGTATGATTTTCAGTCGGTGGTATGCCGTCGTGGTGGTCGGCTTCTGGCTGACCACCATGGGCTGGCTCATCCATGATAAGATCCTCCCGACTCTTCTCCTGGGATCGCCGCCCAAGTCGCAGGAGATTGTGGACGCTTATCAGCAGGATCGCCTGGTGGGATGGAAGATCCTCTGGAGAGAGCGGGAAATCGGTTGGGCAGTGAGCAAGACCACGGTTTCCGACGAGCAGGTGACTGAATTGCGTCACCTCGTGCGGTTTCGGGAACTGCCCATTCACGAGATTTTCCCGGTCGTTTGGCAGGCGCTGGGTGGCCCGAGCGCCGGTCTCAAGATGCGGCTGGAGGTGGAGACGACCCTTTTCTTCGACCCTCTCAAACGACTCTCCTCGTTCCAGACGCGCTTGCGAACCCCTGGGGCGACCGAATCGCTGGCGATTGTCCGGGGTACGGTAGACAAGGGCCAGATCCAACTGGTCCTGCAAAGCGGAAGCTTCATGTATACGACGGAACTTCCCTTTCGAAATGATGCAATCCTTACCGATTCTTTTTCCCCTCAGGCAAGCCTGCCGGGGTTGCGGGAGGGGCAGCAGTGGACCGTGGAAATATACAGCCCTGTTCCCTTGCCTCATCAAGCTGTCTCGGGAAAGCCCCTTGATGTTATCCACGCCAAGGTGGAAGGGCGCGACATGATTCTGTGGGAAGGAAGCCGACGGCCATGCTGGGTGGTGGTTTATCGGAATGACCCCGCACAAACTGTGAGTTCACACTCTTCACCGCGGGGTCGGTTATGGGTGGATCCCTCCGGAAGGGTTCTCCGACAGGAGGCGAAGGTGGGCGATAGTTACCTCGTTCTCGTCCGACTGGGTGACGCGCAAGCCAGGACACTGGCCCAGCGACTGGAAAATGCACAAGCTGCGGAGGAAAGCAAATCGCATGATTGACTTCTGGAACGTCAGCAAGCGCTACGGTGAAAAGCTCGCTGTCTCCCACCTTGATCTCCATATCCCCCCGGGAGAAGTCTTTGCATTTCTGGGACCTAATGGGGCGGGCAAAACGACGACCATTCGCATGCTGGTGGGTCTCCTTCGGCCCACGGAAGGACGGGTCTCGGTGTGCGGGTATGATGCCACCGGGCGAGACCGGCTGGCAGCCCAATGTATCGGTTATGTGCCCGACCAGCCCTACCTTTATGACAAACTGACCGGCCGGGAATTCCTGGAATTTGTAGGGCAGCTCCGCGGATTATCGCGTCGCGAACTGGCGGCACGAATCGAGCGGGAAGTGGCGCGTTTTGAAATTGGCGATTTTCTCGATGAACTGACCGAGACGTATTCGCACGGCATGCGGCAAAGGGTCGTCTTCGCGGCAGCCGTCCTCCACGATCCTCAGGTCATCGTGCTCGACGAACCCACCGTGGGGCTTGACCCGCGAAGCACCAAACTGGTGAAAGATCTGCTCCGCGAGCGTGCGGCGGCCGGCACGGCGGTGTTCATGTCCACCCACACATTGAGCATTGCCGAAGAAATTGCCGACCGCATCGGAATCATCCACCATGGGAAATTGATTTTCGTTGGGACAGTCGAGGAGCTGCGCTCAGCCCGAGCCAGCGACCACGCTTCGCTGGAAGAGATATTTCTCCAGCTCACGGCGGAAGAGCAGCAGGGGACCAATTCTCATTCCGCCCCGGCCACCGAAACGTCGGTGGGGGACCTCGATATGACGCGGTCGGCAGTCGGTAACCCGCATCACGGCAATTCTTCCCGGGAGGATCACGGCGACTCCCCCCACGAAGTGAATCGGCCGTTGCACGAGTCCCCAAACGAGAGCCATCTGCTCGCAGTCAAGACGCGTCCAGACCAGCAGTGAGGCCTGTTGCCGATGGGTGGCGTGAGTATCTCTGAAAATCGATTGGCACCGATAGCCCAGGGAATGCGCCCCACGGACAAATCAGGGGAAATCCCAGTAACCCTTATTTCGCCGCGACGGGAAGCGGCCTTATTCCGCAAGGTCCTGTTCCTGACGGCGCGGACACTGGTCAGGCAAACGCTAAGTCAGGCGTGGTTTCGAGTGTGGCTGGTTGTCATTTTGGGTGGCGGACTCTGGCTGGGGTTGCTGGGGCTTTTTGCGGAGGGGTTTCAATTCCTGGAAACGACGATCCCTTACGCAGACCTGGTCGAACAGACGGTCCGATATGTGTTTGGCACGTTTTTCATGGCCCTCACGATCATGCTGATGATCTCCGGGGCGATTTTGCTGCACGGCGGATTGTTTCGTGCTCCGGACACCGCCTTCCTGATGACCCAGCCCGTCCGTCTGGAACGAATTTTTCTGATCAAATATTCGGAAACTGTCTTACTCAGCAGTTGGGCCTTCATCATCTTGTCCACTCCCCTTCTTTTGGGCTATGCCCAGGTCGTGAAAGCGGACTGGCCCTTTTACGTGGCAATGGTGCCTTATTTGGTGAGCTTTGTTTACATCCCGGCGGCCGGAGGAGCTGCCGTCTGTCTGCTCCTTGCTCGGTTTGTTCCCAGATTGCGAAGAATGCTGGTTGTCGTGACCGTGGTGGTTGCCGTGGTAGGACTTTTCATCCTCTTTCAGTGGATCAGTTGGCTTCCCCGCAACCAGTTTTTGAATGTTCAGTGGCTTGAAAGAACCCTTGACAGGCTGAGTATCACGCAATTTCGGTTGCTGCCCAGTTGGTGGCTGGCTACCGGTCTGCTGGCGATGGCGGCCGGTAATTATAAAGACGGCGTGATGTTTTTCCTCCTCATCCTGGCCAACGCGCTTTTCCTTCAATGGTGCTGTGTCCAGTTGGCGGGAAAGATCTATCAGCCCGCCTACCTGGCTTTAGCATCGCGCCTGGAAAAGCGTGCCATTAGACGCCGGAATCTGTTCGACCGACTGATTCTTGAAGAATTTCGCGGGATTCCCGCATTCGCGCGGCAGCTCATTCTGAAGGACATCCGCCTTTTCCGCCGGGATCCCGTACAGTGGTCCCAGTTGCTCGTGTTCGTGGGGCTTTTGGTCTTTTACTTCCTGAATTTGCGCCGCTTTTACTATGAGCAGTTCTACTTTGCGTGGGTCAATCTTGTGAGTTTTCTCAACGTGGCGGTGGTGGCCCTCCTTCTGACCACGTTCACCACACGGTTTGTGTTCCCGCTGATCAGTCTGGAAGGGCCGCGCTTTTGGGTGCTGGGGCTGATGCCCATTTCGCGACGGGCAATTCTGTGGAGCAAACTCGGATTTGCTCTCGTTCTCTGCCCGCTCCCCTGTGCTTTGCTCGTCCTTCTCAGTGACGCTATGCTCAATGTGGAACCGTATGTGTTCCTCGCTCACCAATGGGCAATGTTCCTGTGTTGTTTGGGCCTGACGGGCATCGCCGTGGGGCTGGGCGCTCGGTTCCCCAATTTTCGTGCATTTTCCGCCGCTCGCATTGCCTCCGGCTTTGGTGGGACGGTCAATCTCGTCCTCAGCACGGTCTTTATCGTTGTGATCCTCGTGCTGGCAGGGCTGCCAGTCCACATCCGCATGATTGCAGAGAGTTCATTCCTGCTGCCCACAGTAACCGCGAGAATCTCACTCAACCCGCTGCTGGTGGCTTGGCTTACTTATGGCCCGGCGCTGGCCGGGCTGATAACCCTGGCCACAATGGCCGTCTCGCTTTACGTGGGGATGCGGCATTTCGAACGCCTCGAATTTTGATTTTCGCGCGGTCTCCGTCAGGGGGATCCAGATACCATCTCGCAACGAACCCCCCAATATGACGGGGTCTCCCGTCGGCCGAAGGATGCAAGCTCGGCCGTCTCGGTGATAGCCCGAGCACTTTTTCGGAACTTTCCGGGCGCGAGGATGTTTACAGTCTTGGGATGACATCACAAAAGGGAAAGTACGCGCACCTCGGGGATTTTTCGTAGCAAAGATTCGCGACCGGTTGTGTATCATGGAAAGGGGAGGCAGCTTTCCAAGAAGTGCGCTGCCCATGTCGGAAATGAGCCGGGCTTTCGGCTGCGATACTGTGCAGGATCGGGGATATGGCGATGCAGATCGCTGACATGTCATGGCGGGTCCGCGGTGGGGCCCTAACGAAGCGGATGACGCTGGTCATCGGGCTGCTTCTGGTACTTGTATGGAGCAAGGCTCCCCCTATTGTGGCAGCTGAATATGAGGTGGTCGGGGTGCTCGCTTATGCGGTGGAACCTGACGTAGCGAAGGAAATTGGGCTGACCGAAAATCAGCTCAAGCAATTGAACGACCTCATCAACAATGCAGAGGCCGAAATCCTCACCACGCTTTCCGAGTTGAAAGACCTGCCTCCCCAGGAACGGAGTGCTAAACTTGCGCAATTCCGCCGGGGAATCGAGGACCAGGGACTTGCGCTGTTAAGCGTGCAGCAACGGGCAAAACTGGAACAGATCCGGCTGAAGCGGCTGGGGGAGAAGTTTTTTGCGGATCCCGTTGTTGCAGAAAAACTGGGTCTGACGGAAGAGCAAAAGGCAGCGCTGACCAAGGCGCTGGCCGAGCGACCGGCCAACTCGGGATCAGGAGGAGCATCGGAAAACCCGGCGCTCAGCGTGCTCAACGACAGCCAGCGAAAAACGCTTCGAGCCATGCTGCTGGGAGAACTTGTGAAGTCTGAAAGCAGTGGCTCGCAGGCCTCGTCGGAACCTGCGGAAAGTCAGCCACAGGGAAGCTCTTCGCCGCAGCCCTCGGCGGCACCCGCGTCCGAGAGCACGCCGCCGGCGGCAAGCGTGGGAGAACATCCCGCCGAGATGCCTGCCGAGGGACCTGCAAAGGTTTCGCCGCCAGCCAGTGAGGCGTCCCAGTCCGAGGCACCGGCCGGCGCCCCGGAAAGCACCCCCGCTGCGACATCCGGCGCACAGCCAGCAGCCCCCGCTTCGGAGGCCACACCCTCGGCGGCCCCAGCCCCGCCGGCACCTGCTCAGCCCGGTCCGCAAGAGACGCCAGCCTCTCCGACGGCCCAACCGCAGGGTAGTGCCGGAAGTTCGGCCCCGCCATCGGTCAGCGCGACACCGGCGAATCAAGCGACGTCCCCGGAAACAGGCAGTCAATCTCCCCAAACCGAGGAGAATTCGGTCCCACCGGTTCCTGCCGGCCCCAATGCGACCCCTGCGGTATCTGCTTCAGCCCCGGCTCCGTCACCGCCACCACCTGGACCGCCAATGCCAGCGCAGGTCGGCGCGCAGACGCAGGCGGCTCCCCCGGCAGCGAAGCCGCCTGCCCCGACGCAGGAGAGTCAATTCCCGCAATTGCCGCCGCGGGACGTGAAGTTGCGATTCAATTTCCGTTACCAGCCGTGGAAGGACGTCCTGGAGTGGCTTGCCCAGCAGGCGGGTTTGTCCCTTGTCATGGATGCTCCGCCGCCGGGCACGTTCAACTACGTGGATGATCACGAATTCACCCCGGCCGAGGCCATTGATCTATTGAACAGTGTGCTCTTGACGAAAGGGTACGTCCTCATCCGGCGGGAGCGGATGCTCATGCTTCTCAACATTGAAGACGGCGTTCCTTCCAATCTCGTTGACCGCGTCACGCCAGAAGAACTGGATTCCCGCGGTGATTACGAGATGGTGAGTTGCCTGTTCCAGCTCCGCAAGATGACGCCGGAAGAAGCCGAGCAGGAAGTCAAAAAACTACTTGGGCCCCAGGGGTCCGTTGTTGTTCTGGCCAAAGCCCGGCAAATTTTCGTCACGGAGACGGCCGGCCGACTGAAAACGATTCGACGGATGATCGAGGCGATTGAAAACCCCGATGCGGCCACGGGAACGGTGCGGACGTTCAAGATCAATCCTTACACGGTCGATCAGGTGTTGAGTATCATCCGCCAGATGTTCCAGATCCCTCCCGACCAAACGGCCGCCCCCGACGGTTCTCTGCGATTTGCGCTGGATCCCAGCGGCAGCAAAATCCTGGTGACAGGCACTCCCGAAATGCTGGACCGATTCGCGGAGGTGCTGAAAGCACTGGATCCGAGCTCTGAAAGCCCGGCAAGTCGGTTGGAGAGCACGCCCCAACTGGAAGTGTATCCCATCACTTCGGCCGATCCTCAGATGGTTCTCCAGGTGCTGCAAACCCTTCTTGCGGGAATGCCGGATGTGCGCATCGCGATCGACCCGAAGACGGGAGCGCTTGTAGCCTGGGCGCGACCGGCACAACACGCGACAATTCGGGCAACGCTTCAGCAAATGCAGGGCGAAGTGGGACAGGTCGAGGTGATTCCTCTGCGCGTCGTCGATCCACAACTGGCCGTTCTGGCCATCAACAAACTCTTCGGGGGCAGTGCTGAATCTCCTGCCCCTAATGCCCCTACTGTGGACGCCGACATTACCACCCGAATGCTCCTCGTAAGGGGCACAAAGACCCAGATTGAGCAAATCAAGCAACTCCTGGTCAAAATGGGCGAACCGAGCGCGGATGGGCAGCCGGGCACGGTTAACCTGATGCGCACCATTCCGATGGATGCAGCCACCGCTCAGGCCGTTCTCGATCAGTTACAGACTGTTTGGCCGCAATTTCGCGGAAATCGCCTTCAAATCATCCGGTCGGTGGTTCCTTCGGAAACGAACAGTAACTCGTCTCAGGGATCGACCCCGGGGGCAAATAGCGGTGGCGAGGCAAGCCAGTCTAACGGAATCGAATCGACCCGGATACCGCTTCCGTTAGCTGCCGTGCCGGCCCGGCGTCTGGTGCTGGGATTGGGTAGCGGCAAAAGCTCCAGCTCGAGCAGCGCCACAACGTCGTCGAGTTCCGGTTCGTCCGGAAGCAGTACACCGTCATCTCAGCCCCAGCCGGGAAGTGCGCCTCCGGGGCAACCTGGTGGGCCGCCGCCGTTTTTCCGTCCCTGGGGCTGGGGTCCGCCTGGTGGCTTCTTCGAGCGAAGAGGTGATTGGAATCGAGATCGTGGTGACGGTCCAGATCGTGGAGAAGAGCGGGAGAGAAATCGTGATTGGTCGCGCTCGACTTTCTGGGAAGGCCCGGAACAGGACCAGGACGAAATTGATATGAGGGATGACTCGGACGTGGCCGTCACAGGGCCGTATCGCTCAACACCGTGGATCAAAACGCAATTAGTGACCCTTGTTGAAGAGGCCGGGAGCGATTCCGCCGCTGAAACCACCGTTCAGCCAGAATCGGTTGCCCAGGCCCCGCAACAGTCAGCAACGCCAGCATCGCCATCCCCGGCTGAACAGCCGGCCGGCGGCAATGGCCAGCCACCTGCTTCCGCTGGCGAACAACATTCAGTCCCGGCCAACAATCCCCCACCCGGTTCCGTGCCCCAGTCCAGGCCTGCTACACCTTCCGGGCCATCTGGTGCTAACACACCTGGTTCACAGGTAGGGACCGGCGCACCGCCCATCATCGTCGCGGTGACGCCGGAAGGTCTGGTGATTGCGAGTCAGGATCCGGAAGCGCTCAATCAGTTCGAAGATTTGGTCCGAAGGATGGTGAGTAGCCAGGCGGCCGCTGCCCAACAGACGACCCCTGAACTTGTGGTGTACTATCTCAAACATTCGAAGGCAGAGGTCGTCGCCTCCACTCTCGATCAGATTCTCGGGGGAGGAACGCTCACCACGAGTGGTTCCACGGGCGGCTCGCTCATTGGCGAAATTGCCCGGGCTGCATTCGGAGAATTGGGTGGAGGCCTGGTGGGGAGCCTTCTCGGGGCCGATACCGGGGGTACCAGCGGTTCCTCGACAAGCAGTTCACAGACCACCGCCCGTGTTCAGATCACCCCGGATTCCAGACTCAATGCCCTGATCGTCCAGGGCTATCCCCAGGACCTGCAATTGATCGAGGAGATTTTGCGTGTCCTGGATCAGCCGGATAGTCCGCAGGATGTTGCCGTGCAACCCAAAACAGTTATCATCCCAGTCAAAAATACTCAGGCGGAAGAGATCGCCCAAATCTTGCGGACTGTTTACCAGGACCGACTGGTGACGGCAGGGGGGGCCAATCGTCCACCCAGCCCGCAGGAAATCATTCAGCTCCTCCGGGGCGGTCGTGGTGGATCGGGCGGACGGAGCCAGCCGCAGCAGGAACAGGAAAAGATGTCGATCGGCGTCGATACGCGAACGAACTCCCTGATTGTCTCCGCACCTGAGAGACTTCTCAACGAAGTTCGCCAGCTCGTAGAACAACTCGATCAAAAGGCCATGACCGACTCGGAGGAGACCACGGAGGTAGTGACCCTCCATAGGACGAGTGCGGAATCGGTCAGCGCTGCCCTTTCTGCTTTGCTCGGAAGCGGTGTCCAAATCCGGGGAGGAACTTCAAGCCGCGGCGCAACCACCACCTCGAGTACGTCGAGCACTTCCTCCTCTTCCTCAAACCGTCCCCAGTTCCCATTCCCGAGCAGTTTTGGGGGATTTCGCGGATTCGGAGGTGCGCCCTTTGGTGGCTTCTCACCGTTCGGCAATCGCGGATTCTCGTCGTCGGGTAGTCGTGGATTCACCCCCAGCAGAAGCAGTCGAGGGCGGTAGTGCGTTGGTTCTTTGCGACTATACCGGCCGGTACTCGCACGGGACAAAACCTGTCGTGGGACACGTCGGTCGCGAGGAGGCCGAACCTCCCGCGCCAAAAGCCTGCGCACTTTCGGGAAGTTTTACACTCGGGAGAGGAATTCGCCGCTCCGTGTGTCGACCTTCACAGTTTCCCCTTCCGAGATATACTCCGGCACCTGGATGACCAATCCGGTCTCCAGAACGGCCGGTTTGGTGCGACCCGTAGCCGATGCCCCACGCACGTACG
>Ga0181858_1000937_pt1 | contig 14300 bp, 13 predicted proteins | sample NewIslPassag4_SG_FD_130749 | JGI IMG/M metagenome (GOLD analysis project Ga0181858, IMG submission 130749) | Feedstock adapted compost microbial communities from Newby Island compost facility, Milpitas, CA, USA - Passage 4_SG | ecosystem: Engineered > Solid waste > Feedstock > Composting ...
GGCGACCTTCACCCGCCCGATCTCCTTCTCGGCGCGCTCAACCGTTTCGTGGAACGGGCCGTAGAAGGCGCGCACCATCGGCACCCAGGACTGCTCGCCCGAGGCGATCTGGACCAGCTCGTCCTCCAGCTTGGACGTTAAGTTCACATCCACGATGTCCGGGAAATGCTGGACCAGCAGGTCGTTGACCACGGTGCCGAGCTCGGTCGGGTAGAGGCGCCGCTGCTCGACGGTGACGTAGTTGCGTGCCTGGAGCGTGGCGATCGTCGGCGCGTAGGTGCTTGGCCGGCCGATGCCCAACTCCTCCAGCGCCTTGACCAACGTGGCCTCGGTGAACCGCGGCGGCGGCTGGGTGAAGTGCTGCTCGGGGAGCAGGCGCACCAGGTCGAGGACTTCGCCCGCCGTCAGCGGCGGCAGCGCCTCCCGGTCGATCTCATCGACGGTGTCGTCGTCCCGACCCTCGCGGTAGATGGCGAGGAAGCCGGGGAACTTGATGACCGAGCCCGTCGCACGGAAGCGGTAGGGCTTCGGCCCGCCCGGCGGCCCGGCGTCGATGTCGACCGCGGTGCTGTCGAACACGGCATTGCGGGTCTGGCTGGCGATGAAGCGCTGCCAGATGAGCCGGTAGAGCTTGTAGCGCGGGCTGCTGGCGCCGCCGAGGTACGCCTTAATCGACTCCGGGTCGCGGGCCGGGTCGGTCGGGCGGATTGCCTCGTGGGCTTCCTGTGCGCCCTTGGCCTTGCGCGTGTAGACCGGCGGGCGGTCGGGCAGGAACTCCGGGCCGAAGCGCTCGGCGATGACTTCGCGCGCACGCGCCTGCGCCGAGGCTGCCACGTTGGTCGAGTCGGTGCGCATGTAGGTGATGAGGCCGACGGTGCCGGCGTCGCCGAGGTCGATCCCCTCGTAGAGCTCCTGCGCGATCTGCATCGTCCGGCGCACGGGCATGTTCAGCTTCCGGGACGCCTCCTGCTGCAGGGTGCTGGTCGTGAACGGAGGCGCCGGACGGCGCTGGGTCTCCTTGACCTCGACCTTGACCACCTGGAACTCGGCGCCGTCGAGCGCGCGGACGATCGCCATCGTCGACGCCTCGTCTTTGAGGTCCGGCTTCTGGCCGTCGACCCGCGAGAGAGACGCGATGAACGGCTTCGGCTTGCGCCCGTTGACCGCCTCGCGTTTGGCCAGCTCGGCGTCGAGTGTCCAGTACTCCTGCGGGATGAAGTTCTGGATTTCCCGCTCACGCTCGACTACGAGGCGCAGCGCGACGGACTGGACACGCCCGGCCGACAGGCCGCGCTTGACCTTGCGCCAAAGCAGCGGGCTGATCTCGTAGCCCACCAGGCGGTCGAGGATGCGGCGGGCCTGCTGTGCCTCGACCAGCCGCATGTCGATCCCGCGCGGGTTGCGGAGCGCCTCGTGGATCGCCTCGGGCGTGATCTCGTGGAACACGATCCGGCGCACCGGCTTATCGCCGGGTTCGGTTGCCTCGACGAGGTGCCAAGCGATCGCCTCGCCCTCCCGGTCGGGGTCGGTCGCGAGCAGGATCTCGCGGGCCTCCTTGACGTCGGCGCGCAGCTCCTTGACGACCTTGCTCTTGTCGCGCGGGATCAGGTAGACCGGCGCGAAGTCGCGGTCGGTCTCCACCCCGAGCTTCGACTTGGGCAGGTCGCGCACGTGGCCCATGGAGGCCTTGACCGTGTAGCCCCGGCCGAGGATGCGCCCGATGTTGCGCGCCTTGGCCGGCGACTCCACGATGACCAGGGTGCCGTTCCCGCTCGCGCGCTTCGTCGTCCCGGTCGTCTTGGTGCTCTTCGTGGCACGCGAGCGCGCGGAAGTCGTCCCGTCACTCTTAGCCGCCGTGCGGCGCGTCGTGCGCTTGGCGCCCGTGGTCGGGGTCTCCTCGTCAGCGGTGCTGGTGGTCGTACGCTTCCTCTTCGACTCTTCAGCCATAGTGATCGTCGTCAATCTCCATCCTGCGCGTCGTTGTGACCGCCGAGGCCGCGCCCCGGCGGAACCCGCGCGCGACGGTGGTCTCACGTCTCCGATTGGGGCGGCACGCAGTGATGGTGCCATGGTCCTCGCTGCCGCCCACGGGCCCATCGGCACACCGGGCGGGGCGCTCGCGCAGCGCGGCGCCCGAGCCGGTTCTACTACCTAGCCTCGGTCGGCGTGACAACTAATTTTAGCCAGCGGTGTCAACCCCGACTACACCGGCTCGCTGTTACAGGAGCCGCTGGTCCCCCTGTCCTCGCAGGCGCTCGACGATCCGCCGCACATCCTGGGCGCGGGAGCGATGGCAGACGAGGAGGACGTCATCGGTGTCGACGATGACCAGATCCTCGACTCCCAGCGTGGCGATGACGCGCCCGTCGCCGAAAACGAGCGTCCCGCGCGTATCGGTGGCGATGTGTTCCGCGCCGACCGCCACGTTGTCCCCCGCGTCGCTCGCCAGCAGCTCGGCCAGGCTATGCCAGTCGCCCAGGTCGGTCCAGCCGAAGGATGCCGGGACGACCGCGACGTTGTCGGCGTGTTCCATGATGCCGTGGTCGATGGTGACCTCGGGCAGTTGCGCCCAGAGCCGTTCCATCGTCTCCGCGCGATCCGGGCGATCCCAGGCGGCGGCGATCTCCGTCAGGAGCTCGTACACGTCCGGCAGCAGGCGCCGCATGGCGTCGAGCAACGTCTGTGCTCGCCAGACAAACATGCTGGCGTTCCATTGATACTGCCCGCTGGCGACGTAGCGCTCGGCCGTGGCCAGATCGGGCTTCTCCTTAAACTCCTCGACCGCGTGCACGGCCAGCCCTTCCCGGTGGAAGAGGATCTCGCCACAGCGGATGTAGCCGTAGCCCGTCTCGGGGTAGGTCGGCTGGATGCCGACGGTGACGAGATAGCCCTCCCTGGCCGCCTCGGCAGCGGCGCGGATCGCCTGGCGGAACGCGATCGGGTCGGCGACGTGATGGTCGGCGGCGAAGGAGCCCATGATCGCGTCGGGGTCGCGCCGGGCGAAGAGGGCGGCGGCCAATCCGATGGCCGGTCCCGTGCCGCGCGCCTGGGGCTCGACGATGATGTTCTCCTTCGGAACCTCGGGCACCTGGGCGGCGACGGCGCCGGCGTGGGGAGCGCCGGTGACGATGAGCATGTTGGCCGGTGGCACGAGCGGCAGGAGCCGCTCGACGGTCGCTTGCAGCATCGAGAGCGGGCCGGGCAGTGGCAGTAGGAACTTGGGCCGCGCCGAGCGGCTCGCCGGCCACAGCCGGGTGCCGCTGCCGCCTGCGGGGATCACTGCATAGAGCGCCATCAAGCCATGTCCTTTCACCGGGCGTGACCGGCGGCGCTCGTTCTCTCGCCGCCCCTCGGGTGACAGCATACCCGGCTCGGATGACAAGGTTATGAGCGGCGGGACGTGCGCCGTGCCATTGAGTATGACATCTGGTTCATGCGCCGGGAGCGGGCGTCGAACGGGGCCCTGTCGGTCCCTCTCTGGAGCCTCAGGCTCGAACGTAGTGTTGATGGCCGACGTTGCGGACCAGGCCCTTGAGTTGCATCTCCAGCAGGAGCGCACTCAGCCGGCTGATCGCGAGGCCCGACTCCAGCGCGATTTCATCGATGTGGCGCGGCTCGCCGTCGAGGTGTTGGAGAACGTCCTCCTCCTCACTCGTGGTCGGCAGCGCCTGGCGCGCTTCGAAGTTCGCCTGCCGGACGGTCAGCTTGAGGTCGGCCAGGATGTCTTCGGCCGACGCTGCAAGGACTGCCCCATCCCGCAGGAGCTGTAGTGGCCCCTCACTGCCAGGCGCCAGGGCAGAGCCGGGGACGGCGTAGACGGTCCGGCTCTGGTCGGCGGCGAAGTTGGCAGTAATCAGCGCGCCGCTCCGGCGCGGCGCTTCGACGACGACCACGCCCAGGGACAGGCCGCTGATGAGCCGGTTCCGGACCGGGAAGTTCGGCCCATCGGGCGGCGTGCCGAGAGGAAACTCTGACACAACTGCCCCCTGCTGTGCCACCTGCTCGGCAAGTTGCCGGTGCTCCGGTGGGTACACGACGTCCACGCCGCTCCCGAGGACCGCGATGGTTCGCCCGCCCGTCTCCAGGGCGGTACGGTGGGCGACGGCGTCGATGCCGCGGGCCAGGCCGCTGACGATGGTCATGCCCGCGCGCACGAGGTCGCAGGTGAGGCGGCGGGTCATTTCCCGGCCGTAGGCTGAGGCCCGCCGGGTTCCGACGATGCCGATGCTGTGCTCGTCAGCCGGGGTGAGCGTGCCGCGCACATACAGGAGGAGCGGCGGGCTGGGGATCTCGCGCAGGAGCCGCGGGTAGTCCGGATCGGCCAGGGTGACGAGCGAGACGCCCGCCCGCGCCACACGCTCCATTTCACGCTCGAGCGAGATCCGGCGACGGGTCGCCACCAGCTTCGCGGCGACACGCTCGCTCAGCCCGGCGGCGCGAAGTTCCTCCACGTTCGCCTCCCAGGCGGCGGCCAGCGAGCCGAAATGCTCCAGCAGCCGCGCAACCCGGGTCGCGCCGATACCGGGCACCAGATGGAACCCGAGCCAGTATTCCGTTTCGGTCATTGCCGCCTCCATCGCACGGCGCTTCGGTGTCGGGGTTATACGAGACCATGCGCCACGCGTCAACGCACCGCCGCGCGGGGGTGCCGGGGGCGTGCTAGAATGCGGCCAGCATGTGTACCCCGCGCAAGCAAGTGGCGCGAGGTGGATCGACGGCCACTCGGCACCGGCCCGCCCTGCGGGCCCGGAAGGGAAGCGTGGTGAGATGACGACGTCACCGCTCCTGCAATACGCGTTCTTTGAGGGGGAGTTCGTCCCATCGGATCAGGCCAAGGTCAGCATTGCGACCCACGCTCTGCAGTACGGGACCGGCGCCTTCGGCGGGATCCGCGGCTACCTCGACAATGACGGCCGGACGATCAACATCTTCCGGCTCCCGGACCACGTCCGGCGCCTGCTCCACTCCGGCCGGCTCCTGCGAGCGGAGCTACCGTACAGCGTCGATGACGTGTGCGGCATCATCACCGAGCTGGTCCGGCGCAACGCGCCGCGGCACAACGTCTACATCCGCCCCTTTATCTACAAGGCCAGCCTGCAGTTGGTGCCGCGTCTGACCGGGCTCAAGGATGAGCTGGCCGTGTACATGATCCCGCTCGATGACTACCTCGACCTGAGCAAGCCGGTGCGGCTGATGGTCTCCTCCTGGCAGCGCATCGAGGACAACATCATCCCGAGCCGGGGTAAGGTCACCGGCGGTTACATCAACTCCGCCCTCGCCAAGGACCAGGCGGCCGAGGCCGGCTACGATGACGCGATCATGCTGAACGAGCACGGCGAGGTCGCCGAGGCGAGCGGGGCCAACCTCTTCATTGTGCGGAACGGGACGCTGGTCACCTCGCCGGTCACATCCGACATCCTGGAAGGGATCACCCGCCGCAGCATCGTCGAGTTTGCGCGCGACGCGGGCATTCCGGTCGAGGAGCGATCCATCGACCGCAGCGAGTTGTACATCGCCGACGAGGCGTTCCTGTGCGGGACCGGCGTCCAGATCGCGGCGATCGGCTCGATCGACGGCCGGCCGATCGGCGATGGTCAGCGCGGGCCGATCACCGAGAAGCTGCAAGACATCTTCTTCACGCTGGTGCGCGGGGGTGAGTCGCCCTACCGGCACTACCTGACGCAGGTGCCGATCGAGTAGTCGCGGTCACTGGGGGGGAGTGCGCGGTCCCGGATGGTGGGGGACGGGACAACCCGCGTCGGCCGGCTCGCGACGCTGCTGGCGCTGCTCCTGGCGCTGACGGCCTGCTCGCCGTTCGGTCGCGGTGCCTCGTCGCCCACCACGGCGCCCGCCAATGTCGCGACGCCGGGCGCCGAAGCGCGGCTCGATCCGGTGGGGAGCCCCATTCCGACAGCTCCGGTCGTGACGGGCGGACGCATCGTCGAAGGTGGCCTGACCGAGCCGCGCACGCTCAACCCCCTCTTTGTCGCCGATCCCCTTTCCGAGGCGCTCAGTTCCCTGGTCTTCAGCGGGCTGGTGTCGGTTGACCCGGTCAGCGCCGAGCCGCGGCCGGATCTCGCCGCGTCGTGGGACGTCTCCGAGGATGGGCTGACCTATACCTTCCACCTGCGCGAGGGGGTGGTCTGGCACGACGGGCAGCCCTTCTCGGCGCGGGATGTCGTCTTCACCTACGATGCGATGATGAACGACCGCGTGCGCTCGCCGCGCTACTCGCGCCTGGTGGAGCGCGTGCGCCAGGTGCAGGCGCTGGACAGCGCCACGGTCGAGTTCGACCTGATCCGCGCCGATGCTTCCTTTCTTACGACGCTGGCCACGCTGGGCATCGTCCCGCAGCATGCACTCGCTGGCGTGTTGCCGGAGGAGCTAATCACCAACCCCTTCGGCCTGAGCACGGCGGTCGGTACCGGGCCGTTCAGCTTGCAGCAGTGGATCCGCGGCGACCGCATCATCTTCCGGCGGCATGCCGGCTACTACGGCGGGCCGGTGGCGGCCCAGGAGTACGTGTATCAGGTTGTTCGGTCGTCCGAGGAACTGCTCGCCTCGCTCCGCGAGGGCACGATCGACTGGGCGGAGCTGGACCCGGCGGCCGCGGCCGAGGCGGAGCAGGTTGACGGGGTGGCGGTGGAGCGGCTGCCGAGCTTTGATATGACCTACGTCGCGCTCCAGCTCGATCGGGCGAAGAGCACGCTCTTCACCGACCCGCGCGTGCGGCGGGCGCTGATGCTGGCGCTTGACCGCGAGGCTGCGGTGAACGAATTCTGGCAGGGCCACGCCGACATCGCGGACGGGACGCTGCCTCCGGCCTCGTGGGCGTACCGTGCGAGCGCGACGGTCTACCGGCCGGACCTCGATGCCGCCCGGCAACTCCTCGACGAGGCGGGCTGGGTGCCCGGGCCGGATGGAGTCCGCGTCAAGGACGGTGTGCCACTCCGCTTCACGCTCACGACCAACGGCGACAACCCGCGGCGGCGCCAGGTGGCCGAGTGGCTGATCCGGAGCTGGCAGGCGCTGGGGATCGCGGTCGAGCCAGAGTTCGAGACCTGGAGCACGGTGCGGCAGCGCGTGATCCAGGAACGGGACTTTGACGCGGTACTGTTAGGCTACCGCTGGTCGGTTGACCCGGATCAGAGTATGCTATGGTCCTCGGACTCCTTCTTCGACGGCCTAAACGTTGGGCACTATGCGAGCGCCGAGGTGGATGCGCTGCTGCAGCGGGCGCTGCAAGCCACCGACCGGGCGGAGCGTGCCGAGCTCTACGCGCAGATGCAGGAACAGGTGATGCAGGATCTGCCGGTCATCCCGCTCGCGTTCCCTCATGTACTGGTGGCGCGATCGGAGCGCTTGCAGGCCGGCGAGATTACCGCTATCCTGGTGCGCAATCGTGCGGATATCGCGCAGTGGGTTCCGGTCGTAGGCGAATGATCGAGATCGGGATATCATTTGCCGGCAGCGGGAGGTTTGACCACCTGCGGCGCCCGTGCTACACTGCCGATAACGCAGATGGCAGCTTCAGCATCCGTACCTCGAAATAGGTTGGGAATCGGCACTCGGCTGGCGCGGAATCCGCGCGAGCGGGGCCATTGAACGCGATTGCACCGCGGATGCCGAGCGGGTGACAGTGTGGCGGCGCGAGGCGGAGAGGTGTGAAGGAGAGGCGATGGAACCGCTGCTCGAGGTGAGGAACCTGCGAACCCAGTTCTTCACACAGGATGGTGTGGTGAAGGCCGTCGATGACGTGTCCTTCCACATCATGCCTGGGGAGACGCTGGGGGTGGTGGGTGAGAGCGGTTGCGGTAAGAGCATTACCGCAATGTCGATCATGCGCTTGATCCCGACGCCACCCGGCAAGATCGTCAGCGGCGAGATTCTGTTTGAGGGTGAAGACATCCTCAAGATGAGCGACGAAGAGGTGCGCTCGATTCGGGGCAACAAGATCGCCATGATCTTCCAGGACCCGATGACGTCGCTCAACCCGGTGCTGACGATCAACCGCCAGATCAGCGAGGCGCTGGAGTTGCACCTGGGGATGAGCCGCAGCCAGGCGCGCCAGCGCAGCATCGAGTTGCTGAAGATGGTGGGGATCCCCAACGCCGAGGAGCGGGTGGACCAGTACCCGCACCAGTTCTCGGGTGGTATGCGCCAGCGCGTGATGATCGCGATGGCCCTCTCCTGCAACCCGCGGTTGTTGATCGCCGACGAGCCGACCACCGCGCTCGACGTGACGATTCAGGCCCAGATTCTCGACCTGATGCGGAACCTGCAGCAGGAGCACAACACCGCACTGATGATGATTACCCACGACCTGGGGGTCGTGGCCGGCATGACGGACCGCATCCAGGTCATGTATGCCGGGCACATTGTCGAGACGGCGCCGACGGAAGAGCTCTTCGCCAACCCGCGGCACCCGTACACGGTTGGCCTGCTGAACTCGATCCCGCGCCTGGACGCGCAGGTCAAGGAAAAGCTCCAGCCCATCCGCGGCCTGCCGCCGGACCTCATCGACCTGCCGGACATGTGCCCGTTCCTCCCACGCTGCGACTATGCGCGTGAAAAGTGTGAGCAGAAGAACCCGCCGCTGCTCGACGTGAATGAGCGGCATCGATCAGCCTGCTGGTACTGGGAGGAAGTGAGCAAGGAAGGGCCGAGGGCATAGGCGATGGCGACGGAGCAGGTGACGACCAAGGACGTCAAGCAGGGTGAAATCCTGCTCGACGTGCGCGACCTCTATATGCATTTCCCGCTGACCCGCGGCATCATCTTCCAGCGGAAGGTGGGCGCGGTCCAGGCGGTTGATGGGGTGACGTTCCAGGTCCGCAAGGGTGAGACCCTCGGCCTGGTGGGCGAGTCGGGGGGCGGTAAGAGCACGACCGGCCGCGCCATCCTGCAGCTCTACAAGCCGACTGGCGGCCAGGTGCTGTTCAAGGGCCAGGATCTGACGAAGCTCGATTCCGGCCAGATGCGCAAGATGCGGCGCTATCTCCAGATGATCTTCCAGGACCCGTACGCGTCGCTCAACCCGCGCATGACGGTCGGCAGCATCATCAGCGAGCCGATGCAGATCCATAACCTGGTGCCGAAGAACCAGCGGAACGAGCGGGTCCAGGAGCTGCTGGAGACGGTCGGTCTCAACCCGTACTTCGCCAACCGCTATCCGCACGAGTTCTCGGGTGGCCAGCGGCAGCGCATCGGCGTGGCCCGGGCGCTCGCGGCGAACCCGGAGTTCATCGTGGCCGATGAGCCGGTGTCGGCACTCGACGTGTCGATCCAGGCGCAGATCATCAACCTGCTGGAGGATCTGCAGGAGCAGTTCCAGCTCACGTACCTCTTCATCGCGCACGACCTGAGCGTGGTGCGGCACATTTCGGACCGGGTCGCCGTGATGTACCTCGGCAAGATCGTGGAGCTGGCGGATCGCAACGCGCTCTACGAGGACCCGCTGCACCCGTACACCAAGGCGCTGCTGTCGGCGGTGCCGATCCCGGATCCGGTTGTGGAGAAGAAGCGCGAGCGGATCATCCTGACCGGCGACGTGCCGAGCCCGATCAACCCGCCCTCCGGCTGCCACTTCCACACGCGCTGCCCGTACGCGATGGATGTCTGCCGGAAGGTCGAGCCTCGGTTCGTGGATCAGGGCGGTGGGCACTTCGTGGCCTGCCACCTGTATCCGAACTCGGGGGCTTAGCGCTAGGATCGAGCGGCTCCACTCGTGATCGGCTTCTCCGGCGCGCGAGCGGACGCGACCGTCATCATCATGACGATTCTTGCGTTCGTGATCGCGACGACCGTGCACGAGTTTTGCCATGCGTGGTCTGCCCTGATGCTCGGCGACGATACCGCCCAGCGTCAGGGCAGGATCACGTTGAACCCGGTCGCGCACTTCGACCCGATCGGGTTTCTCGGCATGATGCTGATCGCCGTCGCCGGCTTCGGCATCGGCTGGGGCCGGCCGGTCCCGATCAACCCCGCGCGCCTGCGCGGCCGGCAGCGGGGCGTGGCACTGACGGCCCTGGCCGGGCCGGCGTCAAATGTCGTGCTGGCGACGCTGTTCGTCATTCCGCTCCGCTTCGGACAGGCGGATCTGCCGTACGCGGCCGAGGTCTTCCTGAACCGGATGGTCTTCGTCAACATCCTGCTGGCGTCGTTCAACCTGATCCCGATCCCGCCGCTCGACGGTCACAAGATCCTGACCGGGATCTTGCCCGACTTCTGGTACCCATACCTGGCGCCGCTGGAGCGGTACGGCGTCCTGATCCTGCTCGGGCTGATCATGATCGGGCGCATCGGGCAGCCGATCCTCGTGTCGATGTACGCGCCCGTCTACGGGCTCCTCACGTCGCTGATCGCCGGCCCTGTGCCGCTGTAGCCATGCGTCGGATGGATCTCGGTCGTGGACCGCTCCGGACCGGTGCGGCGCGACCGGCCCAGCGGGTCGTGCAGTTTTTCGCCTATATCCGCCCGCGCCGCGGGGCGGTGGATCGGGAGTTGCGGCGACTCGTCACCCCGGAGCAGTGGGCGCTTCTGGCGCGCCTGAGCCGCGCCGATCGCGCACACCTGCTGGAGGTCCACCGGCGGCTGGTGGCTGAGGGCTGCCGGGATCGCGATGTCTTGCTGGCGGCGCTGTTGCACGACGTGGGCAAGGCTGACGGGCGGGCGCGCACGGGCGTGTCGCAACGCGTCGTCTCCGTGCTGCTGGGGCGCTTCGCACCCGGGCTGCTCACGGCACTGGCGCGCCCGGACCGTGACCGCTGGCGGCACGGGCTGTACCTTGCCCGGGAGCACGCGCGCCTGGGGGCGGAGCAGGCGCGACAGGCCGGCTGCAGCGAGCGGGTGTGCTGGCTCATCGCGCACCACCACGACAGGGCCGCGGAGGATCCGGACCTTCGGTTGCTCCAGGCGGCGGATGAAGGGATGGGATGGTAGGGGGTGACGGTCGCGCCACCCTTACGACTTTCCGACTGCCAGCTCCGGCTGCCCACGTTCGAGGGGCCGCTGGATGTCTTGCTGCGCCTGATCGAGCGGAACCAGCTCGACATCACTGACGTGTCGCTGGTGGCGGTAACCGACCAGTTCCTCGCCTACGTCGCGGCGCTGTCGAATACCCCGCCGGAGCTGCTCGCGGAGTTCACGGCCGTGGCGTCGCGGCTGCTAGCGCTGAAGTCCCGTTCGCTCCTCCCGGCGCCGCCGCAGGAAATCGAGGAGCCGGAGCCGGACGATCTGACGCGCCAGCTCCAGGCCTACCAGGCCGTGAAGGCGGCGGCGGAACATTTGCAGGCGCGGGAGCGGAGCGGACTGCGTGCCTTCGCGCGCCCGCCGGCACGGCTGGAGGGTCTGCCGGTGACCGAGCACCTGGCGCCGGTGCCTCTGCCCTTGTTGCTCCGTGCGCTGCGTCGCTGCCTCGGGCGAGGGCGCCCCGCGCCACGACCGTACCGCCCGACGCCGATCATCACATTGGCCCAGATGACGAGCCGCCTCCTGTCCCGCCTCCGTGACCGAAGCCGGTTCAGCGCGCTGCTCGGCGACTCCCCGAGCCGGGGAGAGTATCTGGTGGGCTTCATCGCGCTGCTGTCGCTGCTGCGCCAGCGGGTCGTCGACGCGACCCAGGCCACCCTTTTCGGCGAGATCGAGGTGTGGCGGCTCGACAGCGCGGCGGAGGCCGCCGATGACTGATTCCCCGATTCCAGCGCTCCAGTTGCCGCTCGAACAGGTCGCGGAAGAGGAGCGGGCCGCCGCGCTTGGCGCGCTCCTCTTCGTGGCGAGCGATCCGGTGCCGGTGGCGGTGCTGGCCCAGCACATCGGGTGCACCCCGGCCGAAGCGCGGGCTGCGCTCGAGGAGCTGGCCGCGCGCCTGGACGCGGTCGGGCTGATGGTGCAGTGGTGCGGCGAGGATCAGGTGCAGGTCGTCTCGTCGCCGCGCTATGCGCGGCAGGGGCAGCGCTTCCTCGGCCTGGAGCGCACGGTGCGCCTGTCGCAGGCGGCGCTGGAGACGCTGGCGATCGTGGCCTACCGTCAGCCCATCACGCGCGGCGAGATCGATACCATCCGTGGCGTCGATTCCAGCGGCGTGCTCCAGACGCTGCTGGCGCGCGGGCTGATCGAGCCGGTCGGCCGGCTGACGGCGCCGGGCAACCCGATCCAGTACGGCACGACCACCGAGTTCCTGCGCTTCTTCGGCCTCGGTAGCCTCGACGAGCTGCCACCACCGCCCGGCGGCCTGCCAGGGCCGGAGGACGAGGGGTAAGCTCGCCGAAAGAGCCCAGGTGAGGCGCCGTGCGATACACGCACTTGTATAGAGTTTGACGAATTAACCGTGCATACCCGCCAGCCGCCCGCGACTCTCCGCGTGTCATCCTTCGCTGCGCCGGGGGCGGCGGCCAGCCACCCTCGGCGCAGCGAAGGATCTCAGGTGCGCGACCGATCCGACGCGAGATCCTTCGCTCCGCCGCCCGCCGCTCCCGCGCCGGCCGGCTCCGCTCAGGATGACAGCCGCGCGTGAGCGGGTAGCGGGTAGGCGAGTAGGCGAGTAGGCGAGATTAATTCGTCAAACTTCATGTCAGGCGAGCGCCAGTGGCGACTCCGGCAGGATCTGGCCGCCATCCACGACGATCGCATGGCCGGTGATGTAGTTCGACTCGTCGCTGGCCAGGAAGAGCACGGCGTACGCGACATCCTCCGGAGTGCCCAGCCGCCCCATCGGGATGACGGCCTCGGCCTGGCGAATGTACTCCTCCCCGACATCGGCCATCCCCTCAGTGAGGATATTGCCGGGCTGCACGGCGTTGACGGTGATGTTGTCGCGCGCGACCTCGATGGCCAGCGTCCGAATGAACCCCATCTGACCCGCTTTGCTGGCGCCGTAGTGAGCCCAGCCGGGGAATCCGGTAACCGGCCCGGTGATCGACGACGTGACGACGATCTTCCCGTAGCGCTGCTGCCGCATGTGGGGCAGGCAGGCCTGGACGGTGAAGAAGGTGCCCTTGAGGTTGATGTTGTGCACCAGATCCCAGTCGGCCTCGGTCATGTCTTCGATCCGTGCCGACGGGAAGACCCCGGCGTTGGCGCAGAGGATGTGGAGCCCGCCGAATCGGCTCACCGCGAAGCTCGCCATGGACTCGGCGTCCGACCGTTTCGTGACGTCGGTGCGGACGAAGTCGGCCTCGTGCCCGGCCTGCCGAAGCTCTTCCGCCGTCGCCAGCCCTCGTGGCTCATCGACGTCCGCGATGACGACGCGGGCACCCTCCGCCGCCAGGATGCGCGCGATCCCCTTGCCGATGCCCTTCGCGGCACCGGTCACGATCGCGACCTTCCCCTCCAGCCGGTTTGGGCTCATGCGTCACCTCCTTTTGCCTCGTCATCGCCGGGCGTGGCCCGGGCCGCGATGGCTCGCAACTCGGCCAGGCCGGCTTCGACCTCGTCGCGGGGAAGATTTCCGGCCTCCAGGTCTGCGTCACTTCGCTCACATAGTCGCACATAGAAGGCCACACCGCGGTCGAGGAGATCGTCCGGCGCCTCCGGGTCATCGACCAGCGTGAACAACCAGTCCTCGGCCCGGGCGTACTGCCCGCGCCGCGCGAAGTGCTGCCACAATTCGTCGCGCACCCGCACGGGCAACTCGTAGCCGTCCAGCGCACGCAGCACTGTATCGACCCCCTCGATCGCCCGGTCCGAATCCGGCTCCTCGTCGCGGAGCGCGATCAGGAAGAGCATGAGTGCCTTGACGCGGCGGGCGTACTCCCGCTCGAGCGTCCAGTCGGGCGTCCGCAAGTCCGCGGACTCATGCAGGAGGGTCGCGATCACGATCAGTTGTTCGGCAACCGTGGGCGGGCCGGGGTGATCGGCCTTGACGACGCGGAGGAGGCTGGCGATCTGCTCAGCGTCCAGCGCGTCGGCGTCAGCGAGCTGGAGTCCGACGAGGCGTCCCATGGTCTGATCGATGAGCGCCTGCGCCTGCTCCGGCTCCCCGCGCCGCCGCAGCCCCAGCACCACGGCGAGGACTTCGGTCATCTGGGCGATCAAGCGGAGTAGGTAGTCTCGCTGGTACATGCGCGTCCTCTCGCGCGGGCGCCGATCGTGTTTGACGCATTATAGAGGTGTCGGCGGTCGGCACGTGCCGGGGGCAGGGCACTTGGCGAAAGCGATGGGTATACGCGATCGGTGCGTGCTCCGGACTTGTGGAGTAAGACCTATTCCATGGAGTAGCGCGCACGGCTTGTGCCCGGGGCTAAAGCCGCCCGGCTGAACAGTGGGTAAGCCCACTGAAGGGGCTGCGATGGCGACATCCC
>Ga0181858_1000941_pt1 | contig 14272 bp, 10 predicted proteins | sample NewIslPassag4_SG_FD_130749 | JGI IMG/M metagenome (GOLD analysis project Ga0181858, IMG submission 130749) | Feedstock adapted compost microbial communities from Newby Island compost facility, Milpitas, CA, USA - Passage 4_SG | ecosystem: Engineered > Solid waste > Feedstock > Composting ...
CCCCGCCGTACCGCCCGGCCGGAATCGCCATCCCGGCGCGATGCCCGATTTGCGGCTCATTTGGCCGCGTTAGGGGACGTATACCGCAAGAGCGCGCAATAGCGCGGTTATCCCCTCCCAGCGGCCCGCACTTTTGCGCCGCAGCGAATTACAGTAGCTTGACGGAGTTTGCTCGTTCACACCCAGTTATCGACACGAGGTAGCCGGTATCCGATGGAGGCGCCCGCCGTCACGTCCGGCCGCGGGGACGCCCTGCGGCGTCTCGTCGGCGCACTCGACCGCAGGCCCGTGATCGTTCTCATTCTCGGCGAGGCCGGCATCGGCAAGACCCACCTGCTCGCCGAGGCCGCCCGGCACTTCCGCGCGGCGGGCGTGCGCGTGCTCCACGGCCGCGCGCGCGACTTCGGCGGGGGCATCGCCTACGCCTCCCTGGTGGAGGCGCTCTCCCCGCTGCAGGACGACCCGGTCGGCGGGCCGCCGCTGCGCGCCCTGCTCGACGCGATCGACGAGGCGGCCCTCGGCGGACCGGCGGGCGCGCCCGCGGTGCTCGCCGTACGCCTGCTGGAGGCGCTGCCCGGGCCGAGCCTCATCATGATCGACGACGCGCACCTCGCCGACGCGGACACCCTCAGCGTGCTCGGCTACCTCACCCGCCGGGTCCGCCGGGTCGCGGTCGTCGCCGCCGCCCGCAGGCCGCCGGACCTCGACGCCGACGAGACGATCACGCTCGCCCCGTTCACCCTCGAGGAGACCGGCGCCCTCCTCGCGGACCTGCTGGGCCGCGAGCCCGACCCGGAGACCGTGCGCCGGGTGGACGCCGACAGCCGGGGCAACCCGTGGTTCGCCCAGGAGATCGCGCGGGAGCTCGTGCAGGACGGCGCGATGCCGTGTGAGGACCCCTCGGCGCGCCGCGGCGCCATCCTCGGCCGGCTGTTCCAGCGCGACCGCGACGGGCGCAACCTCGCCCGGGTGCTCGCCGCGCTGCGCCGTACCCGCCCGGCGTACCCGGCCGACCTCGAGGTGCTCGCCGAGGTGGCCGGGCTCACCGCGGAGCGGGCCGAGGCCGCGTTCGACGGCCTGGTGCGCGACGGCATCGTGGTGGGCACCGGGGACGGCGCGCACGAGTTCGCCCACCCGCTCGTCGCCGAGGCGCTCTACGCCGACCTCGGCCCGGCCGAGCGGCGGCGGGTGCACGCGCGCATCGCCGAGCTGCTCAGCCGCCGCGGCCTGCGCGGCACCCGCAGCGGGCTCGAGTGGGCGACGCACGTCGCCGGGGGCGGGACCGTTCCCGAGGCGCTCGCCGCCGCGCTGCGCGCCGCCGAGCTCACCCGGGTCACCGCGCCGCTGTCCGCCGCCCACTGGTACGGCAGGGCCGCGCGGCTCGCCGGGCCGGAGGACCGGGGCACGCTGCTGTCCCGGCAGGCCCGGTCCTACTGGAAGGGGTCGCGGCCCCGGGAGGCGGTGGAGACCGGGCTGCGCGCCCTGGAGCTGCTCGAGCCGGGGCGGCGGCGGGTGCGCACCGCCTGCACCGTGGTGCACGCCGCCACCACGCTCGGCCGCTACGACCAGGCGCTGCGGGTGATCGAGGAGCAGCTCCCGCACGCCGACGACCCGACGGCGCTGCTCGCCCAGCGGGCCGCGATCGAGGCCCAGTTCAACCGGGACTCCACCGAGAGCGCCCGGCGCGCCTGGGCCGGGCTGGACGACGCGCCGCCGGAGGACCGGCTCGTCACGCTCACCTCGCTCTGCCAGAACGCGCTCTTCACCGCGGACTGGGCACGCGGCGAGCGCGCCGCCGACCTGCTGGTGCGCGGCTCGGTGGCGCTGTCCCCGGCGGCGCGGATGACCGCGCTGGAGACCGCCGCGCACCTGCTCGCGATCGCGGGCGTGCGCACCCGGGCGCTCGGCCTGCTCCGCCAGGCCGAGGAGATCCGCAAGGCGCTCGGCTGGGGCGACATCGCCGGGCTGGCCCGGCACACCCTGGCGCTGCTGCGCAGGCTCGGCGGGGAGTGGGAGCGGGCGCTCGCCGACATCGCCGCCGACGCCGACGACATGGCCGAGGCCGGGCTCGTCGAGAGCCTCGCCATCCTGCGCAACATCCAGCTCGACATCCTGCTCATGCAGGGCCGGTACGACGAGGCCGAGCCGATCGCCGCCGAGCCGCCGCCGGACAGCCCGCTCCATGTCGGCCTGCGCACGGTGTACGCGGCCCGGCTGGCGCTCGGCCGGGGCGACCGCGCGACGGCCGAGCGGCTGCTGGCCCGGGCGTTGCAGAACGGGCCGCCGGAGGTGGTGCACCGGGCGCTCACGGTGCGGGTGATGCTGCACCTGGTCGCCGGGGAGCGAGCCCTCGCCCGGCAGGCGGCGGCGCGGCTCGACGCGGTCGCGGCGACCGCCACGCCCCGCGCCCGGCTCGCCGCGCACCTCTGCGCGGCGGCGTGCGGGGACCGGGAGCGGGCGGAGGTCGCGCTCGAGCTCGCCCGCGGCGACGGCCTGGTGTTCGAGGAGGCGCAGGCCCGGCTGACGCTGGGCGTGCACGGCGACGTGGCCCAGCTGCAGCGGGCGCACGCGATCTTCAGCGAGCTCGGCGCGGCGCCGTGGCGGAAGCGCGCCGCCCGCCGCCTGCGCGAGGCCGGGCTCACCCCCGCGCCGATTCCCACCCTCACCCCGACCGAGCGGCGCGTCGCCCAGCTCGTCGCGGTGGGCCGCAGCAACCCGGAGATCGCCGAGGAGCTGCACTACAGCCGCAAGACGGTCGAGGTGTACCTGAGCCGGGTGTACGCGAAGACCGGGCTGCGGTCCCGGGTGGAGCTCGCGCTCGCGGTGGACCGCGGCGAGATCTGAGCCGGGGCGCCGCGGCCGGTGATCGGCGCCCCCCCCGCCGCTCCGGCACGGCCCCGAGCCGGCGTGCCGCGGCCGGGGCTGACCGCGCGCGCCCGGGCGATCCGTCGGGCCGAGCGCGGCCGCGGGACGAGTCCTAGGGACCTCCCTACTTCCTCGGCGCCCGCCCGGGTCGCCATCTTTTCCTGTGGCCGGAGGCCGCGGCCCGCCGCGCGCGGGCGCCGTCCGCCTCTGTCGCGGCCGTGCCCGCACGCCACACGCACGTCGCGGCCTCGGGGCTGCCGGGCGCACCGGCGGGCCTCGGCCGCCCGCCGGGACCGGGCGGACGCGGGACCGCGGTGACGAGGTCGTCGTCGCGGCCGTCGAGGGGGCGGTCGCGGCGAGGACCGCCCTTCCCACGCGGCGCGGGTACGGCCCGCCCGTGCGGTGCCGCGGCCCCGGCCACCGGACCACGGCGGCCGGTCGACCGGCCGTCCGGCCCCGCCGGGTCGCAGACCCGGCCATCGGCACCGCCGGGTCGCAGACCCGGCCATCCGGCACCGCCGGGTCAGAACAGCACCGACATGAAGGTGCCGACCTCTTCGAAGCCGACCTTCCGGTAGACGGCGCGGGCCGGGAGGTTGAAGTCGTTCACGTACAGGGTGACGAGCGGGGCGAAGTGCTTCAGCGCCTGCTCGACCACGGCGGCCATGCCCGCCGCGCCGTACCCCTGGCCGCGGCGCTCCGGATGCACCCACACGCCCTGGATCTGGCAGGCCTGCGGGGTCACCGCGCCGATCTCGGCCTTGAACACGACCTGGCCGTCCTCGATGCGTGCGTACGACCGGCCGATGCGGATCAGCTCGGCGACCCGGGACCGGTACAGCGCGCCCCCGTCGCCGACGTCCGGCGAGACGCCCACCTCCTCGGTGAACATCGCCACGCAGGCCGGCAGCACGATGTCGAAGTCCTCCGGGCGCACCCGGCGCACCAGCGGGTCCGGTGCCACCTTCGGCGGCGAGGAGGTGGCCATCACCGGCTGGGCCCAGCGGATCGCGCGCGCCGGACCCCAGTACGGCTCCAGCCGCTCCCACAGCATCTCCACCGCATGAGCCGGGCCCACGATCGACGAGCACCGCCTCCCCTGGCGCCGGGCGCGCTCGGCGAACGCGTTGATCGCGTCCGGGCCGGCGTTCACCGGCACCAGGTTCGCCCCCGCGTAGCAGAGCGCGGTCAGCTCGCCGCGCGAGCCGTACCCCCACATCTGCCCGCCGAGCCGGGGCGGACTGAGCCCGACGGCCCGCACCCGGGACGCGACGAACACGTTGGCGATCGGGTCGGCGTCGAGGATGCGGAGCACCTCCTCGCGATCGCTGTCGTCCAGCACGCGCGACGCCGAAGTACGCAGCATCACACGGTCAAGCGTACGCGACCGACCGGTTTTTTCCAGGTACCGCCGCTACAGCCCGAAACGGGCGCCGATGGGGGCGCGGACGGCCCGCGCCGCCGCCTTCCGGGCCTCGGCGGGCACCGGCGCGGACGCGCGGCGGCAGGTGGCCCCGCGCCTGCCCGGAACCTTCCCGGCGAGCAGGTAGGACGTGACCGCGCGGTCGACGCACGCGTTGCCGTTGAGCGTCACCCCGTGGTTGCCGCCGCCCACGGTGACCAGCCGGGCGGTGGGGAACAGCCGCTGCATGCGCAGCGCCCCCTGGTACGGCGTGGCCGCGTCCCGCCGCGACTGCAGCATGAGGATCGGCGGCAGCTTCGCCGTGCCCACCGTCACCGGGGTGCCGCTCGGCACCGGCCAGAACGCGCACGGCGCGTTGTACCAGGTGTTCGCCCAGGTGAGGAAGGGGGCGGTGGCGTTGAGACGGCGGCTGTCGGCGCGCCAGGTCGCCCAGTCGCGCGGCCAGGGCGCGTCCCGGCACTCGACCGCGAGGTAGACGGCGTAGCCGTTCTCCGCCTCGGCCGTGCCGTTGCGCACGTACCGGCGGAACGCCTTCAGCAGCCGGGTGGCGTCATCCCGGCGCACGTAGTCGGAGAACGCGCGGGCGAGCTTGGGCCAGATCGCGTCGGTGTAGCCCGCGACGGTGAACAGGTCGTCGAGCTCGGTGGGCCCGATCACCCCGTTCGCCGGGCGGGTGCGCAGTTTCGCGCGCATCCGGTACCAGGCGGCGGTGGTCCGCTCCGCGGTGGCGCCGAGCCGGTAGACCCGGTGGTGCTCGGCCACCCATGCCAGGAAGTCGCGGTGCCGCCGCTCGAACGCGGTGTTCTGCGCGAGGTTGTTCGCGTACCACACCCCGGTGGGGTCGACGACGCTGTCGAGCACCATGCGCCGCACCCGGTCCGGGAACAGCGTGGCGTACACCGCGCCGAGGTAGGTGCCGTAGGAGTACCCGAGGTAGCTGATCGTCCGCTCGCCGAGCGCCCGGCGGATCACGTCCATGTCGCGGGCCGCGTTCTCGGTGGTCATGTGCGGCAGCAGCCACGACCAGCGGGACCCGCAGCTCTCGGCGTACGCGCGGGCGCGGCGCAGCAGCACCGCCTCCTCGCGGGCGTCGCGCGGCACGTTGTCCGGCCGCGGCGGCCGGTAGTACCGCTTGGGGTCCACACAGCTCAGCGCCGGCTTGCTGCCGCCCACCCCGCGCGGGTCGAAGCCGACGATGTCGTACCGCGCGGTGACCTGCTCGGGCAGGTTCTGGGCCATGTAGGCGGCGAGCTCCCGGCCGGACGCGCCCGGGCCGCCCGGGTTCACCAGCAGCACGCCGAGCCGGGCGGAGCGGGGCCCGGTCGCCCGGAACCGGTTGACGGCGAGCCGCAGCCGCCGCCCGGACGGCTTGGAATGGTCGAGCGGCACCTCCACCATGGCGCACTCGGCCTTCCGCTCGCCCTCACCCGCCGCGGGCTCGTCACACCCGCCCCACCGGAGCGACTCGGGGACACGGCCCTGCCCCGTGGCCCGTCCGGCGGCGCCGTACGCGTCCGCACCCGCCGTCCAGACCAGCCCGGTGGCCAGCACCGTGGCACCCGCCGCAACCGCGATGACCCGCTTCACCGTCACTTCCTCTCTGCCGTCAAAGCGCAGAGACGATGTTCTCCTAAGTGACGGCGCGATTACTCAACAGTGAGGTCGATGGTTGTCAAACTGTGTCCGACGAAACACTCAAGGTAACCGGTGCCGGTGAGCGGGCGGGTCGGAGCGCCGCGGGCGCCGCGGGCGCCGTCAGGTGACGACGACCTCGGGGCCGTCCCCTCCGGCCTCGTCGAGGTCGACCTTGATGCCGCGGCGCTCGGCGAGCTTGAACGCCTCCTCGATGAGGGTCTCGACGATCTGCGACTCGGGCACGGTCTTGATCACCTTGCCCTCGACGAAGATCTGGCCCTTGCCGTTGCCGGAGGCGACGCCGAGGTCGGCCTCGCGCGCCTCGCCCGGGCCGTTCACCACGCAGCCCATCACCGCCACCCGCAGCGGGATCGGCAGCCCGGCGAGGCCCGCCTGCACCCGCTCGGCGAGGGGGAACACGTCCACCTGGGCCCGGCCGCAGGACGGGCAGGAGACGATCTCCAGGCCGCGCTCGCGGAGGTTGAGCGCCTCGAGGATCGCGATGCCGACCTTGACCTCCTCCACCGGCGGCGCCGACAGCGACACCCGGATCGTGTCGCCGATGCCCTCGGCGAGCAGCGCGCCGAACGCCACCGCGGACTTGATCGTGCCCTGGAACGGCGGGCCGGCCTCGGTCACGCCGAGGTGCAGCGGGTAGTCGCAGCGCTCGGCGAGCATGCGGTAGGCGGAGATCATCACCACCGGGTCGTGGTGCTTCACCGAGATCTTGATGTCCCGGAAGCCGTGCTCCTCAAACAGCGAGCACTCCCACAGCGCGGACTCCACCAGCGCCTCAGCGGTGGCCGAGCCGTACTTGCGCAGGATGCGCTCGTCGAGCGAGCCGGCGTTCACGCCGATGCGGATCGGCACGCCCGCGTCGGCCGCGGCCTTGGCGATCTCCCCGACCCGGTCGTCGAACTTCTTGATGTTGCCCGGGTTCACCCGGACCGCCGCGCACCCGGCGTCGATCGCGGCGAACACGTACTTGGGCTGGAAGTGGATGTCGGCCACGACCGGGATCGGCGACTTCGCCGCGATCTGCGGCAGCGCGTCGGCGTCGTCCTGGGAGGGGACCGCGACCCGCACGATCTGGCAGCCCGCCGCGGTCAGCTCGGCGATCTGCTGCAGGGTGGCGTTGACGTCGGCGGTCCCCGTCGTGGTCATGGACTGCACCGACACCGGCGCGTCCCCGCCGACCGGCACCGACCCCACCATGATCTTCCTGGACTTTCTCCGCTCCGCGAGCGGACGCTTACGCACGGTGGGAATGCCCAGATCAACAGAAGTCATTGCTGCACCTTGTGTCAGTTGCCGTTGTCGGCGGCGAGCACCGCCGACCAGTCTAGGCAAGGCGGCGGATGGATCAGCACGGAACGCCGCCACGCGCGGCCCACGGGCGGAGCGGGGCGCGCCCACGGCCGCGCGGGCGTCGCACCCATGGGCTACCCGGTGAGCTCCCGGGCCCGCGCCCGGGCCCACTCGTCGGCGGCGAGCACCTCCTCCACCGAGGAGGCGGGCTGCACCTCGTGCTCGCCGACGACCCGCGCGACCGTGTCGACGATGCCGGGGAACGGCAGCCTGCCGGCGAGGAACGCCTCGACGCAGACCTCGTTGGCCGCGTTGTAGACGGCCGGGGCGGTCCCGCCCGCCTCGCCGACCTCGCGGGCGAGCGCGACGGCCGGGAACGTCTCGTCGTCGAGCGGCTCGAAGGTCCACGTGTGCGCCTTGGTCCAGTCGATCGCGGGGGCGGCGTCGGGCACCCGGTCGGGCCAGCCGAGGGCGAGGGCGATCGGGAGCCGCATGTCCGGAGGGCTCGCCTGGGCGATCGTCGAGCCGTCGGTGAACTCCACCATCGAGTGGATCACCGACTGGGGATGAACCATGACGGAAATGCGGGCGTATTCGATATCGAACAGCAGATGGGCCTCGATGACCTCCAGGCCCTTGTTGACCAGAGTTGCGGAGTTGATGGTGATCACCGGCCCCATGGACCAGGTCGGGTGCGCGAGCGCCTGCTCCGGCGTGACGGAGGACAGCTCCGCCCGATTACGGCCCCGGAACGGCCCGCCGCTCGCGGTGACGATCAGGCGGCGCACCGCCGCGCCCGGGCTCTCCCCGGCACCCCGTCCCGGCCCGGCGGCCCACAGGCACTGGGCGAGGGCCGAGTGCTCGGAGTCCACCGGCACGAGTTGCCCGGGCCGCGCCAGCCGCTTCACCAGCGGGCCACCGATGATCAACGACTCCTTGTTGGCGAGCGCCAGCGTCCGCCCCTCGCGCAGCGCGGCGAGCGTGGAGGACAGGCCGAGCGCGCCGGTGATGCCGTTCAGCACCACGTCGCACGGCCAGGCCGCGGCCTCGGCCACGCCCTCCGGGCCCGCGAGGAGCTTCACCGGCCGTCCGGCGAGCGCCTCGCGCACCGCGGGCACCGCCGCCGGGTCGGCCACCGCGACCACCTCGGGGCCGAACTCCGCCACCTGGCGGGCGAGCAGCTCGGGCCGTCCGCCACCGGCGGCGAGGGCGACGACGCGGAACCGATCCGGATTCCGGGCGATGACGTCCAGCGCCTGGGTGCCGATCGATCCCGTCGAGCCGAGCAGGGCGATGGTTCTGGGCTCGTAGTCGCTCGTGGCGGCCGGACAGCCGCTCGGGCCCGGCCGCGTTCCCGCGTATCCCACGCCCCCATTCTTTCCGGGATGCCCGCAAGGTCGCCAATGCGGGCCGGGCCATAGCGGGGGCGAGCGGGATCAACACCATGTCGCCGACGTGTGGGCATGTCGCGCCCATTCGTCTCCATAACCGTCTTGACAGGTAGCAAGAAGGCAGTGTCAACCGACCACTACCTTCCCGAGAACAGGGACACCCGCTCACGGAGGTACCGAATGCACCGGATCGCCCGTCGTCTTGCCGTACTCGGCCTGCTCCCGCTAGGTGTGGCCGGGCTGACACTGCCCGCGGCACACGCCGAGGGCGGCGCCCGCACCGGCGCCACCGGGCTCGCCACGGCCTCGGCCACCGCCTCCGCGGCGGGCTCCGCGGCCACGGCGTCCGCCTCGCCCCGCGACCGCGGCTACCACACCTGGCGCGGGGCCAGCACGTCCGTGCAGCAGCGGCAGGTGCGTCAGTACTGGAACCGGTCTCGGCTGCGCTCGGCCGTGCCGATGGAGCAGATCCTCCACGGCCGGCGGCGCTCGCCGGCGCGGCCGGGCCTGCCGGGATCCTCCGGCTCGGGCTCGGGCCTGCCGGGATCCCCCGGTTCGGGCTCGGGCCTGCCGGGCGCGTCCCGCCCGGGCGGGGGCTCGGCGGGCTCCCCGGGTTCCGCGGGCGCGTCGAACGGCGCCTCCACGGTCGTCCCGCCGACCGCCGGGGAGAACGCGCTCGGCAACTCGTCCCGCACCACCGCCGCGGCGGTCTGGCCGGGTACCGGCGCGATCGCCACCACCGCCGGGCGGGTGTTCTTCACCATCCAGGAGGGCGGCCGCACCCGGACCGCCTCGTGCTCGGGCACCGCGGTCAACAGCGCGAACCGCAGCGTCGTGATCACCGCCGGGCACTGCGTGAAGTCGAACGGCCAGACCCACCGGAACGTGGTGTTCGTGCCGGGCTTCCAGAACGGCAACCGGCCGTTCGGCACCTGGGTGGCGACGAACCTGTTCACCACCCAGCAGTGGAACGCCAACGAGGACATCAACTTCGACATCGCCGCCTTCGTGGTCGCCCCGCTGAACGGGCGCAACCTCGTCGACGTGGTCGGCGGCCAGGGCGTCGCGTTCAACCAGCAGCGCGGCCTGCAGATGTACTCGTTCGGCTACCCCGCCGCGGCGCCGTTCGACGGCAGCAGGCTGATCTTCTGCGCGGGCCGGACGATCAACGACCCGCTGCAGACCAACGACCTCGGGCTCCGCTGCGACATGACCGGCGGGTCGAGCGGCGGGCCGTGGCTGCTCGCGTTCAACGAGCGGACCGGGACCGGCCTGGTGAACTCGGTCAACAGCTTCAAGTACAACGTCGACCCGCGGTTCATGTTCGGCCCGTTCTTCGGCCCGGAGGCGCAGGCCGTCTACAACGCCGCCCAGAGCCTGGGAGCCCAGTGACGGCACCCCGGTGACGCGCTCGGCGACGCGCCTCCGTGACACGCCTCGGTGACGGCGCTGCGAACGGCGAGGCCGCGTGGCGCGGCGGCCGCCTCACCGGCGGGCCACTTTTTACGGAAAGTAGCCACACGATCACGTGACGTGGTCCACACTCGGGAGGCATGACTGCGTGCCTCCCCCTGATGGCCGCCGGCTGTCTCGCCGTCGCCCTGGTGGGTCCCGTCGCAGGCGGTCCCGCCCGGCCCGTCCGGCAGTCTCCGGCCGGCGTCGCGCACGTCCGTCCCGCCGCCCCGCCGGGCGTCGTGGCGGCGGCCTACCCGGACTCCGCCGCCCCGGACGCGGCGCCGCCGGACCCCGCGGCCCCGCGGGCCGGGTCGCCGGACGCCCCGCCCTCCTCCCTGGGCGGGGTGGCGGCCTCGCCGGCGGCCGCGGGCGGCGCGCGGGACGGTGCGCGGCCGGGCGCACGCCGGCCCGGCGTCGTGCAGCACGCCGCCGAGACGGGCGGGGCCGCGCAGCGCCGCGTCCTCGCCTACTGGACGCCCGTGCGGATGGCCGCGGCCGTGCCGGTGGACCCGTCCGGCCTGCTCGGGGGGTTGGGTGGTCTGCTGCCGCCGGAGCGGCGGCAGCAGACCACCGCCTCCGGGATCGGCCGCGCCCACGCCACCGCGGGCGCCCGCTGGACCATGGCGTCCGGCCGCCGCCCGGACGCGCCCGGCACGATCGCCGCCACCACCGGCCGGGTGTTCCTCACCATGAACGGCCGCGACTTCGTCTGCTCGGCCGTCTCGATCCGCGCCGCCAACCGCGACCTCGTGCTCACCGCGGGCCACTGCGTCAAGGACGGCACCGGGGCCTGGGCGCGCAACTGGACCTTCGTGCCCGGCTACGACTCCGGCCGCAGGCCGTACGGGACCTACACGGCCCGGCGGGCGTTCGTCACCACCGGCTGGTCCCGGCACGGCGACGACAACGAGGACGTCGCCATGGTCGCGGTCAACACCCACGGCGGCCGCCACCTCGCCGACGTGGTCGGGGCGCAGCCGATCGGGTTCAACCCGCCGCGCGGCCAGCAGACCTACGCGTTCGGCTTCCCCGCCCATCCGCCGTACACCGGCGAGCACCTGATGTACTGCGCCGGCCCGCTGCACGCCGACCCGAACGGGCAGACCCGCGGCCAGGGCCTGCGCTGCGACCTCACCGCCGGGGCGAGCGGCGGGCCGTGGCTGACCGGGTTCGACCCGGTCACCGGCCACGGCACGGTCACCTCGGTGAGCAGCTTCAAATACAGCAACGACCGGCACACCATGTACGGGCCGTACTTCGGCGACGCCATCCGGCGGCTGCACGCCGTGGCCGAGCGGTCCTGACCGGCCCGCCCGGCCGCCGGTCACAGCGTCAGGCCGGTGAGCACCGTGGTGCGCGGATAGGTGTAGTCCTCCATCGCGGCGCGCAGCCCCTCGCGGCCCACGCCGGAGTCCTTGACCCCGCCGTACGGCATCTGGTCGGCGCGGTAGCTCGGCACGTCGCCGATGATCACGCCGCCGACCTCGAGCTCCTTGGCCGCGCGGAACGCGGTGGCGAGGCTCGTGGTGAACACCCCGGCCTGCAGGCCGTACGCCGAGTCGTTCACCACCGCGAACGCCTCGTCGACCGAGGCGACCCGGCGCAGCACGAGCACCGGGCCGAACACCTCCTCGCGGCACACCTTGGCGTCGTCCGGCACGTCGGCGAGCACGGTCGGCTCGACCACGGCGCCGGTGCGGCCGCCGCCGGCCAGCAGCCGCCCGCCGGCCTCGACCGCCTCCCGCACCCACTGCTCCACGCGCCGGGCCGCCTGCTCGCTGATCATCGGCCCGACCTGGGTGCGCTCGTCGGCCGGGTCGCCGGTGACGAGGGCCTTGACCTTGGCCACGAGCCGGTCGGCGAACTCGTCGTACACCTCCTGGTGCACCAGCACCCGCTGCACCGCGATGCAGCTCTGCCCGGCCTGGTAGTTGGCGTAGAGCGCGATCCGGGTGGCGGCCCATTCCAGGTCGGCGTCGGCGAGCACCACCGCGGCGGCGTTGCCGCCCAGCTCGAGCGTGACGTGCTTGCGCGGCACCCGCTCGGCGATCGCGAACCCCACCGGGGCCGAGCCGGTGAACGACACCACCGGCAGCCGCGGGTCCGCCACCAGCGCGGCGGCCCGCTCGTTGGGCAGGGGCAGGATCGAGAACATGCCCTCGGGCAGCCCGGTCTCGGCGAGCAGCTCGCCGAGCAGCAGCGCGGACAGCGGGGTCGCCGGCGCGGGCTTGATGATCACCGGGGCGCCGACCGCGATCGCCGGGGCGACCTTGTGCGCCACCAGGTTGAGCGGGAAGTTGAACGGCGTGATGCCGAGCACCGGCCCGTACGGCTGCCGCGTCACCAGCGCCACGCGGCCCTCACCGGCGGGCGCGGGGGCGGGGCGCCCCCCCTCCCCCCCCCGCGCGCCGCGGGCCCCCGCGGGGGGGCTCGGGGGGGGAGCCGCATCATCTCGCCCCCGAGGCGGCGGGCCTCCTCGGCGCCGAACCGGAACGTCGAGACCGCCCGGGACACCTCGGCCCTGGCCCACATGATCGGCTTGCCGTTCTCGGCGCTGATCAGCTCGGCGACCTCGGCGGCGCGCTCGGCGAGCCGCCGGGAGACGTGGGCGAGCGCCTCGGCCCGGACGTGCACGGGGAGCGCGGCGGCCGTGCGGCGCACCGCGTCGGCGGCGGCGACGGCCCGCTCGACCTGCTCGGGGGTGGGCACGGCGGCCGCGCCGACCACGCGGCCGTCGTAGGGGTTGGTCACAGTGATCTCGTCCTCGCCGGTCGCGGGCCGACCGGCGAGCCAGAAGGGGCGGACGTCCATGCACCCGACGCTACGCCCGCTCGCGACGCCCGCGGATCACGCCAATACGTACAAACCGGGAGTTGCGCCACTCCAGGGCGAAGGATTCCCTGTTCCGGCGGTTCGTGGTACAGAGGATGCTCGAATTTGCCACTATTTTCTGGCGAGTGGTTTGAACCCTCGCCCGGCTGGTCAAACCGTCAAGGGTGCGGGTCCGCCGCGGGGACCCCCGAGGGAGAAGGGCACGTCGCTCATGGGTTCGCCGGCGCCGCTCGGGCTTCAGGGTGCCACCGCCCCGGGTCAGCGCACCGCGCACGACGAGTTGCGGCAACGCGTGCTCGACGTCGCCTGCCGGTTGCTCATGAACGCAGGCCCGGAGAGCCTCACGGTGCGGCGGATCGCCGCCGAGGCCGACTGCCCCACCACCGTCATCTACACGATGTTCGGCGGCAAGGAGGGGCTGGCCGAGGCGCTCTACCTCGAGGGGTTCGAGCGGGTCCGCCGCCGATTAGAGGCGGTGCCGCCGCGCCCCGACCCGCTCGAGTACCTGCGCGCCCTGGGCCCCGCCTACCGGGAGGCGTGTTTCGCCGAGCCCGCCTACTACAGCCTCATGTTCGAGAAGGCGATCCCCGGCTTCGAGCCGAGCGAGCGGGCGCGTACCCTCGCCCGCGCCGCCCTCAACATCCTCGACCGGGTGGTCGCCGACTGCATCTCGGCGGGCTACCTCGTCCCCACCCAGCCGCGGAAGATCGCCGACGCGCTGTGGGCCGCGGCGCAGGGCGCGATCAGCCTGGAACGTGCCGGGTACTTCCGCGACGGCAGCAACTACGAGCTGGTCACCGCCGCGACGGTGCGGCACTTTCTGGTCAAGCGCGACCGGTGACGCCCGCCCGGCCCCACCCGGCGGTCAGGCGGCGCCGACGCTGAGCGCCACCCACAGCTCGGCCCGGGTGGCGGGGTCGTCGAGGTCGCGGCCGAGCAGCTCGGTCGCCTTGCGGATGCGGTAGCGCAGCGTGTGCCGGTGGACGCCGAGCCGCTGGGCGGCGGCGTCCCAGTGGCCGTTGGCGGCGAGGTAGGCGCGCACCGACTCGATCAGGTCGGCCCGGGAGCCGTGCTCGCGCAGCGGCGCGAGCAGCGCCTCGGCGTAGGCGGCGGCCGCCTCCGGGTCGAGCAGCGCGAGCAGCCCCTGCCCGGCGAGCTCGCGGAAGCGGACCAGCGCCGTGCCGGTGGCGGTCGCGCGCTCCAGGGCGCGCTCGGCCTGCCGCAGCCCGGCGGCGAGCGCGTCGAGCGCGACCGGGTCGCTCGTCCCCGCCCGGCCCCGCTCCGCGGCGATCGCGGCGGCCCCCCCCGCCCGGGCCCCGGGCACCAGCGGGGCCACCCCGCCCCCCCCCCGCGCGGGGGACCC
>Ga0181858_1000950_pt1 | contig 14216 bp, 11 predicted proteins | sample NewIslPassag4_SG_FD_130749 | JGI IMG/M metagenome (GOLD analysis project Ga0181858, IMG submission 130749) | Feedstock adapted compost microbial communities from Newby Island compost facility, Milpitas, CA, USA - Passage 4_SG | ecosystem: Engineered > Solid waste > Feedstock > Composting ...
AAAGGCCTGTAGACCTGCTCCATGAGGAACTTTGTCTACACGCTGGGGCAGTCTACCGACTGCCGTCAAATCATCTATATTTAAAGGGGGTTTTACTGTCTTAATCGTAACAAACAGAGATTACAAATCGATGACACAACGATTACAAATCCTTCTCATTTTCGCTTCAATCCGTTAACGGAGAAACACTACCATCCACATGCCTTGGACAAGCCCGACGAATCCGCCGATCAACGCCCCCAACAGCGTAATCATTTTCAACTCCCGGGAAGCAATTTGCAGAATCAATTTTTCCAACTCGGGAAGGGGATAACGCAACACTTGCCGCTCCACCACTCGGCCCACCGGCAAACGTTTGAAAAAAGACGGCAATCGGCGGACCAGTTCCCCTTCCGCCGCCTCCAGCACCGCCGCCAACGTCCGCCGAACCGTTTCATCGTTGAACGCCGCCAACAAGTCTTTGATCGGCGCGTGCGACAGCTCACGAACGCCTCGCTCCGCCACCAGCCCGGCAACACCGGCCAAGCCTTCCAACAGAGACTTCCCGTCTTCCTCCCCATTTCCCAACCGATTGACCCCCTCCTGGCCGACGAGTTCAGCCAACGGTTTATGGGCGAATACATCCCACTGTTGCGTCAACCATTGGGCCAACCGCTCCTTCGTCGCCGGCCGGGCCAGCCAATCCGACAACCGGCGGTACAACCACGCGGCCACCTTTTCCTCGTCGACGAAAAACGCGGCCACCGTCTGCCACATTCGGCCGCCCCGCAAGCTGTTGTGGAGAAAATCGCGGACGAGTTGGAAAAATTGCCGACGGCCCTGCTCACGATTGAGCATCTCATTGCCCAAGCCCCACACCCAATGGGCCAAGGCCGGAATGCAAACCCGGACTTGGGCCGTCCCGTCTTCGCCGAGCCATTCGGCCAACGTGCGTGCGGGGGGAGTAAGCATCCGTTGCCGGAGCAATGACAAGAGCCGTTCGACCCAATTTATGCTTTCTCCTCCGCCGGATAGGGCAAGATTGTTCCGCGCCGGCCAGCCGACGGCCGCAAGCCCCTCGGCGACGGTCTTTTCCGATTCGCTCCAACGGTCCAACCAACCAAAGACGGTTCGACGGATCCATCCCGGTTCCAGGGTTTCCAGGATGAAGCGCGTTACGCTGTCAGGCGAAAGCAAGTGTTGTTCCACTACGGCCCCCAATTGCCGGGCCAGCTCGACATGCCGTTTCGGTATGAGGCCCGGAGTGAAAGGAAACGACCATTTGCCGATTTTCCAGGCTTTGTGGGGACGAAACAGCATGACGATCGCCAGCAAATTGGTCAAACCCCCGATCAATGCACCGATGACGATGCTGATGAAAACAGCCCAACCTGGCTCCATGGCATGCACCCGGCCTGACACTCCTTCATACACTACGTTAAGCATTCAAATCGGACACCTGTCCAGGGAAGCGGGAGGAATCGGTGTGAAAACAAACTCCCAAACGAGCGCCATTGTCACCGTCCAAATCAAATCATACGCCGAACAACAGACGAACGGTGTCCTCAGCGTGAATCCGAAACTCATGCAATCGTTGAAATTGCGGCCGGGCGCCACGGTTGCGCTGGCTTTCGGCCAGCGCCGGGCAAAAGTCAACGTGGTCGCCCGACAACATCATAAGCAACTCATTCTCGTCGACGCGGCCACTGCCGAGCAATTGTGTCTGCAAGACGGCTTACAACTCAATCTCAGCTACGACCCGAAAAAGAACACGCTCATGCTCGGGCCGTTGTTTTGCATCCTCATCGATCCGGTGGAACATCCGACCGCCGGTCCGGTACGGGGAATGGTTCCCTTTTTGAAGGCCGTCACCCGGCACGGACAAAAAAGGGGGATCTTGGTCTTCGTCGCCACCCCGCAAGGCGTCAAACCGCAACAACAACAAATCAGCGGCTGGCGTTTGCGCCATCAGACGTGGAAGGCGGGAGAATTTCCCATTCCCAACGTGTGTTACAACCGCATTTCTTCCAGAACCATCGAACAAGCACCGGAAACCCAAGCCATTTTACAATACCTCGACCGCTCTTGTCATTTCTTCAACAAACAGTTTCTCAACAAGTGGGAAGTTCACCAACTGCTCTCCCGCTCTGAATCCCTCCGGCATTACTTGCCGGAAACCCGTCTGTACGAAACAACCGCCGACCTGAAAGACATGTTGCACAAATATCCGATGCTTTATCTCAAACCGGCCAACGGCAGCCTCGGACGGGGCATCATTCGCCTCGTCCGTCACGGCCAATTCATCAGCGGCCAATACGCCACCGTCAGCGCCGTGGTAAGAAAAAAATTCACTTCATCCCGCCAATTGATTCAATTTCTCAAACCCCGGGTCAATCGCCAACCGTATCTCATCCAAGAAGGGTTGAAACTGGCCGAGTTAGGCGGCCGACCGGTGGATTTTCGCATTTTAACGCAAAAAGACGGGAACGGCAATTGGCGGGTCACGTCAATGGTGGCCCGGGCCGCCCAGAACAATACCTTGGTAACCAACGTCGCCCGGGGCGGCAACATTTACAACGTCAAAACCATTCTTCCGCACCTGGCCCACCAGCCGTCGGCCCATACGCCCCAACGCCTAAGGCAACTGGCCGTCGCCGTGGCCAAGGAATTGGAAAGCCGTTTGGAAGGTACGTACGCCGAATTCGGCATCGACTTGGCCATGGATGTTTACAACAATTTGTGGCTACTGGAGGTAAACGCCAAACCGTCGAAAGACGAAAATAGCTTTTTAGGCAACGACCGCAACCGCCCGTCGGTGCGGTGCTTGCTGCAATACGTGTTGTACGCGTCAAAGGAGAATTACGGATGAGCGTCCGACACACCCTGGGCATCCTCACTTGCCAGGCGCGCCCGCCTTACACGGAACATCTCTTTTTCCGCCTGATCGCCAAGTTGGCCGCCGAACACGGCTTGCAAGTCATCGTCTTCTCCCCATGGGCGTGGCAACCCGGACAGCAGCGCATTCGCGGCTATGTTTGGCTGGAAGAGAAAAAAACGTGGAAACCGGTCACGGCACCGTTGCCCGAGCTCGTTTACGACCGATGCTTCTTCCTTTCGTCGGCCCACTACCGTTCAATTGCTCCCTACCTCAAACGAATGCAACGCTCCGCTCGCTTCCTTGGACACGGCTTGGCCGGAAAATGGGAAGTGTACAACATTTTGCACCGTCACCCCGACATCAAACCGTATTTGCCGGAAACGGCCCGCGTGCGGGACGTGCAAGACTTGCTGTCCCACCTGCGGCAAAAAGGCGATGTGGTCATCAAACCCCTGGGCGGAAGCTTGGGACGGAACGTCGTGCGCATCCGCAAAAGTTTCGCCGACACGGTGCACTTGTCCGGCAGGAACGCTTTCAACCGTCCTTTTTCCGCCACCGTCCGGGAAGGACAATTGGTCCGTTGGCTGCGCCGGAAACTGGCAACCTCCCGCTGGGTCGTCCAACCGTTTCTCCATCTTTACACAGGCGATTTTCGTCCTTTTGACATCCGTGTCCTGACACAAAAAAACGGCCAAGGACAATGGGAAGTGGTGGGCAAAGCCGTCCGGCGGGGACAACTTGGAGGGGTGACGTCCAACTTGCACGGCGGCGGAGAGGGCATCGGATTTCACGCCTTTATGAAACGCCATTTCCCGGAGAAAGCCAAAGAAATCGAACAAAACATCGACGCCTTGAGCCGCAAAATTCCGCCGCTGTTGGAAGCGCACCACGGGCCCTTGGTCGAACTGGGCATCGACATCGGCGTGGATCGGAACGGCAACGTCTGGCTCATCGAGGTCAACTCGAAACCGGGACGCAAAGTGTTTGGCCGAACCGGCGAAAAGGAAGTGCAATATCGTTCGGTACAGAACATCGTTAATTACGCCTGCTACCTTCTGCAGGAGAAAGACTGGAAGGTGAGGGAAAAACACCGCCATGAAAACGTCTCCCATGCCCATCACCATCTTGCGACAAGAAGGCCGATTCATCTGGTTGCCCGCTGACCTCATGGAAACGGGACAACTGTCCCCCGGACAAACCGCGGTCGTCCATTTTGGGCAATTGCAAACCACGGCGAAATTGCTGCGCTCCCCCCATCCCCGCCATGTTTACGTCGGTCATGAAACGGCCCATCTGTTGTGTCTCCCGGACAGCCCGTTGCACGTACGGATTACGGAAAAAAATCATATTCGGCTCGGTCCGGTGATCGGGCTGTTGAGCAACTGGCGTGTGCCCATGTTCACGTCGTTTTTGGCGGCGGCGCATAAGAAGGGCGCGATCTTTTATTTTTTCCGTCCGCAAGACGTGTTGTGGAGGGAAAAAAAAGTCATCGCCACAGTCATCGAGCAAGTGAACTACCAACAACAGAAAGTGGCTTGGAAACGACTCAAACTGCCGTTGCCGGATGTCGTCTACGAGCGAATTTTGAACCGGCAGAGCGAAAAACGGAAAGACGTTCAACAATGCTTGCAAAATTTGAAACGCATGGAAATTCCCATCTTCAATCAAGGGTTTTACGACAAGTGGACCATTTATCAACGGTTGGAGTCCATCGAGGCGTTGCGGCCCCATCTGCCTGAGACAGCCTTGGCCTATCCGGCCAACATCGCTTCGTTTTTGGAAAAATATCATTCGGTTTACATCAAGCCGATTCACGGCAGCCTCGGTCTTGGCATCGTCCGGGCCCATCAGCTGGCGAGGGGCGCCGTTCAGTGCGATTTCCAGCGGTACGGCACCGTCCACTCCCGCATTATTCCAAGCATTTACCACCTTTTCCGGGAATATGCCGTCTCCCCGGCCCGTTACTTGGTACAGCCGGCCATCCCGCTCATCCAGTACCGCGAATCCCCGGTCGATTTTCGCCTCCATTTGCATCGGGACGGTCTCGGCCAGTGGCAAGTGGTGGCCGTCGGCGCCAAAGTGGCCCACCATCGGAGAAGCATCACGACCCATGTGCGTACCGGCGGCTTCTTCATGCCGGCGGAAGTCGTCTTGCAAGCGGCTTTCGGCGACAAAAGCGGAGCGATCCTGGATTCGTTGCGCCGGACGGCCATCCTTTTTGCCGAGGAGGTCGCGCAAAGGGAAAAGGGTCCCATCGGGGAACTGGGACTGGACATGGGCATCGACACCGATGGCCATCCGTGGCTGTTCGAAATCAACGCCAAACCCGGCCGCCACATTTTCCACAATCGTTGGCTGAAACAAGCCGCCCGGGAATCGGCGCGGTCAATTGTCGATTACGCCGCTTATTTAAGCGGTTTTGTCACGCAACAACGGGGAGGGACAACATGGGACCAACAACCAAAAGCGGACCGCTCATCGGCATTTTGACCACGGCCAACCGTCGGGGAGGTTTTTCCGGCAACCGGCAAAATTTCCAAGCCTTAAGCATCGCCTCTTACCGGCTTGGCGGTGTCGTCTTCGTCTTTACGCCCGAAGGCATCGACGATAAACGGCAATGCATTCACGGCTTTCGCTACCTTCCGCAAAAGCATCGCTGGATTAAAGTCCAAATGCCTTTTCCCGACGTGGTGTACAACCGCATTCCCCGCCGGGCCGACGAACAGAAACCCCATGTCCGGCAAGCCATGGGACGGTTGCAACAGCAATACCGCATCCCGATTTTTAACCCCTCCTTTTTCAACAAATGGGATTTATACCAATGGCTGCAAGAAGACCCGGAACTGAACCGCTTCCTTCCGGAAACCGGCCGGTTTACATTTCCCTTCTTGCGAGAAATGGCCCGCCGGCACGACGCCGTTTACTTAAAGCCGGTCCACGGCAAGGCCGGCATTCACTTTGTGAAAATTGAACCGGCCTGTGAGGGCATCAAACTGACGCATCAGCTGTACGGCCGCCGAAAACAACACATCTTTCCCGATTGGGACGCCCTCCGCCGCCATTGGCTGGCCTATATGCCTAGGCGGGCCTACATCGTGCAACAAGCCATCCCGTTGGCCACATATCAAGGCCGGCCATTTGACTTGCGGTTGCTCGTGCAAAAAAATCGCTACGGACAATGGGCCATCAGCGGCATCGGAGCACGGCTGGCCGGCCAACATGCCATCACGACCCATGTACCGCAAGGCGGAACCATCATCCCGCCGGAGAGGGCCCTCAACGCCTACCTTGGCCCGCAGCAGACGCAAGCCATCCTCGACCATGTCCGCCAACTGGCCCTCCGCATCGCCCGGGCCCTGGAAACTCGCTGCGGTTTGTTGGGGGAATTGTCCATGGACATCGGCATCGACCGGTTTGGCAAGGTTTGGTTTTTCGAGGCCAATGCCAAACCGATGAAATTTGACGAACCCCACATCCGGAAAACGTCCATCCGGCGATTTTTCGAGTATTGCCATTATTTATCACGGACGACGAAAAAGGGGATTTCCGTATGAGTTTCACGATTCGTGAAATTGACCGCGACACGTTGCGAAATTCCCGCAATACGTTGCTCAATTTCATCCGCAAATACGGCGAGCGGCGCATTACGCGAAGCGCCATCCAATGGCTGAAAACAGTGCGAGGCAACGGATTGTCGGAAAAAGGCACGCTCATCTTGGCCGCCCTCGATGGAAGAAAACTCATCGGATTGGTGGCGGTGGCCGACTACGGACGGAAAGAATCGTTCATTGTCGTCCATCCCGAATACCGGCGACAAGGGGTCGCCCTGGAGATGGTGAACGATGTCGTCCGTCGGCTCGATCGGGTTTACGGCCGCATCGCCATAGACAACATCCCCAGTTTGGCCATGTGCTTGCAAGCCGGCTTCGTCGCCTTTGCTTTAGAACAAGGCCCGACCGGCAAACCGACTCTCTGGATCGGAAAAGGCAACTGGCGCAAAGAAGAAGTCATTGCAAGATAACTTTCCGTCGCAATACGAAAAAACGTGGCTACCCTGAAAGCCCGAACGGGCTGCAACAGGGTAGCCATCTTCTTATGTTTATTGGCGCTCAGATGAACCGGCGATGGCAACGTTTGCCGTCATATGAAAACAACACCGGCCGTTCTTCCACCACCGTTTCCAAATGGACGGATTTCCCCCACAACGTGTATACATACGGCAACGTGCGTTCGACATATTTCAAATCCAATTCCACGCCTTCGTATTGGTGTTTTAAATACAGCTCGCCGTTGCGCAAATAATCGCCGTCTTCCACCACAATGTACGGAAATCCGCCGTTGACTTTCGACATGACGAGCCGATCCCGCACTTTTTCCCAATCCTTTTCCACCACCACCCAATCTTGCCCGACCTTCTGGTACAAATATAGATCCAATTCTTCCACCAATTCTTTCGTCAAATAATTGCGCAGGAACGAAATGTCCGAATCCAGTTCCCGCACCTCGAAAATTTTTTCCCGGCCGTTTCCCGACTTTTCATTCCACCGTTTTTCGATATCTTCAAAAATTTTCAAGCCCAAATAATACGGATTGATGACATGACGAGACGGTTGAACTACCGCGCTGTGCAGCTTGGCGAACTCGATGGTCTCGGCTTCCGTCAAATCCAGTTCCCGCATGATGCGCAAGTGCCAATACGTGGCCCAGCCTTCGTTCATGATTTTCGTCTCGATCTGCGGCCAAAAGTAAAGCATATCGTTGCGGACGATGCTCAACACGTCCTGCTGCCAGTCGGCCAAATCATGGCTGTGCTCCATAATGAACAAGAGCACATCTTTTTGCGGTTTTTCCGGAAAACGGCGCCGCCGCTCCTCCTTCTCCGGCTCCTTTTCCGTCTTCTTTCCCAACTCGTCCAGTTGCCACAAATCGTCGTAGGGCGTGCGGCGGACCGATCGTTTTTCGGCCTTGCTTTCCGCCGGGTGCACCGGCTCCGGCCGGCGGCGGGGCGGCTGTAACAAGGACGGGTCGATATGTTCTTGGATGGCCAGGGCGGCGTCGAGAAATTTTTCCACTTCCTCTGCGCCGTATTCCAACTCGTATTGCCGAATGCGTTCGGCGGAAGCGGCCATGCTCTCCACCATTTGCCGATTGGTGCGGCTGAAGCGGACGTTGTTTTTGAAAAAGTCGCAGTGGGCGAGGACATGGGCGGCGATCATCTTGTTTTGGATGAGGGTGTTGCCTTCCAGGAAAAAGGCGTAGCAAGGATCATTGTTGATGACCAGTTCGTAAATGCGGCTCAAGTTCAAATCATACTCCATCTTGAGACGGTGGAAGGCTTTCCCGAAGCTCCAATGGCTGAACCGGGTCGGCATGCCGTACCCGCCGAAAGTGTACATGATGTCGGCCGGCACAATTTCAAACCGCATATCGTAAAAGTCAAGGCCGAATCCTTTGGCCACTTCCATGATTTCGGCCGTCGCTTCTTCGAAGGCTTTGATTTCATCCGGCTTCACGACCATCCCCCCTCTGCCGGCCGCGGGCGCGGAAAAACGTCTTCAACGCCTGATAAATGTCGCCTTTTTCGCGAATCAGAACATGGACGAATTTCGGATCTTTGATGTGCCGGTACGCAGCCATCAAAGTGGACGTCCGGTTGTATTGGTTGACCTCGCCGTAGCCGAACATGTTGCTGTGTTTCAGCAATTCATGCACGAGCTGCAAACAACGCTCGTTGTCCGAGGTCAGGTTGTCGCCGTCGGAAAAGTGAAACGGATAAATGTTGTAGCGCGAACTGGGGTACCGCTCATGAATGATTTCCAACGCCTTCCGGTATGCCGAGGAACAGATGGTCCCGCCGCTTTCCCCGCGGGTGAAAAATTCTTCTTCGCCCACTTCTTTCGCTTCCGTATGGTGGGCGATAAACACAATTTCCACTTTTTCGTACTTCGTCCGCAAAAACCGGACCATCCAGAAAAAAAAAGTCCTCGCCACGTATTTTTCGAACGTGCCCATACTGCCGCTCGTATCCATCATGGCGATGACGACGGCGTTGGAACGGGGCTTTTCCACTTCTTCCCACGTTTTAAACCGCAAGTCTTCCGGCGTTATTCTCCCAATGCCTTTTCCGCCGTTGAGCAAATTCCGCTTCATCGCCTCCAGGATGGTCCGCTTTTTGTCCAAATTGCCCATCAGTCCCTTTTTGCGAACGTCGTTGAAGCGGATATCTTCCACCACCATCTGGTCTTGTTCCTTCGGCCGCAAGTTGGGCAGTTCCAGTTCGGCAAACAACATCTCCTCAATGTCTTCCAGCGTCACTTCCGCCTCGTAATAATCGACGCCCGGCCGGTCGCCCGCCCCGCTGCCGGAACCCGGCCCCGGTCGGCCGGCGGCTTCCCGCGCCAACACATCACCGACTTTCGTCTTGCCGTTCCCTTGGCCGGCGTGCTGCTGTTTGTCAAAATTGAACCGGAACCGATATTCTTCCAAGGAACGGATGGGGATTTTGACGATTTGTTTGCCGTCGGACATGATGATGCTTTCATCGCTGATGAGATCCGGCAAGTTGTTTTTAATGGCTTCCCGCACCTTTTCCTGGTGGCGCATCTGATCTTGATATCCTTTGCGGTGAAGGGACCAATCTTCCCGGGAAATGGTAAACGAATCACCCATCTTCCAGTCCCTCCTCGAGAATCGTGATAAAGGCAAGAAAAGCGACACTTCTTCCGTGCCGCCACCGGGAACATTCTTTTTTCAACGGTTCAACAAACTGCCAACGTAACGGAGCAATTCGTTGGCACAAATGGGGCAATAGCCGTGTTCATCGATGAGCCGCGCCGTCACCTCGTTGATTTTTTTCAGCTGATTCTCATCGGGCGTTTTCGTGGACGTGGTGATTTTGACCACGTCTTTCAAATCGGCAAACAGCTTTTTCTCGATGGCTTCCCGCAGCCGCTCGTGGGAATTGTAATCGAATTTTTTCCCTTTCCGGGCGTAGGTGGATATGCGGATCATAATTTCTTCCCGGAACGCTTTTTTCGCGTTTTCCGAGATACCGATTTGTTCCTCGATGGACCGCATCAGTTTTTCATCGGGATCCATCTCTTCGCCCGTCAACGGATCGCGAATCTTCGTCCAGTTGCAGTAGGCTTCCACGTTGTCCAAATAGTTTTCCAACAGCGTTTTGGCCGACTCTTCGTACGAGTAGACGAACGCTTTTTGCACTTCTTTCTTCGCCAATTCGTCGTACTCTTTCCGCGCCAAGGCGATAAAGTTCAAATATTTTTCCCGCTCCTCCTTGGTGATGGACGGATGTTGATCCAGTCCGTCCTTCAAGGCCCTGAGCACATCCAGGGCGTTGATGCACTCGGTGTCGCGGCGAATCAGGGCGCTGGAAATGCGGTTGATGACATAACGGGGATCGATGCCGTCCATCCCTTCTTCGGGAAACTCGTTGCGCAGTTCCTCCACGTCGGAATCTTTAAACCCTTCTACCGCTTCGCCGTCGTACAGGCGCATTTTCTTGATCAAATCCATCCCTTGTTTTTTCGAATCTTTCAGCCGCGTGAGGATGGAAAAAATGGCCGCCGCCATCAGGGCGTGGGGCGCGATATGGACATGGCCGAGATCGCTTTGGCGAATCAACTTTTGATAAATCTTTTCTTCCTCGGATACCCGCAAATTGTACGGAACGGGCAAGACAATGATACGGGACTGCAACGCCTCGTTTTTCTTGTTGCTGATGAAGGCTTTGTACTCGGCCTCGTTGGTGTGGGCGATAATGACCTCATCCGCGGAGATCAGGGCGAACCTTCCGGCTTTGAAATTTCCTTCCTGCGTCAAGGAAAGCAAATTCCAGAGAAATTTTTCATCGCACTTCAACATTTCCTGGAATTCCATAATGCCGCGGTTGGCCTTGTTCAACTCGCCGTCAAACCGGTACGCCCGCGGATCCGATTCGGAACCGTATTCGGCAATGGTGGAGAAATCGATGCTGCCGGTGAGGTCGGCAATATCCTGCGACTTCGGGTCCGACGGGCTGAAGGTGCCGATGCCGATGCGTTTGTTCTCGGACAAAAGCACCCGTTCCACCGGCACATCTTCCCCCCGCCAATGGTATTCCTGTTCCACCATCAGGCGGCAGTAGGGGCATAAGTCCCCTTCAATTTTGACTCCCAGTTCTTTTTCCACTTCCGGACGCAACTCGTGGGGAACCAAATGCAGGGGCTCTTCATGCATGGGACAGCCTTTAATGCCGTAAAGGGCGCCCCGTTCGGTACGCGAATATTTCTCCAGACCCCTTTTCAACAAATTGACGAGCGTCGATTTTCCGCCGCTGACCGGCCCCATCAACAACAAAATGCGCTTGCGGACGTCCAGGCGCATGGCCGCCGAATGGAAATATTCCTCCACCAACCTTTCCAACGTCCGGTCCAAGCCATAAATTTCATTGCTGAAAAACAAGTAACGACGGTGCCCGTCGACTTCTTCGATGCCGGCATCGGCGATCATATTGTAAACACGGGAGTGGGCCGTTTGGGCCACGTACGGTTTTTCCCGCACAATTTCCAAGTATTCGGCAAACGTACCCTCCCATCGCAGTTTCTCTTCCTGGCTCCGGTATTCCTCGATGCGTTTGATGATATCCATAGAGCCTCCTCCCCCATGGTCATTCATATATCCCAACCCCACGGTTCATCGGCATCGGAATAACATTCCATAAGACTATTCAATCTATATAGTCGATAATTCAAATATATTTCGGCAGCGCGGAAGATATGCCCCATTCTCCCGGGACAAGGCGGTTGAAATATACTGTATTTATCTTTATGTCAACAAGAGGATAAAGTTTCCGTTTCGCTGAAATTACAATGCGGCAACGAGAAACCAAACAATCATGACCACGTGGAGGAGACCGCGGAACAAGCTGCCGCCCAACAGGCCGACGAGCGAGGCCAAACCGACGCGAACGGCCTGTGGCAATTGTCGATGCCGTATCCATTCCACAACGACGACAGCCAACAAGGGCCCCAGGAACAGCCCCAAAGGCCCAAATATAAACGGTCCCGCCACCGCCCCCAACACCGCCGCCCAAACGGCCGCCTTCGACCCGCCGGTCCGTTTCACCAGCAAGCCGCTAGCCGCATAATCGACGATAAAACTAATGACGGTCAACGCCACCATTGTTATCCAAAAACCCCAGCCGAGAAAATCGTCGCTAAGAAACCATTGGTAAAAAAGAAAACCCAACAATACCAGCGGCGTCGACGGAATAACGGGAACAAAAAGACCGACAAAACTCAAACCGAAACAGAGGACAATGAGCAACCAAATCAACCAATCCATGTCCATCCCCCCAAAAAACAAATGATCCACTGCCGACAGCGGCAGTGGATGTGATACGTTGCTTGCCGTTTTGTTACGACAACACTTGACGGACAATCGGGCCGATCAATTCGGTCTCAACCAAAAAAGCATCGTGGCCGAAGGGCGAACTGAAGGTAAACATCTTTGCCTTTTTGTACAAGCTTTTCAGCATTTGATACAAATTGCGCAAATGGGAGATTTCGTAGAGAAGATCTTCTTCCACGCCGATGAGCAAGACCTCGGCCTCGATGACGTTCAACACTTCGGCCAGACTTCCCCGATCCCGGCAAACATCATGGGTATCCATGGCTTTTAGCAAATAGAGGTAACTATTGGCGTCGAACCGCCGGACGAGTTTTTCCCCTTGATAACGCAAGTAACTTTCTACCGCGTAGGTGGAATGAAAATCCAACTCCCGTTGGGGTTGGTCCGTCTGTTGCAAGCGGCGACCGAACCGCTCTTCAAACAATTCCGCCGTGCGATAACTGATCATGCCGACAGCTCGGGCAATGGACAAGCCCTTCACCGGCCCCGGACCCGGGTAATAGTCGCCGCCTTGCCAAGCGGGATCGCTCATGATGGCTTCCCGTGCCACGTAATTGTAAGCAATGGCCATGGGCGTGAAACGGGCGGCGGTGGCCATGGGAATCAAGCAATCCATGAAATCTGGATACAAAATGCCCCATTCCAACACTTGCATCCCCCCCATGGAACCGCCCAGTACACAACGCAGGTGGGGGATGCCCAAGTGATCCAGGAGCGCCTTTTGCGCCCGGACCATGTCCCGAATCGTCACCGTCGGAAAGCGGAGCCCGTACGGCCGGTCCGTTCCGGGCTGGATACTCGCCGGACCGGTGCTGCCGTTGCAACCGCCGAGAACGTTGGAACAAATGACAAAGTATTTTTCGGTATCCAGCCACTTTTCCGGCCCCACCAGACCGTCCCACCACCCGGGCTGTTCCGTCGTCCCAGAGGCGTGGGCGGTGCCGGTCAAGGCGTGGCAGATCAACACCGCGTTATCCTTCTTGGCGTTTAAACGCCCGTACGTCTCGTAGGCAATTTTCACATCCGGCAACAACGCTCCGTTCTCCAGGCGCAAATCCCCGATCTCGGCGAATTTCAGACAACCGGCCGTCTCTTCTTGTTCTTGCATTTTCAACACCGCTTCATCCCCATGCCCTTTCACCTCTTGCTAAAATAATCAATCGACATGCGGTTTAGTTTTGACTTTTTCGCAACGCCTGTTCCAAATCGGCGATAATGTCTTCCACATGTTCGATGCCGACCGACAAACGGATTAACTCCGGCGTAACCCCGGTGCTTACTTGTTGTTCCGGGGTCAATTGTTGGTGTGTCGTGCTGGCCGGGTGAATGACCAAGGATTTGGCGTCGCCCACATTGGCCAAATTGGTGAACAGCCGCAAAGAATCGATAAACCGCTTGCCGGCTTCCAAGCCGCCCTTGATGCCGAAAGTCAAAATGGCCCCTTGACCTCTGGGCAAATATTTTTTCGCCAAAGCGTACGACTCATGTCCTTCCAGCCCCGGATAGCTGACCCATTCCACCAGCGGATGTTCCGCCAAATACTGGGCCACCCGCAAGGCGTTTTCACTGTGCCGTTCCATGCGCAAGTGCAACGTCTCCAAGCCTTGCAGGAACAAGAAGGCGTTGAAGGGCGAGAGGGCCGCGCCGATGTCCCGCAACAGCTGAACTCGGGCTTTGATGATATACGCCGCCGCCCCGACATCCCGGGTGTAAGAAAGGCCGTGATAGCTCGGGTCCGGTTCGGTCAGCCCGGGGAAATTGCCGTTGTCCCACGGAAACTTGCCGCCGTCGACGATAATGCCGCCAATGGACGTTCCGTGGCCGCCGATGAATTTCGTCGCCGAATGGACGACGATATCCGCCCCGTGTTCCAACGGCCGGCAGAGGAACGGTGTCGCCAATGTGTTGTCGACGATCAACGGAATGCCGTGCTCGTGGGCGATGTCGGCAA
>Ga0181858_1000952_pt1 | contig 14170 bp, 11 predicted proteins | sample NewIslPassag4_SG_FD_130749 | JGI IMG/M metagenome (GOLD analysis project Ga0181858, IMG submission 130749) | Feedstock adapted compost microbial communities from Newby Island compost facility, Milpitas, CA, USA - Passage 4_SG | ecosystem: Engineered > Solid waste > Feedstock > Composting ...
ATTGTCCCCGCGTCCAAAGTTAAAGAATCCATGGCCGGCCCCTTCAAACGGCACCAGTTCGCATCGATTACCGGCCTTTTTCATCGCCTCCGCGAACAGCCGGATGGTTTCAAACGGTACAGTGGTGTCGGCCGTTCCGTGGAAGATGATCATCGGAGGCAACCCCGCCCGGATGTGGTGGTAAGGAGAAACGGCTTTCGGCTCAGCTCCAAGCCTGTCTCGCAACCGTTCCTCCAAATCCTGCCGCGGCACACGGTCCAACAAACCCTCTCGACTGAGAATTAGCACAGGATTGAACAGGATCGCGGCATTGGCCTGGGAGCTTATCGTGTGATCCTCGTCAGGAGCTTCCAGATCTGGAACCATCACCGTACACGCGGCCAGATGTCCTCCCGCGGACCCTCCAGAAGCCACGATCTTCTCCGGGTCCACTCCCAGCTCGGCTGCGTGCTGTCGGACCCACCGAATGGTAGATTTGGCGTCTGCCACGCAATCTGCCACCTTCGCCTTGTGGCGACTGCCCACGCGATAGTCGGCGGCCATGGCCACCATGCCGCGCGAAGCGAAATACTCACACTGAGGGCGAAATTGCGCAGGGCTCCCACCCTGCCAACCGCCTCCAAAAAAGAACACGATGGCCGAACACCGGTCCGTGGGCTTCCAGTCTTTCGGCTTGTAGATGTAGAGCTTCAACTCAACATGTTCAACTTTTTTGTAAACCCTGACCTCCGCCCCCGGCATTTCCGGTGGATAGCGCAATCGTGCGACCTGCGCCAGCGAGACTTCCCCAAACGTCACCGCACACCAGATGAAAACACCGGCCAGAATGGCCCAGTTTCGCATCGTTCACGCGCCTCCCACGCTCATACCAAAGGAACACTTCTTGTTGACGACTCAACCTGTACTGAGACGCACTCCATACACGGCCACAGCAAATCCGATAACGACGACTTTCCCCGTCCTTGGAGGCAGCATGTTTCCCTGAATCAGCGATGTTCACGGCTCACCGGCAACTGCTGCACCGCTAGCCCCAGACGCCAGGGGATTTCCCCGTACACCTTTCCTCGCATTTCCTCATCACTCACCCCCTGAAACAGCATTTCCAACCGATTGGGATTCACCTCCATCCGCTCGTCGATCCCCTCGCGGATCAACTCACCGTGACTGAATGATTCACACCACGGCTCTCCGCGAAACGTCACGTTCTGCGGACCGAGGAACGGCTTGTCACGCTCGGCGGCCAAAGGTCGCCATTCTCCCTCCAATCGATCGGCCAGGTAGGCCTTGTAATAGCGACGGCTGCCGTTCTGGGCCTCGATAATGGCCAAATACAGCGGTAAGCCTTTAAGACGATACACATGGGCGGCTTCAAAAATATCCGCCCGCAGCACCACCTTCGGTCGGCTCCACCCATGGGGAAAATCCTTCAATGAGGTTTCGGATCTCCAGAACTGCCCGTCCAGTGACGTGAAGAACAAATGGGCCTTTTCGTCGTCGCAGATGACCCAGAAGTCAATCCACCGCTGGACACCCTTCCGGACCGGTTGGAAAGAGGAAACACGGCGAACTCCATCCTGCCACGTCATCCAGCCGTTCGTTCGTGGAAAACGCAGGCTGAAGCGCGGGCTTGCGATTCGGGTCGGAAGTTTGATAAATGAGGTACCACTTTTTGTGCGGCCGAAAGTAGAACACCTGCGGCGCACAGTAGTAGCCGTCAGTGATCCTGAGAAACTCCCGCCGGGGTTGCTCGTCCTGCCAGTCGCGCAAAACGAGGTATTCCACTTGATGCGTCCGAGGCTTGCCCCGCACCGTGCAGAACAGATGCCAACAGTCTTTAAACCGTATCACACTGGGATCTTTGATGGAAAAGTAGGTCATTTCGGGTGTGCTTTCCCTGGCGGCCACAATGGGCGGTCCCACGACCCAGTGGAAATTCCCTGTTTCAAACGCTGACGGCCACAACTTTTCACTCGCGGACTCAGCCGCCGCACGGCCCCCAAGAACAATTCCCGCGACCACAAAAACCACCATCCACAACGCATAAGATACTGTTCTCATCATCACGTAACTCCCGGAAGGATCAGCGCGCGATTATCAGGGTGAGTTGGGCAGGGTCTTGTCTTCAAAATCATGCTTCACTCCGCGAAGATGGGCATTGAAGAATGCGTCCACGATGCGTTCTATTTCCGGATTCCCAAAGCCACCGTGGCCTCCGTCTTCAACGGTAATCAGATATGCCGGTACTCCCACCTTGCGCAGCGCATCCCGCAATAGCACAGACTGCTGATGCGGCACCAGGGGATCCTTTGTGCCGTGGACCAAAAGGAACGGCGGGTCATCCCCGGAAACAAAGGTGATGGGCGACGCCTGACGGGCTTTGTCAGGATTATCGGGGATGGCACCCCCGATCAGGCGTGCTTCCGGCGAATCTGGGGCGTTGTGCTTGATCTGACTGGGATGATCCCCGATCGTGAGAAAATCCGTCGGCCCGAAGAAATCGACCACGCAGGTGACGCGGCTGCTCTCGCTGGTAAACTCACCTAGGTCCCCCTCCAGTTCCTTTACCCCACCGCTGGTTCCCAGCATGGCTACAAGATGCCCGCCTGCCGACCAACCAATGACACCGATCTTTTCCGGATCCAGGTTGTACTTTTTGGCGTTTCCCCGAATCCACCGAATAGCGGCCTTACAATCGTGAATCTGGGCCGGCCAGGTGGCATCCTGGCTCAATCGATATCCTACGGAGACTCCGGCATACTCCCCGCTGGCTACCCAGGGGATGAGCCGCCCCACGACCTGCCGTTTGTCACCGCCCAGCCAGGCCCCACCGTGAATGGCCACCACCACAGGCAGCGGCTTATCCGTCGCCCGCTTTTTGGGCAGCAGCAAGTCGAGCCGCTGTTTGGGATGATCGGTTTGAGCGTAGGGAATATCCCAGATCGCCTCGATCGAGTCGGGAACCCGGGGAGGTTGCCCCGGTTGGCTTTGCCTTCGCGCCGCCTGGACCACGCGCTGGCGGAACGCGGCGATTTCGTCCGCATCCAACAGGCCGTCATTGTTGGAATCTATTCGCCCAAAATTTTGTGCGATCGGTGGAGGTGCTTCTTCCCGACTGAGCTTGCCGTCTTTATCCCGATCAAAACGAGCGATAAAACTCGCTGGTGACGGCTCAGCCCTTGCGACGGCCGCAAGAATTCCCCCACTCATCAAGACAACAGCCACCAAAATTCTTCCCACGAAGCACATCATCGAGTTCTCCCACATGCAAAGGCCACAACAGCACGGCAAAAACGAGGCGCCGACCGGCAACTCACGCTGACCCAGCCTTGGTGTTTTCCGATGTCAGGCTGAGCGTGCCGCGAAGGTATCGCGACAATTGAGGCCGCCGTTATTTTCACGTGGGTCGTCACGGTTGTCCAGAACGGCCGGCTCCGCTCCGCGGACCTCTCGTCCATAAAAAGAAAACCCCGCACAACATGCGGGGTTCTGACTGCCACTGCCGGCTTCGCAATAATGCAAGATCAATTTCGCAGCACCGATTTCGTGCGCTTTCGACCCGCCCAAATCAGGCCAAAAACCCCTAACACTGCCAGGCTCACCGTGGAGGGTTCCGGGATGCACTCCGTGGCCACGTGGAAGCGATCAATGAGAAAGTACTGTCCGACCGGCACATACGGCAACAACAGGGTAATTTCTTCCCATAACGGATTGGGTTCCAACTGGAACCACAGGTTTTGCCGCCAGACGTTACCAACCTGTCGCGGTTGACTCGCCCACTGCTGACTCGGCAAATGACCGAGCGAGTCGGAAACGTAAAAGCTCGAAGGCATATTTTCCACGGATGAGACGTAGTCCCACTCAATCCAAATCCGTTTTTGGCCCGCAAGAGTAGGGATGTTGTCCAGATGAATGACGATCTGTCCATTACGCGGCGCGCTACCTCCTCGATTGTCGATGCCCACCAGACCGGTGAGCGGTAGCCCGCTCACCGAACTGTACCACTGGAACGCCCCCCCAAATGTGACGAAGTCGCTTGCCGAGAGCCAGGGATCCGCCGTGCCCTCGTAATGCGCCCCAGGAATACCCGTTCCTGGTGCACCGACGGGCGAAACGTCGAACGTGAGATCCACGTTTCGTTGATACGGGAAGCCGCTGGACCAGGGTTGATGATCCTCAGGGGCCCATTCAAACGGACTCGCCCATACGAGCCCTGATGATACAAGCACCGCCGCAGCCGCGCCCAGGATTGACCACCGCATGATGCGACTCCTCTCGAGATGGACATCCCAGCAGGCATAATACGCAAAACCGGCGCAATCCCTCCAGCCTGAAGGGTCACCTTATTTATACTTGCGTTTCTGCGGAAGTCAAGAAACTCAGCGACCGAGCGGATACAACTCTCTAGTGGTATCGCCCTCCCCGATGGGAGAAGCGTCCTTCCCTTAATGTCATTGCCGCTGAGAGTGAATGGCGTTGAGGCCAACCCTGCAAATTTGTTGCGGGCTAAGAAGAGCGTGAACAGAATAAACTATAAAAATCAATCTGGGCTCGCATTGTGTCAAGTCATTTTGTCGTAATTGGAGGACCAGTCATGAGAAAGGTGAGATCCGCATTCACGCTCGTGGAACTCTTGGTTGTCATTGCCATCATTGGAATCTTAATCGCCCTGCTCTTGCCCGCTGTGCAGGCGGCGAGAGAGGCAGCCCGTAGAAGTCAGTGCACCAATAACATGTAGCAGGTTGCGCTGGGCATTCATAACTATCACGATACCTACAAAGTATTCCCGGCTCTTGGTGTTCGCACTTGTCGCGGTCGTTACTATGCTTGGTCGATGATGATCCTCCCGTACATCGAAGAAAAACCCCTCTACGACGCCATTATGACACAAGCCAAATCGGCGGCTATGCTGCCTGAACCTTGGACCACAGACCCTAATCATCCTACGTGGGGCCCGTTCGTTCGCGATTGGTGGCGAAAGGATATCGCGTCTTATACCTGTCCTTCAGATCAACCGATTCCCAATCGTGCGGAGAGCCCTGCAAGGTTGAACTACAAGGCATGCGTGGGGGACGATTACCATCAGAACCACTTCCGTCCGGATCAGAACTACCGCCAGAACCGAGGTATCTTCCAATGCGAACGTTGGATCGGCACGGAGTACGTCACAGATGGAACATCCAACACCGTGATGTTGGGGGAGATGGTGGCCGGGGGCTATCCGGATGATGTTCTCGGTGGCGTCGCGCTACTTATGCAATCCTGGAATCCGGCAGCCTGCTTGGCTCGGATTGATCCTACCAATCCCAAAAAGATCACGCCGCCAGTTCGTGCGGACTTTCGGCCGACCGGTGGTCGGGCATGGGACGGTCGGCCTTACTTCTGTGGTTTCGCGACCATGGTGGCCCCCAATGGCCCAAGCTGCCACTGGGGAAGCGTCGATGGCAACGAACACATGGGAACGGCTTCCAGCTACCATCCCGGTGGCGTAAATGTGGCTATGGCGGACGGCGCAGTGCGGTTCATCAGCCAGACCATCGACGTGGGCAACCAGGCCATCGATGATGTCCCCGATCCCGGTAATCGGCCATCGCCCTGGGGTGTTTGGGGAGCCCTCGGCAGCTGTGGAGGTGGAGAGGCCGTTGCAGTACCGTGATCAACGTCGTCGCTGTGGGGAAAAGCACTCTCGAACTTTTCCCCGGGCACGTAGGATGAGGAGGTTTCCTGTTTCTGGGAGGTCATTCTCATGTCGCGATTCGCATGGACAACGGCGTGCGTCTTAACCCTGCTCCTCCTTGCAGGGTGCGGGTCTAAAGGACCCCGACTGGCCTCGGTCAAGGGCAAAGTGACGTTGGATGGTCAACCGCTCGCCAATGCCATTGTGACATTTACACCAGTTGCGGGCGGTCCTGCCTCGACTGGCGTCACAAATTCCAATGGCGAGTACGAGTTGGCCTGTCAGCTTGGAAAGGGGGCCGTTGTAGGACAACATAAAGTTTCGGTAAGGTCGCAACCTCCAACGCAAACAGGGGCTGGTGCCGTCTCCTCAGACGACCCGTCTTACCAGTATGGCGGGGAGGATAGCAGCCGCGCACCCGTTTTCCAAGAGAAAATCCCAGCCAAGTACAATACGAACACAACACTCGTCCGGGAAGTCAAACCTGGATCCAACGAGATCAACTTGGATCTTACCACATCGCCATGAGGTAGATTTTCATCAAGAGCCACGCACGACAGGACCAGACATGGGGCGGTCGTCATCTAGATGGCCGCCCTTTTTCGTTTGCGCTTTCTGAGTTGTACCGGGGAATCTGCAGTCCGGTTGTGCCATGAACCACCCCGCTCGATTGGTAAGTTTTTCGCTGCACCCATTACAGGCCGTTCCGGTTGTGTCAGCGGCGCTGACTTTTCGTATTCGGAAGAGTTTTTCGGGAACCAATAACCAGAAAAGTTGTCGTCAGGCTTTTCCTGTTCCGCACACTCAACGTCCGTGTGTTATATTTCCCTGACGGAAAACTTTGCCAACTCCCTAACCGGCAGCGACCGTGAAGAGCGGCACCTCGCGGCGACTGCCTCTCGACTCTCCCGTTTTTGGCCAAGCGCACGCATCGCGGCCATACAACCCCGATCGGGCGAGCCGTTCTGGCCTCGCGCCAAGCGAGCAGCCGCTTCCGGACGGGTTCATGGCCGCTGAAGGACAAACGACCAATGGTGCCGCTATAGCATTGGGAATTTGCCCACCTTTTGTTGTCAGCCGTCCTGCCACAACTTGATTCCTTCCATTCGGAGAAGCGAAGTTAAGGAGGTCGCAACAGTGGTCAAGACGAAACAGCCGAAGGATTCGAAATCGCGAAGAGCAACTGGCAAAAAGACGCAAGCTGTCAAACGGAGCATATCCGACAAAACCCATCCGACATCCGAATCCGCCTCACACTCCAAAAAACGAAAACCATCTCACAGCCGCAAGGAACCGGACGCTCCCCCCCAAGAACCGGCGCCGGCAGTCGGTTCAGCCGCACAAGACCAGGAGGTCACGAGACAGTCCGAAACGACCTCGGATCAATCCCCGAGCGATCCGACGATCGTGACGATTGATCGGCGTCGATTGCCTGATCGCCGCAGCGGGACGGACCGCCGTCAGCAAAACATCCCCGTTCCCGTGGAGCGCCGTCAACTGGAACGCCGTGCTAAGGTTCCCCGCAGGCGACAGATCGATCCCACGACCTGCGAGCGAGATTACACCCCGGAAGAAATCGAATTCATGCGGGCCCTCGACGAATACAAGCGGGCCAGCGGAAGGATGTTTCCCACCTGCAGCGAAATCCTCGAAGTGCTCAAAAAGCTGGGATACGAAAAGCGTCCGCAGCCACCAGCCCAACCCAGCACTTCTGAGGGCACCCTCGAGGCCAATGAGCCGTCATCCCCGGCAGGCGACGCTTCCCCGTTGTCTCCCGTTGCTCCTTCCGTCAATAAAAATGGCGGCGGGGTCGTCACCAGTGATCCACAGGCGGGCAAATGTCCCCCATCGCCAGAAGAGCGACCCACCGAAATTCAGACCATCGCCGACAGCACAACTTCGCCTGCACCAATTCAGAATCAACCCACGTGAACCCAGACAGCTCAACAATCCACGTCGTTCCCGGCACACTGCCGGGCTTTTTTTGCAACAATATCGCGTGGAACCACGGTGCCCCACTATATCAAAACCCTGCCCAAACATCGCTCACCGGCCTGCCGGGCCATTGGACTACGGTGCCCTGAACCGAGCGATCATTCCTCCTTGGCGAGATCGCGCTGTCTGTCCACCAACTCCGAGACGGCGGTCCGGAGTTGCTTCATCGTGATGGGGAGCGAAACGACGCGGCGGTGGTCGGCGCGATTTGTCATAGCTAGCATGTCGCGCTGGGGCTCATCAAGAAGCAAGATGGCGGGGATGAGGTGGGTCCGGGGATCATCTCCAATCTGATTGAACGCGGTTACGGCCGGTTCCCCCAACTCCGTCGCATTGATGATGACGCAATCGATCTCCTCGTTTTCATCTTTAATTCGTTCGAGAGCTCGTTGCGGATTGGAAATGATGAGGACCCGATATCCCAGCTTCTTCAACCCCTCCCGCAAGATGTTCTGCATTTCCACGTTTGGCTCCACCACGAGAACTGTGGCGAGCGTCTTCTCATCGTTCGCTTTCTTGGCCGCCACGAGGTCCACATCGGTATCGCCCTGGGCCAGTCGCTTCGCCGCTAGTTTGAGATCAAACAGCATGTCCGCCGGGGTTTGATAGCGTGCTGAAGCATCCAGCGACATGGCCTTGTTGATGATCCCCGCCACAATCTTGGGAATGGTGGGGTCGCGTTCCTGAATGGGCACCACCTCGAAGAATCGAGATCGGCTCAGCCGTTTCATCCGGTCCTTCGTTTCGGAAAGAGGTGGGTCGCCCGTCAACATGTGGTAGTACATGCAGCCGGCAAAATAGATGTCGCTGCGGGGATCATTGCGCGGCACACCGGTCGCTTTTTCAAGGGCCGCGTAATCAATGGCTCGGGCATTGGCGGGGACCTCCGGCAAAGTAGCTTCGAGATATTCGTCAACAGCCGCCAGACCAAAATCCACCAGCTTGGCCGTGCCGTCGCTACTGATGAGCACGTTGCTCAGTTTCAAGTCCCGATGCGTGGTCCCCTGCCGGAAGGCATAATCCAGCCCCGACATGATGTCCACCATAATTCGGGTGGCGACGATGGGATCGAGCTTCTTGCGGACCTTCACAAACTCGCGGAGATTCTGCCCTTCGACGAATTCCATCACCAGGAAATGCGTGTGGTCGTACGAGCAGACGTCATAGACAGGGACGATATTGGGATGCTTAAGCGCCATCCCCAAGCGTCCCTCGCGGATAAATTGCTGATAACATTGGGGATTGTCGCTGTACCGTCTGCGAAGTACCTTGAGCGCCACGACGTTCGAGTTGTCATCTTTATGCACGGCGCGAAACACGCGAGCAAAGGTCCCCGCTCCAACCAGATAGAGGACCTTGTACGGCCCATAGAAGAAGCCTTCGCGCTCCCCGTTGAGGAGCTTATCCACCTGATAGTTGGTGAGATATTCCCGTCGGACCAGGAACTGGGTGAACTCGTCGAGACTGACGCTTTTTCGCCCGAGCTCCGACCAGATCTGGCGCAGTTCCCAGTCTGTAATCAGCCCCACGTCGTGTGCCCGCTCGGCCAATATCTCGGCAGTTAGTTCCGGCATACCTCTTCCTCTGTTCCCAAGTGCGGCGACAGAATGTTGCCTATATGGATCGATCCACCCCGCAATGGTAAGGCATACCCCCTTTCGGCGGCCCCACTTCAGACGGCCTCGCTCGATGCCTCCAAGCATCTATGTTAGCTTTGATCCTTTGAAGTGGCAACAAATTGGGCGAAGAGCGGACGTCATTGACTGCCGGCTCGGCCGTCGCTCAGCGACAAGGCCCCTAACCTGTCCCCACTCTTGGAAGGATCTATCGCAACCTCGCGGCATAATCTGTGGTAGGGGCCGCTCAAGAATTGCCCCAAGTCGATACGCGAATTGAACCTAGCAGATAGCGCCCGGTGCGTGAGTTCGGTTGCCCAGGTCGCAATATGGACCTGACAGGCAGGTCACGGTCTGCTGCTTCCCGCTCCCGGGGGAAAGTCTCAGCAAGGTCCGGGCCCCTTCCCGGCGGCGGAGCCAAGGTGGCGATGGCTCAGGCAGGGACCCTCTTGCAATGCCCAAAGTCGCCCTTATAATGCCTATTGAAGAGGTGAACCAAACACCGGAATCAAGAATGCGGGTGTAGCTCAGGTGGTAGAGCACGACGTTGCCAACGTCGTTGTCGTGGGTTCGAGTCCCATCACCCGCTCTTTTTTATTAGGTGAAGGCTGAGTGCCCCCCACAGAAAGCGGCGCAGACAGCGGTTTGTATGGGCTGCAAGCGAGTCAAATGTCTGAGATACCCTCTGGCGGCTGGATCGGGCACTCTGATCTGTGTGCATCTGCACCCATAACATTTCCTCTGAAACGGATTCAGGCATGGTTGCTTCCGACATCCCCGAACATGATGCGTTAAGTGCGAATCCGCCTCAAACGGATGCCGCGGGTGAGAATTCCCCGGAATCTCTTGCGACGGCGGTTCAGGAAGAGGCGAAGCCAAAGCTCAAGTTCGAGTGCGACGTGGAATCGGTCGGGGCATGTAAACGCCGGATCATTGTGACCATTCCGCGGGAAGAAGTCGATCGCTACTTCGCGGAAGAGCTGGACAAAATTCGCGACGAGGCGACCGTTCCCGGTTTTCGTCCCGGTCGCGCGCCGCGCCGGCTTTTGGAAAAACGTTTCCGCAGTGAGCTGGAGGAGCCGGTCAAATCCCGGCTGATGCTTGATTCCTTCTGGTCGCTGATCGAAGAGGCGAAACTCGCCCCGATCGGTGATCCCGACCTGGACCCCGACGACGTCGAACTGCCCGACGAAGGCGATTTTGCGTTCGAATTTACCGTCGAAGTCCGGCCCGAATTTGAGCTGCCCCGGTGGCGTGGTCTCAAGCTCCAGCGCAAGGTGTTCGAGCTCACACCCGAATACGTGGACCGCTCGATGCAGCAGCTCGTGCAAAAGTTCACCGACCTTGCCGAGGTGGACGGACCAGCCGAGATGGGCGACTACATCGAATGCGAAATCACACTGCGGCACGAGGGACGAGTCCTCAACACCGCGGATGACGAACGCATTCAAATTCGCCCCACGCTCACGTTCCTCGACGGGATCATTCGCGACTTCGGCGAAAAAATGGTCGGTGTTCGCCACGGTGAATCCCGGTTTTGCGATGTGGAAGTCTCGGAGAGCTGCGCCGATCCCAATCTCGCCGGAAAGACCGTCCAGGCGCACTTCAAGGTTCACAGAGTACTTCGGCCGCAAACCGCGCAGAGCATCGAAGACATCGCCCGCGTTGCCGGGTACGATTCTGTCGACTCGTTCCGCAAATCTTTTGAAGACCAGCTCCGTGCACGGATGGAATTGCGGGTCTATGAAGATTTGCGGAAGCAAATCTTGGATCAACTCCTCGATGTGGTTCCGTTCGATCTGCCGGAAGACCTGGTTCGCAAACAGACCGAGCGGGAAATTCGGCGTCGGGCTGTGGAGTTGACCCGGTCGGGATACACGGCCGAGGAAATCCGCCGCGAGCTGAACCACATCGCTCGGGAAGCTCGGGAGGTCGTCGTGCGGCTGTTGCGGGAACACTTCCTCCTCGAACGGCTGGCTGAAGAAGAGAAAATCGAAGCGTCCGAGCAGGATATCGAAGAGGAAATCCAGCGAATTGCTCGAATGACCATGCGGTCGCCGCGGCAAGTCCGTGCCGAATACGAACAGGAAAATGCCTGGGACGTGCTCCGCAACGCGATCGTGGAGCGGAAGGTGATCGACAGAATCGTCAGCGAAGCCGAGGTCACCGACGTCCAAATGCCGCTCCCGGCCGAAGAGCCTCCCCAGGAAACCGCACTGGACATGGAAGTGGTTCGCCAGCTCCCAGAACGGGAAGAGGAAGAAGAATCCGCCAGTTGACGGTCCCGTTTCAGGGGAACGTCCGATCAGACAACCGCCCAAATCTTGGGCGGGTTTTTATTGGAAATCTGTTCTGTTCCCAACAATGCGGACGGAGGGAGTCGAACCCTCACCCCTTGCGGGACAGGATCCTAAGTCCTGCGTGTCTGCCAGTTCCACCACGTCCGCGACCGCGATGAACCGATCGGCATTCATGCCTCATTGTGTCCACTGTTGATTGTACGGCTAAACCGACGAGCCACCAAGCACTGGGAGCGAGAAAACCGCCGCTTTTGTCTGGGTTTCGCCCGGCGATGGTGGAAAAACGCAGGGCGAAACACGCTCATCATGCCCGATGAAATAACATCCGATACTGACAAGCGGGAGGTGATGAGCACATCCTTCGGAAGGATCGCAGGGACGCGTTCAGCCCAACCGACGACACGCAACGCATGATCCGGGGTTGGACCGTAGCCCTGACGAGCAGATCCCTCCGATAAGAAGGTCCCTCCCAAATCGGTCGGGAAATCACCGATCGCGTGAGATAACAAACGCGGCAAGCTGGCGAAGGGACTCAGAAGCGGGGCTTACCGGCAGATCGACCAGCCGCTCGACCGCGTCACTGATGAACATCGCCGCCTTCTCGCGGGCATAGTCAATCGAGCCCGTCTCCATCATCACCTGTCGCACCTGCTGGCGAAAGCCCGGCGGCTGCTGCCGGAGGAGGCTGATCATTCGCTCCCGAGAAGGCTCTCCAAGGTGCCGCAACATGTGAATGATGGGCAGTGTCGGCTTCTGCTTGGCCAAATCACTCCCCAGGGACTTCCCGGTCTTTTCCTCATCACCCAGGATGTCAAGAATGTCATCGATAATCTGAAAAGCGACCCCCACAAGAAGTCCGAATGCCCCCAGGTCCTCGATGAATGAGGGTGGGGCATCCGCATAATACGCTCCCAACCGACAGCATGCCTGGCAAAGGGCGGCCGTCTTTTCAGTGATGATTTCCAGATATTCCTCCTCCGGCATGTCGAATCGCCCGCAGGCCGCAATCTGCCGCAGTTCGCCCTGGCACATTCGGTGGCTGGCCTGGGCAATCTCCCGGCAAGCTACGACCGAGTCCAGAGAGCTGGCCAGACAGAGCGCCCGGGCGAGCAGGTAATCGCCGAGGAGCACACTGGCCGAATTGTCCCAGCGGGCATTCATCGTTTCCATGTGCCGGCGAAGCTGTGCCTCATCGAGAACGTCATCATGGACCAAACTCGCCGTATGCACGAGTTCCATGGCCGTGGCGAGAAGAAGATGCGTCTGCGTGAGTTTTCCGCACAGCTTCCCGGAGAGAAGCACCAGCGCCGGCCGAAGTCGCTTTCCCCCGAGTTGAAGCCCATGTTTGAGCATCCCATCGATGAAAGGGGAGGAATCCTGGAGTTCCTGCCTGAGCAGTCGATCTACCTCGGCCATTTCGCCTGCAATGACCTCGTACACTTCCTGCAGCGACTTGACTGAGGCAGGAACTTTCTCGCTGACATCGGCCATTCGGTTCATCCTCCAGCCGGGAGGTGCAACAAATTCCCGCGACGATAACAGGTTCTGTTTCGATTGCAGAAAAAGACTTCCGGTTGCCGGACAATCGCGCGCACCGACGAAGGATTGACTCCTTCATGGTAGCCCCCTTGCCGGGCCATTTTTACACTTCTCACATTTTGGTCTGTCATGTTTTATCAAGTGTAACTGCTTATCTGTCATTTCGGCAACCACCGGAACTTTATCAAGATGTGCCATTTATCCCCTTTTCTTTCTACTCTCTGCGCCCGATGAAAGTTTTCGACGGATGCCCCCGAACCATCCCCATTTTTGCAAAAATCTATGACAGACCACGAGTGCCAAGTATTGTGGGGCAATTCATGAATGGCCTCTTCCCGTGGCGTGGCCGGGGTGGAACCGGGCCCTCCAATTCAATCCGTGGAGGGACGCCTTCCACGGCGTGCGTCCAACACGGAGGGGCGCGGTGGTCGCGCCCGGTGTCCGTTGCTCACGTGCCGTCACCATCGTCGTAGGGGCAATTCATGAATTGCCCCTACCGAAAGGCGAGTGAATTGGGGTGGATCATCCAAAGTTGACAAGCGGACCTGACGAGCAGGTCCCTCCGAGAAATCGTTCGGAGGGGCACGCTTGTCGTGCCCGATAAATCGGGGATTGATCGCGTTGCAATCCTGGCGGGAATTGTTATCCTGGTAGTCAGCTTTGACGGAGCCTTTCATGGAGCGGTGAGGCACAGTTGCGGAGACCGGCCCATGTTGCCGAGACGATTCCCCCGCGCCTCCCAAGTCGGCGCATTCGCGGCGGTACGGACTGTCCTGCCGTACCTGCTGCTGTTTTTTTGTCTCAGGACCGTTTCCCTCTCGCCGGCTATCGCCGCCACCGAGGAATCTCCTCCCGAGAGTCTCCGGCTTCTCAAAGTTTGCGATCAAGCAGGGCACTCCATCCCCTGTTCCAGCGCTACCGCTTTCGGTTTTTTTGTTTTCGCCAAGGACAGTCAGACTCAACTGGCCGTGACGCCATCCTGCGGTGAGTTCGTGGGCGTTCTCGGTCCTCACGAGGGATTGATCATTCACTTCGGATGGACCGCG
>Ga0181858_1000959_pt1 | contig 14120 bp, 13 predicted proteins | sample NewIslPassag4_SG_FD_130749 | JGI IMG/M metagenome (GOLD analysis project Ga0181858, IMG submission 130749) | Feedstock adapted compost microbial communities from Newby Island compost facility, Milpitas, CA, USA - Passage 4_SG | ecosystem: Engineered > Solid waste > Feedstock > Composting ...
CCCGCCTCGCGGCAGGCACCCTTGCCTTTGGCTAATGGTAGGCGCTCGCCAGCCCCCATTCCGGACTTTCACCGTAGAGATGACGCCCATGCTGGGCGTACCAAACAAGTCACCCGGCAAGCGGACGCATTGCCGGGTGACTTTAGCCCGGGTTTTCCTCCGCGCTTTCCGCCGCATTCCGCAGCGGACGGCATGCCGGCGGGAGCCGGGTTCAGGGTTTTTATTTCTGATTGAGCGCTTTCTCCACGAAATAATCGGAAAGCCCGGTGTAATTTGCAGTGTCCAAAAGCCGCCCGAGCTCTTGTTCAGACAAATGCGACTTCACTTCTTCGTCGCGCTTCAGCACATCGCCGAAGGGAACGTTCTCCTCGAAGCTCTTCATGGCCAGATCGTACACGATGTCATGGGCCTTCTGATGGCCGATCGATTCCGCCAGTTTCATAAACACCGCTTCCGCCATGATCAGGCCGTTGGAGACGCCGAGATTAGCTGCCATCCGCTTCTCGTTGACGTTCAGTTTTTCCAGCACCCATTGCATATGGGACAGCGCCGCGCTGGCCAGCTTGAAGCAGGTCGGGACGAGATCCCATTCCAGCGCCCACACGCGCATGTCCCGCTCGTGCTCCATCATCATCGACTGCATCACCAAAGCGGTGTTTTGCCGCAGGAAGGCGCTGATCGTCACCACTATCTCGCACGCCATCGGATTGCGCTTCTGGGGCATCGTGCTGCTGCCCACTTTGCCGTGGTAAAAAGGCTCCTCCAGTTCGCCGATCTCCGTCCTCTGCAACTGTACGATCTCGTTGCCGATCTTGCCCAGCGTCGTTCCAATAAGGCTGAGCAGAAACACCGTTTCCGCAATGCGGTCGCGGGCCGAATGCCAGGTTACCTCCGGCGTGTCCATGCCCAGCTTGGCGAAAAACAGCTCCCGCACCTCCGCGGCGCGGCTTCCCAGCGAAGCGAGGGTGCCGACGCCGCCGCTCAGATTGCCGGTGTTCGTTTTGGCTTTCAACGCCTGCAAGCGTTCGAGATGGCGGTACAACTCATCCGCCCACACGGCAGCTTTGTATCCGAAGGTAAGCGGCAGTCCCTGCTGGCCGTGGGTTCTTCCGGCCATGACCGTGCTCCGGTATTTGGCGGCCAGATTCTTCGCAATTTCATGCAGCTTCTTCAGATCCCGCTCCACGACCTGCAGCGCTTCCCGCACCTGAAGCATCATCCCGGTGTCCATGATGTCCTGGGTGGTTGCGCCCCAGTGAATATATTCGCCCCACGGCTTCTCGCATAAGGACTCGAACTGGCGGACCAGCGGGACGATCGGATGCCAGGTGGCCAGTATACCCTTGCCGATTTCCTCCAGAGAGAAATTTTCGACTTTGCCCTTCTTGCGGATTTCGGCGGCCGCTTCCTTGGGAATCACGCCCAGTTCGGCCTCCGCCTCCGCCAGCGCCACTTCGACGTCGATCCATTTTTGCACCATGTTGCGGTCTGAAAAAATTTCTCTCATTTCCCGGGTGGAAAACATGTCCTGAAACAGCCCGGAAGCGAGCACACTCATGCGATGATCCTCCCTTGTCTTTTTGCGATTCCAGTCAAAACAAAAAGAAGCGGAACAGCGAGCAGCGGTCCCAGCCCCAGCACGCCGAAGGCGATTCCCCAGCCTGCCGGCGTATTGCCGAAAGCGCCGAGGGTCCAACCCACCGCCAGCGGCGATACGACGGTGACCACGTATCCCAGCACCTGCTGCAGGGAAAGGGCGAAGCCGGCATAGCGGGGTTCCACATTGTTGGCCACGCCCGCCGAAAAAATCGGCGAGTCGGCGACCACGATCAATCCGTAAATCATCCCGGCCGCCGTCGCCGCGGCGGGGGAAAGCATCAGCCAGCCGAAGGTTCCGGCCAGCGCCACGCTCGCCGCCTGCAGCGGAATCAGCACCTTCACGCGCCCGAACCGGTCGGAAAGCCATCCCCCCAGCCATGTTCCGAGCGCGCCCAGCACGATCGCCAGCCCTCCCAGCAAAGTGGGCCAGACTTCACCCATTGCCGGTGAAAGCGCGCGGTAAAAAAACGGATTAATCCATCCCCAGAACGCATACAATTCCCACATGTGCAATACGTAACCAAACACGAACATCACAAAAAGGGGATTGCCAAAAAGCGTGCGCAGCATGCCCCGTGAATTTTCCCGAACAGGCGTTACCGCCGGCATCGGCGCCTGCCGCGCGCCCGAGGCGGGCGCGAAGGCCATGACCGCGGCGGCGGCAAGACCCGCAAGTCCGATGGCGAAAGACACGTCACGCCAGATGAACAAGGTGAGCAGCGGCCCGATGAAAAGCAAACTTCCCCCGGAACCCAGCACAAGCGCCCCCACGTAGATGCCGTAAACTTTCCCGAGCCGCTTGGGCTCGAAATGGGTCCCCAGGTAGCGCAGTCCGGGAATGTAAACCCCGGCGAGGCCGACCGCCGTCAGAACGCGCCAAAGGATGGCCGCGGCGAATCCCGAAGCTTGCAGGGCAAATCCGATTTGCGCGGCACCGGCCACGGCCATGCCCGCCACCATCACCTTTTTCGGATCGAACCGGTCGGCCAAATGTCCCGCCAGCAGCACAAACGCGCAGTATCCGCCCTGGAATGCGGCCAGAATTCCGCCGACCTGCCGTTCGGTCAGTCCCCACTCCCGGCTGATGGCCGGCTCCATGCCGGAAAAGGAAAACCAGCTCAGCATCGCCAGCAACTGACAACCCGCAGCGAACCAGAGCGCGGAATTCCGGTGCGATATTCCCGCAGACAAGTCCGTCATCACCTGTACAGCTGACTGGGCAGCCACAGCACGAGCTGCGGGAAGATAGTGATCAAAATGATCACAACTGCCATCAGCACCACGTATACCCATGTTCCTTTGACCACCGTCGCGACGTCAGTATTGGCCACGTCCTTGATGACGAACAGGTTCAGACCGACCGGCGGCGTGATCAGCGCCAGTTCCATCAGCATGGTCAGGAACACACCGAACCATACGCCGTCGATGCCCATCGAGACAACGAGCGGATAGACGACCGGCAAGGTGAGCATCAGGATGGAGACGACTTCCAGGAACATGCCGAGGATGATATACCCGATCGTGATGATCAGCATCACCATCCAGACTTCCAGGCCGGCCGCGTTGATGGCCGCCAGCAGGCGATCGGGAACTTTCAGCAGCGTCACAACCTGTCCCAAAATCAACGCGCCGGCGATGATCATCAGGATCATGCCGCTGCTCAGCGTTCCTTCCGCGAGAATGGAAGGCAAGTCTCTGATCTTGACATTGCGCCGGATCAGGGACACGATCAGCGCGTAGATGACCGCGCCGGCGCCCGCCTGTGTCGGAGTCACGATGCCGAAATAGATGCCGAGTAAGATCAGGACCGGCAGCAATACGCCCCAGATCGCGCCTTTGGTGAGCGCCAGGCGCTCTTTCATGGTCGGACGGGAAGCCACCGTATCTTTTTCCGTCGTAAAATACGTCCAGATCGCAAACAGAGTCATCACCAGAATGCCCGGAATGACGCCGCCCATGAACAGTTGGCCCGTCGATTCGTCGGTGATGCCGCTGTACAGAATCATCGGCGTGCTCGGCGGGATCAGGATGCCCAGCGTGCCGCCGGCCGCCAGCAGACCGTACACTTTCCACGGCCGGTAATTCCGCTTGATCATTTCGGGAATGGCGATGATCCCGATGGTGGCCGCGACTGCAACGCTGGAGCCGGAAATGGCGGCGAAGATGCCGCAGGCCAAAACAGTGGCAACGCCGTAGCCGCCGCGAATGTTGCCGACCCATGCCGCCGCGAATTGGTACAGCTCCTGGCCGATGTTGCCTCTTTGCAGAATGATGCCGGCCAGAATAAACAGCGGCACGGCCAGCAGCGTGTTGTGATCCAGCGCTTTAAAGGTAATCTGCGCAATTTGCGGAAATCCGATTTTCGTGCTGGTGATGGCGATCAATCCGATTGCGCCGGTGATGCCCAGCGTGGCGAAAACGGGCATGCCTCCGATCAGAAGGACGCAAAGCAGGACGAGCAGGCTGAAGATCGGAGACACGGTCCACAGGAGGGCGGCGGCGACAAGTCCGGCCAGCAAAAGCAGCACCGGCGTTTTTTGAATGCGGCCTTCCGTTTTTCGGATGCCGAGACAGTCGGTTACAAACGTATGGATGCTTTGCAGGAAAAAGACGATCAGTCCAACCGCTCCGCCAAAATAAACCGGGAACATCGGCACACGTACGAAAGTGGATGACCGTTGCTTCGTTCGCAGCGCTTCCAGCGCGAGATCCAGCGTGTAATAAAACATGACGCCGATAAAAATAACGATGAGAAACATATTGGCGGCTCTCAGCAGCCGCTGCGTGCGCTCGTTGAGCGTCTGCACCAACAGTTCCACGTGAATGTGGCGATCTCTGAGCAGGACGAAGCCGCCGGCCATTAAAGCAAACCAGAACAGGCCGTAGCTCGTCACTTCATACACCCAGATCGTGCCGTGCCTGACGATGATTTGCAGCAGGATGTCATACCCGATGAGCAGGGAGATGACGAGCATCAGCCAGCCGGCGAACGATCCGAATATGCGGGACAGATTGGGGACAAAGTTGCGCACCATGTGTTTACGAATCACCTCGGTTTCGTATAAATCGGCCGTGCCATAACGTGCCGCAATCACGCTGCCGGTGCCGCGTCATACCATTTCCGTGAATGGCATGGTAAAAAAGAGTCTTTGCGGGCTTTGCCGCTCATGCCGGCAACGGTGACTCCCGGAAGCGGGCATGACCCCGCAAAGACTCTGCTGAGCGTGCCTTACTTGTTTCTTTGCTCCTCGATGATGTCCAAAAGCTGTTGTCCGGTTTCGCCGGTTTGCGAAATCAAGAGTTCACTCAGCTTGGGCAGCACCGTTTCGCGAATCCGGTTGTATTCTTCGCCTTCGATCTTGACGATGTTGACGCCAAGATCAGCCAGTTGTTTCATTGCCGCTTCCGTTTCCTTATGCAGCTCGACCTTGGACCATTCGTCCACTTCCTTCGCCGTTTCCGTCAAAATTTGTTTTTGTTCGTCCGTCAACTTGTTCCAGGAGTCGACGTTGATCAGGATCGCGTAAGGCGTCACAGGCTCCAGCACCATGTCGGTCACGTTTTTGGCCACTTCATAAAATTTGCGGCTGACATGGCTGGCCGGAGTGGACATGGCGCCGTCGATCACGCCCTTGGCCAGGGCGTCGTACACTTCCCCGGCGGCCATGGCAATCGGCGTGGCGCCCGCATATTCGAAGAACGCGGCGGAATATTGGCCCCAGCCTCTCATGCGTTTCCCTTTGAAATCTTCGATCTTCGCGATCGGCTTCTTGGAAATGATCGTTTGGTCGTTATAGTTGAACCAGCCGATGATTTTCACGTTCCCGTTTTGTTGCAATTTTTCGTCAAGGATTTCCATCATCGCGTCGCGGGAACGGTAATAGTGCTCATGATCGTTAAACATCATGGGGATGTACAGCGCGCCGATTTCCGGGACTTTTCCGGTCCAGAAGTCGAGCTGCACAATACCCATGTCGGCCGAACCCGTCGGGATGACGTTGACGGCGTCCTGGTCGTTATAAAGCTGCCCGGCCGGGAACGTTTCGATCAGGACCGTTCCGTTGGTCCGTTCTTCCACTTTCTTTTTGAAATCGTCCAGCGCGACGGTGCCGTAGCTATTGACAGGCAGCGTGCCAATCATGATCAGCTTGACCGGGTCTTGCGCCGGCGCAGCTTGACCGCCCGAGCTGCCGGTGCTGCCGGAACCGGAGGAGCTGCCGCTTGAGGCACTGCTGCCCGAGGAACTGCTGCCTGAACTGCCGGATCCGCTTCCGCTGTCGCTGCTGCCGGAACCGCATCCGGCGATAATCAACATCACAACCAGCATGAGAATGCTTAGAATCTTGCTTGTTTTCTTCAACTTGGGTCTCCTCCCCGACTTGATGTGGTAAATGTAAAACGAATTTGCCTCATCGCCTGATTTGAGGCGCCTTTATCCGCATTGTGTGTTGCCATCCCCCCCGGAAGTGGTATGCAATCGGAACTGTTTTCGCTTTCGTTTGCGGACTTCTCGGCCGTCCTTGCCGGGCATCCCTCCCCTAACGGATGGTCAGTATATAGAATAAAGGAAATGTTTGTAAACGTTTTCAGTCTCCCGGCACCTTCCGCTGCTCTTCTCAGGCCGCCTGCACTCAGGCCGGTTTTTGCGGCGCACGGGTTTGCAGCGAGGCCCTTTTTTCCGTGCCGATCGTCAGCATCAGCCCCGCCGCCGCCAGCGCCATCGCCGCGGAAATGATCCAGGCGATGCGATAGTTGCCGGACGCATCCAGCAAAATCCCGATCATGTACGGAAACACGATGGAGCCGAAATTGATGAAGGCGAAATTGATGCCGCTCAGCACGCCAGACAGATGGGAATCCGTCAGTTCCACCGTCATCGTGTGCATAAGGCCGTTGTAGCCGGCGGCCGTCATCCCGTACACGGTGACAATGACGCCCATGACCGGCGCCGCCGTCCATGCCGGGATGACGGCGAGCACCGCACCGGACAAAAGCGACAGGCAGGCGATGACGATCAGCACCGGTTTGCGCCGGCCCTTGAACAGAAAATCGCTGACCATGCCCCAGGCCACCCGTCCCGCCCCGCCTCCAACGCTGGCCAGACTCAGCATGAAACCGACAAAAATCAAATCGTAGCGGAACACTTCCCCCAAAAAAAGCGGCAGGAACATCAAGTAGATAAACTGAATGCCGGTAAACAGCATCGAGACCGCGTTCAGGCGCAAGATTTGGGGGTTTTTGAACAATCGCAGCACATCTCTCATGCCCAGCCGCCGGACTGAATCGACAGCGGGCTCTCTGTCTTTGTATAAAATGAAGGAAATGATTCCGATCAACCACGCGAACACGCCCAAAAACAGCAGACTTCCCCTCAGTCCCCAGACCAGGGCGATCGCGGGCAGGATGAGCGAGCTGATCATGCTCCCGGCCATGACGCCCACCTGTTTCAGGCTCATGGCGGTGCCGCGGATTTGCTGCGGGAACCAGTCCACAATGCCCTTGTTCGTCGAGGGGCTGATGATGCCGTAGCCCAGCCCGGCCAACGCAATGAGCACCGTCATCCACACGAAGTGCAAATATGCGCCGGACACCACCATGAAGGTGCCGGTGATGCCAAGGCCGATCAGAAGCAGCATCCTCACTTTGAAACGATCGAAATAAAAGGTGTATACCAGCGACATCACCATCGTTCCGGCAAAAAAGCTGGTCATCAGCAAGCTGAGCTGCGACGACGTAAGCTGAAGCTGCTCCTTGATCAGGAGGCTCACCGCCGGAAGTCCGCTGAACACCATGGACATCGTGGCAATGCTGGACGTGAGCAAAATCAGCGTTTTCCACTGACTGAAATTCGGTTTCACTCTACCACCCTGATCCGACGGTTATCGCCGATCCGTGCCGGCGGTCAGCCTGCAACCCGATGCTGCGGGGACGCAAGTTCCCGCACAAGGGCCGCGACGCTGACGGCATCATCGAAGCGCATCAGCCGCTCGAACAGATCGCCGCTTTGTTTTCCTCTGCCGCCGTGCTCCAAACAGTCGGCGAATTTTTCTCTGAATTCTTTATCCGAAAGCGGATTTTGCGGGTAGCCCTTCGGCATGTCCACTCTGCTCTTCAGCGTTTTGCCGCCGGCGAGCCGGACGATGACTTCCGTCCACTGCCTGTCAAACGGCGCATCCTTCAGTTCACCGATGACTTCCCGCCGAATTTTGTCCCTTAGTCCGCCGTGGCTGCCGGCCTTTTGCACATAGCCGTCGGCGAAATGACCGATCTTGAGCTGCCCGTGGAGCAGCGCCTGCGCCGTGCAGTACTCCAGGCTGAATTTGGCCTGATTTCCGTCCTCCGGATCCGTGTACCTGAGCACGCGATCGGCCTGAGGAGAAATGCGGCATACGACGGATTCCACCCGCTCCGGAGCGAAACCGTCCATTTCCCGAATTTGGCAGGAGCAGTCCACCAGGCGGGAAGAAAAGCCGCAGCACGGATACAGCTTGATGATGATGCCGTCCTGGATATGCCTTTTGCCACCGGCGGGCACCGGTTCGCTTAAACCCGCGTACACGGCGGAATAAGACTGCGCCGACTCGAGGGCGGCCGGAGAAGACTCGAACCCCTTTTCCGCCAGCTTGGCGGCAAACACGCCGCTCGAAGCTGCCCATCCCGCATGAAGCGGTTTCGTCATTGACCCGAAGTTGGCGCGAAGGCCCGAAGCCAGCGAGGCAGCGATGCCCAAGGCGTGCTCCGTCTGCTCCCGGCTCAGCCCCATGAGCCGGCAGGCGGCCACCGCCGCGCCGAAAATGCCGATGGCCGATGTCGTGTGCCAGCCTCTCGCGTACTCCGCATCCGCCGCGGCGGCAGCCACCGCCGCCATGGCTTCGTAACCGGCGATATAGGCTTCCATCCACTCTTTGCCGCTGCAGTTTCGCTCGAATCCGACCGAAGCCAGCACGGGAACGAGCACCACCGACGGGGGACCGATCATTACCGCCGAGATGTCGTCGTAATCCAAGGCGTGGCCCAACGTTCCCCAGGCCAGCGCCGCCTGCTGCGCGCTCGCCGTATCGCCGCAGCCGGGCAAGGGAACCGGTCCTTTGCCCGTTTCCCGGACGTATTCCAGAACGCAGCGGAACACCGGTTCACCGAGCGCGGCCATAGCCACGCCGAAAAAGTCGGTGACGGCGATGCGCACGTTGCGGTAAACCTGTTCCGGCATGCCGGCAAAAGATTCGTCCACATATTCAGCCAAATGGCGCATGGTCACGCTCTCCCGGCAGCAGCCTGATGCAATTTGACCACTCCGCTTTCGGCCAAGCGGCGGATTTCCTCTTTGGAAAGCCCGATTTCTTTCAGCAGCGATTCGGTATGTTCGCCCAGAAGCGGCGGACGCACGTGGGAATATTCATTTTCCCCTTCATATTTGATGGGGTTGCCGATCAGCCGCAGGTTATCGCTGGCCGGATGGTCCAGCTTCAAGATCATCTTGCGGTGCTGAACCTGCGGATCCTCAAAGGCCTGGCGCAAGTTTTGCAGCGGCGCGCACGGCACCTCGTTGGCCTCCAGCCGCTCCAGCAGGACCTTGGAGTCGAAGCGGGAAAACGCTTCATTCAGGATGCACACCAGTTCGTCCTTGTGGCGGTGCCTGAGTTCGCCGGTCAGGAACCGCTCGTCGCCGATCAGATCCTCGCGTTCCACTGCCCGGCACACGCCTTCGAACATTTTCTGCGTATTCGCCGTGATGAGCACGTAATCCCCTTCGCGGGACTTGAAGGCGCGGTAGGTGGGAATCGATTCATGCTCCCTCCCCTGCGGTCCGGGCACAATTCCGGAATGCAGGTAGTAAACGCCGAGATAGGACAAAAGCGGGAGCTGGCAATCCAGCATGGAAATGTCCAAATATGTTCCCTGTCCCGTTCTTTGCCGGTGCTGCAATGCCGCCAATACGCCGATCACGGCATACAGTCCGGCTGCCAGATCGCCAAGCGGAACGCCCAGGCGCACCGGGTCGCCATCCTTCTCCCCGGTCAGGCTCATGCTGCCGGACAAGGCCTGCACGATCATGTCGTAGGCGGGCCGCTTGTGGTACGGACCGTCCTGACCGAAACCGGTGATCGAACAGTAGATGATGTCCGGCTTAAGTTCCCGAAGACGGGGATAATCCACCTCCAGCCTGTTCGTCACGCCCGGCCTGAAATTTTCGATCACGATGTCGCATCGTTTCACCCACTCGTGGACGATTTTTTTTCCGTCTTCCGACTTGAGGTCCACGGCGATGCTCTTTTTGTTGCGGTTGGTGCTCATGTAATACATGCTGTCGCTTCCCACGAAATGGGGCGGAATATGCCTCGTCCCGTCGCCTTCCAGCGTTTCGATCTTGATCACTTCGGCACCCAGGTCGCCCAGTGTCTGGGTGGCAAACGGGCCGGACAGAAATGTGGTGAAATCCAGCACCCGGATTCCGCTGAGCAGCTTATTGTCTGTCTGCCTGGTCATCCGGCCGTCACCTCGCAAAAATGTGGATGCTGCAAGCGCCATGGTCGAACCCGGAAATGCCGCCTCCGGTGCAATGGGTGAGGCCCACTTTCGCGCCTTCCACCTGCCGCTCTTTCGCCTGTCCTCTGAGTTGTGTGACAATTTCCACCATTTGCGAAACGCCGGTGGCGCCAAGGGGATGCCCTTTGGACAGCAACCCGCCGCTCGGATTGACCGGGATGCGGCCGCCGATTTCCGTTTCGCCGTTCTCGATCATCCGGGCAGCCTCGCCGCGCCCGCAAAATTGCAGCGCTTCATAGTAAAGCAGCTCGGCGATGGTGAAGGCGTCGTGCACTTCGGCCACGTCGATGTCCTCCGGACCGACGCCGGCCAGCTTGTAAGCCTCGGCGGCGCCGCGCACCGTAATTTCCGGTATTGTCATGTCGCGGAACCCGTTGGTGTATTTGCCCGAAGTCACTTCCGACACCAGCACGCGGATCGGCTCGGTGGTGTATTTCCGGCTCTCTTCGAGGGTGGTGAGGATAACAGCCGCCGCTCCGTCGCTGGTGGGACAGCACTGCATCAGAGTCAGCGGGTCGGCGATCATCCGGGAGTTCAGCACGTCCTCCACGGTCACCGGATCCCTGTACTGAGCGTGAGGGTTCAGGCTGGCGTTTTTCCTGCTTTTCACCGACACTTTGGCCAGCGTTTCCGGCTTCAAGCCATATTCTTCCATGTACCGCCTTGCCCTCATCGCATACAGTCCCGGCATGACCAAGCCCTGCCTGACTTCCACGTCGTCTCTGTCGAGGGGAATGGTGCCGCCGCCGAAGGCAGTCAGCTTTTCCACGCCCAGAACGAGAGCGGTGTCGTATCTGCCCTCGGCGATGGCGCAGTAAGCTTCGTGGAACGCCGTCGCTCCGCTGGAGCATGCGTTTTCTACGTTGAAGATGGGAACGCCGTAAATTCCCGTCTGTTTGAATATCTTCTGTCCGAGCAGCATGTCGGCGTAAACGCAGCCGCAATAGGCGGCCTGAATCTTGTTCTGCGCGATGCCCGCATCCATAAGAGCCAGGCGCACGGCTTCCGCGCCGAGATCCATGACGGATTTTTCACGGTATTTGCGATGCGGGATCATGCCGGCACCGACAACGGCCACTTCCCTCATTTTCCCACCTCCTGCTCTGCGGGTTCAAAAACGACTCCCCAAAGTTCGCGCCCGTCTTCCGTTCCGATTTTGCCCAGCTTAATCGCAACCTGCTCATTGATTTTCGGCGTGCGCCCGCCGATGGTCTGAACGCGGCCGAACAGACGGAGCTGCGGACTCACGTCCGCGTAGCCCACCGTGTAAGGCGGACCGAAACTTGCCGGACCGGCATGAATCACGGTGTAGGTGTACAGTGTTCCTTTGGCCGGTATTTCGAATCTTTCCATGGTCTCCGCGGAAAGGCAGTCCGGGCAGAAGTCACGGACCGGAAAGAACTGGTTGTTGCAATTGCGGCATCCGTTGCCGAACAGTTTTCCCGTCGCCGGATCGTAACACCGCTCATCGAGAAGCACCTGCGGATGTTCGCTGTTCATGCCTGTTTTGCACTCCTTTGTGAAAGTTGATCGCGTTTCGCGTAATACTTGTTGACGTTCATCCAGCCGAGCAGACTTCCCCCGTCCACGTCCAGCGCCACGCCGCAAATCATGTTCGCGTTGTCGGATGTCAGGAACAGCACGGCGTCGGCGATGTCTTCGGGACGGCACAGCCGGCCGGCGGGAATCATGTCCACCCGTTCCCTGATCAGCTCCTCGTCGGTGATCCGTTCATAAAGCTCGGTCATCGTTCCGCCAGGACAGACGCAGTTGACATTGATGCCGAAGGGCATGAGTTCATAAGCCAGATGCCGCGTCAGCCCGATCAGTCCCGCTTTGGAGGCGGTGTAGGCGACGCCGCCGGCGAAACTGATCCGCTTGCCGCCGACGGAAGCGATGTTGACGATCTTGCCGCGTCCCCGCTCTTTCATCGGCCCGATGACGGCCTTTGCGCAGTAGAAGGCGCCGGACAGATTCACGCCGATAATGCGATCCCAATCCGCGGGGGCAAGGTGCTCAGCGGTGGCGGGATTGCTGATTCCCGCGTTGTTCACCAGCACGTCCACGGTTCCCCATTTTCGGATCACCTCTTGCACGGCCTGCCGGACTTCCGGCTCGCTGCTCACGTCGACCTGAAACGATTCGCTTTCCCCTCCCATTTTGGCCAGTTCTTGCTTCAGCGCTTCTCCTTTGCCTGCATTCACATCGAAAATGGCGACCTTCGCCCCCTGCCCGGCAAAAGCCCGGCAGATCGCTTTTCCGATGCCGCTTGCTCCTCCTGTCACAATGACGACTTGCTCTCTCATGCCTGTTTCTCTCCAGTTCTTTGGTAGCCCAATATGTTCGAAATCTGCCCTGCCGCTGCGGTGATGTCGGCGACGATGTCGTCCTTTTGCTCCTCCCGGAAGCGGGCGATGGGCACCGTATATACCAGGCTGGCCAAGGGTTCTCCGGCAGCATTGAAAATCGGCGCACCGATCCCCCTCGCGCCCTCGATCCGCTGATTTTGCGTGATGGCGTATCCGTTTTTGCGGATCGTCATCAGCTCCCGCCGCACTTCTTCCAACTTCTCGCCGGCAAAACCTTCATCGGACAGAATCTGTTCGATTTCCTCCGGATTCAGAAAGGCGAGGATCGATTTTCCCGTCGCCCCGTATGGAATCGGTTGCAGTTCTCCGAGATGAATCACGTACTGCAAAGGCTGAGAACCTTGCATTTTTTCCACAAAGGCGATTTTTTTCGTCTGTTTGTGGTACATAACCAGACAGATCGTCTCGTTGTACTTTTCCACCAGCTTGCGCATAAACGGGCGGGCGATCTTGATGAGGTCGATGTTGGAAGCGACAACCGAGCTGATGCGCACCATTTCCACACCGATGCGGTACTTTCTGGTAGCGTGATTGAACTCAAGCACTCCCTCGTCCTGCAGTTGCGTCAGCAACCGGTGCATGGTGCTCTTCGGCATGCCCAAGTGCCGGGAAAGATCACGCACCCCCCATTCCTGCTGCTCGTCCACAAACGCTTTAATCACTTCAAACACCTTTTTGACCACGCCGGAACCCGCTTTTTCCAAGTCAAATCACCCTTTTTCAGAATGCGCTGCCGCAGGACAACGAGACGAAGCGTGTCCCGGATAACGGTACGACGTTCAATAATTTGCTTAAAAATTAATGTCCCGAATAACAGGACATCGTTCAATTTATTTGTCACAAAGAATATATCACTAGCGATGAATTTTCGTCAATAAGGAAAATGAAACAGCATGCGCGAGCCGGTCCTCCCTGAACTGCGGCGGACCTCCGGGAGCCGGACGTTCATGGTGAAAAAAATATTGAGAGAAAAGAGCGGCCGCCGCGATTTTTGCGCTGAATTTGATGCGCCGCCGGTGGTATACTGGAAATGACGAGAATGTTAAGAATTCAAAAAAATAGAAATAAGGAGCGGCCGCGAATGAGCGGAAGCGGACTGAAATTTTTCGATGCGGGAAAGTTCAGGATGACCTACCGGGAATTCGGGCGGAGCGCGGAAAAAACGGCGGTGCTGCTGCACGGCTTTTGCGGAAGTTCCGAATACTGGCGATATGTATGGCCGGAGCTCGCCCTCCATTTCCGGGTCATCGTCCCCGATTTGCGCGGACACGGCGCTTCGGGCCTGCCGGAGGACGAGCCGTCGACGATGGAAAACCTCGCGGACGACATCGACGATTTGATCCGTCATTTGAACGGCGGACCGGCCGTCGTGCTCGGCCACTCCCTCGGCGGATACGTCACCCTGGCGCTGTATGAGCGACATCCTGCGCTTTGCCGGGCAATAGGCCTCGTGCACTCCACGCCCCTGCCGGACACCCCGGAGGCAATCGAGTAGAAGGGGGCGGCTAGCCCCCGTCCTCTCACACCACCTGGCATGCGGGTCCGCACCAGGCGGTTCCGAAGAGTTAACGAAATGCCAGGTAACATTCAAGCATGCTGACCAGC
>Ga0181858_1000979_pt1 | contig 14015 bp, 6 predicted proteins | sample NewIslPassag4_SG_FD_130749 | JGI IMG/M metagenome (GOLD analysis project Ga0181858, IMG submission 130749) | Feedstock adapted compost microbial communities from Newby Island compost facility, Milpitas, CA, USA - Passage 4_SG | ecosystem: Engineered > Solid waste > Feedstock > Composting ...
CTCCTCGCCCTGGTGGAGAACCTTCAGCGGGAGGACCTGAACCCCTACGAGGAGACCGTGGGGATCCTCGCCCTCCTATCGGAAGACTTGGGGAAGCCCGTGGAGGAGGTGGTGGGGCTTCTCCGCCGGATGCGGAAGGAGAAAAGGGGGGAAGCGGGCCATAACGTTATGGCCTCCCCCGAGGCCCAGAGGGTGGAGGAGGTCTTCCAGGCCCTGGGGCGGATGACCTGGGAAAGCTTCGTGCAGAACCGCCTCCCCCTCCTCAACCTCCCTGAGGACCTTAAGGCGGCCCTGGAGGAGGGGGCGATCCCCTACACCGCCGCCCTGGAGCTCAAGAAGGTGAAAGACGAGGCCTTGCGGAAGGCCCTCTTGGAGGAGGCCAGGGCGGGGCTTTCCTTAAGGGACCTCAGGGCCCGGGTGCGGGCGGTTCTAGAGGGAAAGCGGGAGGAGAGGAAGGGAGACCTGGCCCTTCGCCTGAAGGCCCTCCTCCCCCGGCTCAGGACCCTCTCTCCGGAAAGGCGGGCTCGGGCGGAAACCCTTTTGGCGGAGCTGGAGGCCCTAGTCCGAGGGAAGAAGTAGCCCAAGGCCTCAAGCCATGCGCCTCGAGGACCTTTGCCCTGGCCTTTTCCTGAAGGGTCTCCTCCCCCAGGCCCTGGTGGAGGTGGTGGCCGTGGAGCGGATGGGCTCCGGCGCGGTGAACCTCACCTACCGCACCCTGGAGGGCCACGTGGGCTCGCGCCTCCTTCTGGCGGAGGAGGCCCGGGCCCTGGAGGCCCTAGAGGGGGCCCCCTCCTGGCCCTTTGACGGGGACGGGGCCCTTTTCCGCCTGGCGGCCGAGGCCCACCGCCTCAAGCTGGCCTACCTCTTTGACCCCCTCCTGGCGGTGCACACCTCGGAGGTGGAGCCCCTGCCCCACCAGATCCTGGCCGTCTACGAGGTCATGCTCCGCCGCAACCCCCTCCGCTTCCTCCTGGCGGACGACCCCGGGGCGGGGAAGACGGTCATGACCGGCCTCCTCATCAAGGAACTCATGGTCCGGGGGGACGTGCGCCGGTGCCTCATCGTGGCCCCGGGGAGCCTTTTGGAGCAGTGGCAGGAGGAGCTGCAAGGGCGTTTCCAGCTTCCCTTTGAGATCCTCACGGGGGAGCGCATCGCCCATGCCCGCACGGGGAACCCCTTCCTCGAGGCCGATCTCCTCATCGCCCGCCTGGACAAGCTGGCCCGCGATGAGGCCCTGCAGGCCAAGCTGGCCCACCCGGAGAACCGCTACGACCTGGTGGTGGTGGACGAGGCCCACAAGCTCTGGGCCAGCGTGTTCGGGAACGAGGTGCGCTACACCAAGCGCTACCACCTGGGCCAGCGCCTTTCCCGCCTCACCCGCCACCTCCTCTTCCTCACCGCCACCCCCCACAACGGCAAGGAGGAGGAGTTCCAGCTCTTCCTGGCCCTCCTGGACCCCGACCGCTTCGCAGGCCGGTTCAGGGCAGGGGTGCACCGCAGCGACATCAGCGACCTCATGCTCCGCCGCCAGAAGGAAGACCTCCTCCGGATGGACGGCACCCCCCTCTTCCCCGAACGCCGGGCCTACACCGTGGCCTACCGCCTCTCCCCGGAGGAGGAGGCCCTGTACCGGGAGGTTACGGACTACGTGCGCCAGGAGTGGGGGCGGGCGGAGCTCCTGCCCGACCGGCGCCGCGGTGCGGCGGTGGGCTTCGCCCTCACCCTGCTCCAACGGCGGCTGGCCTCCTCCCCTGAGGCCATCTACCAGTCCTTGAAGCGGCGCCGGGAGCGCCTCGAGGCCCGCCAGGCCCGGGTAAGGTGGGGTGAAGCGCTCCTTCCCGAAGACCTCGAGGCCCTGGACGCCGACCAGCCGGAGTGGGCCAACCTGGAAGACCTCCCCGAGGAGGAACAGCTCCGGCTGGAAGAGGCCCTCTTGGGGGAGGCCACCGCGGCCCGCTCCCTGAAGGAGCTCCAGGCGGAGGTGGAGACCCTAAAGCGCCTCGAGGCCCTGGCCCTGGAGGTGCGGAACCGGGGGGAGGACACCAAGTGGCGCGAACTCCGCTCCCTTCTGGAGGCCCTCTTCGGCCGTAGCGCCGACCCCGGCCGGAGGAAGCTCGTGGTCTTCACGGAGCACCGGGACACCCTGCGCTACCTGGAAAAGCGGGTGGGGGACTACCTGGGCCCCGAGCGGGTGGTGGCCATCCACGGGGGGCTTTCCCGGGAGGAGCGAAGGAGGCTTCAGGCCCGCTTCCTGGAAGACCCCAGGGTGCAGGTCCTCCTGGCCACCGACGCCGCGGGGGAGGGGATCAACCTCCAGCGGGCCCACCTCATGGTGAACTACGACCTTCCCTGGAACCCCAACCGCCTGGAGCAACGCTTCGGGCGCATCCACCGCATCGGCCAGACCGAGGTCTGCCACCTCTGGAACCTGGTGGCCGAGGGCACGCGGGAAGGGGAGGTGTACCGCCGCCTTCTGGACAAGCTGGAGGAGGCCCGCAAGGCCCTAGGCGGCCGGGTCTTTGACGTGCTGGGCCGGCTCCAGTTTGGGGGTAAGCCCCTGAAGGACCTCCTGCTGGAGGCCATCCGCTACGGCGACCGGCCCGAGGTTCGGGCCCGCCTGCAAGAGGCGGTGGAGGGGGCTGTGGACCCGGAAGCCCTGAAGGCCCTGCTAGAGGAAAGGGCCCTGGCCCGGGAGGTGCTGGACCGGGCGCGGGTGCTCCGGGTGCGGGAGGAGATGGAGCGGGCCGAGGCCCGGCGCCTGCAGCCCCACTACGTGGCCTCCTTCTTCCTCGAGGCCTTCCGCCGCCTCGGGGGCGGGGCCAGGGAGCGGGAAAGCGGCCGCTACGAGATCACCCACCTGCCCGCACGGGTGCGGGAGAGGATGCGGCAGGTGGCCAAGGGCCACGTCCCCGAGGGCTACGAGCGCGTTACCTTTGACAAGGGCCGCCTAAACCTCCCCGGCAGGCCCCCCGCGGTCCTGGTGGGCCCCGGGCACCCCCTCTTTGAGGCCGTCCTGGACCTCACCCTCGAGGCCCACCAGGGCCTCCTGCGCCAAGGGGCGGTGCTGGTGGACGAGGCCGATCTGGGCACCGTCCCCAGGGTCCTCTTCCTCCTGGAGCACGCCCTCGAGGGGGGCAAGGAGGGCGGCGTGCTCTCCCGGCGGGTCTTCTACCTGGAGGTGCACCCCACCGGCGAGATCCGCCCCCTGCCCGACGCTCCCCACCTGGACTACCGCCCCCTCCGCCCCGAAGAGCCCGCCCCGCAAGACCTCCTGGCCCGGCCGGAGCTGGCCTGGGTGCGGGGGGACCTGGCCCGGAAGGCCCTGGAGTACGCGGCGGAGCGCCTGGTGCCCGAGCACCTGAAGGCGGTGCGGGAAGAGCGGGAAAGGTGGGTGGAGAAGGCCAAGGCCGAGGTCCAAACCCGTCTGGTGCATGAGATCGCCTATTGGGACCGCCGCGCCCAGGAGCTCAAGGAGAAGGAAGCCAAGGGCCAACGCAACGCCAAGCTGAACTGGCAGGAGGCCCAAAAGCGGGCGGACGAGTTCCGCGAGCGCCTGGAGAAGAGGATGAAGGAACTGGACTTGGAGGCCCAGGTCTTCGCCAAGCCCCCCATCCTCCTCGGAGGGGCCGTGGTGGTGCCCAAGGGGCTTCTGGAGCGCCTTCTTGGGGAGCCCCCTTCCAGGGAATCCCTTCCCAAAGACACCCAGGCCGCGGCCGCCCGGGCACGGGCCATCGTCATGGAGGTTGAGCGCCGCCTGGGCTTTGAGCCCGTGGACCGGGAACTGGAGCGCTTGGGTTACGACATTGAAAGCCGCGACCCCAAAACAGGCCGCCTGCGCTTCATTGAGGTCAAGGGCCGCGTGGCCGGGGCCGACACCATCACCGTAACCCGCAACGAGATCCTCACCGCCCTGAACAAGCCGGAAGACTTCATCCTGGCCCTGGTGGTCTTCCAGGAGGACGGGAGCCACCAGGTGCGCTACGTGCGCCGCCCCTTCAACCGCGAGCCCGACTTTGGGGTAACCAGCGTGAACTACAGCTTTGCGGAGCTTTTTGCTCGGGGAGAGGAACCCTGGAAATGAGGATGACCTACGGGCGCGGGCTTCCCAATAACGAAAGAGACGCCCTTTTGGGGCGTCGGGCCAGAGATACTATCTCTGGCGGGGTTTACGCTTTAATTAAAGCGAAACCCCACCCCGTTGTCAAGACCCCATTTTATGGAGGAATCTCATGGAGAGGGTAATCGCTTACGTGGATGGCTTTAACCTTTACTTCGGCCTGCGCGAGGCGAAGCTAAAGCGCTATTATTGGCTTGACGTCAGCTTGTTGGCCAAAAACCTACTTAAGCCTCAACAACATTTGGTTGCCACCCACTATTTTACGGCGCGCATACAGGATACGGGAAATAACGGACCTGATCGGAAGCGTCAAAACGATTACTTAGAAGCCTTGACTTTGGTGGGTGTAAACTGCCACTTTGGTCATTATCTACAAAAGACCCAGCGGTGCCATAAATGTGGGGCAAGCTGGCCCTACTACGAGGAGAAAATGACCGATGTGAATATCGCTACCCAAATACTCTTGGATGCATGTGATGACCTTTTTGATGTAGCCCTTATTGTTTCTGGAGACAGCGACCTAAGCACTCCTATTCAGCGCGTACGGAGCCGCTTTCCTAATAAGCGAGTCATTGTCGCTTTTCCTCCGGGACGTTCTTCGGAACAGCTAAAAAAGCACGCTAGTGGCTACCTGCATATTGGCAAGGATAAGTTACGAAAAAGCCAACTACCTGATCGGCTGACAAAGCCAGATGGCCATGTGCTGGTTCGTCCGTCAACTTGGCGCTAAGAGGTGAATCATGAGTGAGGTACGCTCCCGGAAGAAACTCATTGAAGTCGCTCTACCCCTGGAAGCCATCAACGCCGCCTCCGCGCGGGAAAAGTCCATCCGCCACGGCCACCCCAGCACCCTGCACCTCTGGTGGGCCCGCCGCCCCCTGGCCTCGGCCCGGGCGGTCATCTTCGCCCAGATGGTGGACGACCCCTCCGCCTGCCCCGAGGAGTTCCCCACCGAGGAGGCCCAGGCAAGGGAGCGCGAGCGCCTTTTCCGCCTTATAGAAAAGCTGGTGCAGTGGGAAAACACCACCAACGAGGCCCTTTTGGAAGAGGCCCGGCAGGAGATCTGGAAAAGCTGGCAACGGGCCTGCCGGGATAACGCCCACCACCCCAGGGCCGAGGAGCTTTTCAACCCCAAGCGCCTGCCCGCCTTCCACGACCCCTTCGCCGGGGGCGGCGCCCTTCCTCTGGAAGCCCAGCGCCTGGGCCTGGAGGCTTACGCCAGCGACCTGAACCCCGTGGCCGTGCTCATCAACAAGGCCATGATTGAGATTCCCCCCCGCTTTGCGAATAGGCCCCCCGTGAACCCCGAGGCCCGGGCCAAGAAGGCCCTTATGGAGCGGGAGTGGAAGGGCGCCCAGGGCCTGGCCGAGGATGTGCGCTACTACGGCCGCTGGATGCGGGACGAGGCCGAACGGCGCATCGGCCACCTCTACCCCAAGGTGAAGATCACCCCCGAGATGGCCCAGGACCGGCCCGACCTGAAGCCCCTGGTGGGCCAGGAGCTCACGGTAATCGCCTGGATCTGGGCCCGCACCGTGCGGAGCCCCAACCCCGCCTTCGCCCATGTGGAGGTGCCCCTGGCCTCCACCTTTATGCTCTCCACCAAGCCGGGCAAGGAAGCCTACGTGGAGCCGGTGATTGAGGGGGATAGCTACCGCTTCACCGTGAAGGTGGGCAAGCCCAAAGACCCGGAGGCGGCCAAACTAGGGACCAGCGCCGGGAAGAGAAGCGCCTTCCGGTGCCTGCTCTCTGGTGTGCCCATTCCCTATGACTACATACGGGCCGAGGGGAGGGCAGGGCGCATGGGGGCCCGGTTGATGGCCATCGTGGCCGAGGGGCCTAAAGGGCGGGTCTATCTTCCCCCTGTGCCCGAACATGAAGAAATCGCACGGCAGGCTGTTCCTACCTGGAAGCCGGATATCCCCCTACCTGATAACCCGCGCGACTTCAAGACACCCCTTTACGGCATCAGCACCTACGGCGACCTCTTCACCCCCCGCCAGCTGGTGGCCCTCACCACCTTCGCCGACCTGGTGGGCGAGGCCATGGAGCGCGTGCGCCAGGATGCCCTGGCCGCCGGCCTCCCCGACGACGAAACCCCCCTCCGCGAAGGCGGCACCGGCGCCCGGGCCTACGCGGAGGCGGTGGGGATGTATTTGGGTTTAGCATTAAGCAGACTTTCGGATATCCAAAACTCCCTTTGTGCTTGGGAAAATACAAAAACTCAGGTACGCCATCTTTTTACTCGTCAAGCCGTTCCGATGCTGTGGGACTTTGGTGAAAATAATGTCTTCGGAGATGCGGCTGGAGACTATATGGTTAGCCTTGAAAACATGCTTCGGGCCCTTGAGAAAGTTCCTTGTGTAGAGGTTGGGCAGTCCAACCAGGCGGATGCCTCTACACAAACCGTTAGCATCAACAAAATCGTCTCCACCGACCCTCCCTACTACGACAACATCGGCTACGCCGACCTCTCCGACTTCTTCTATGTCTGGCTCCGCCGCTCCTTGCGCTCCGTTTTCCCTGACCTCTTCGCCACAGTAGCCGTGCCCAAGGCGGAGGAGCTGGTAGCCACGCCCTACCGGCACGGGAGCAAGGAGAAGGCCGAGAAGTTCTTCCTGGAGGGCATGACCAAAGCCCTTTCCCGCCTGGCGGAGCAGGCCCACCCGGCCTTTCCGGTTACCATCTACTACGCCTTCAAGCAGTCGGAAAGCGAGGGGAACGGCGAGGCCCGGCGCACGGGGTGGGAAACCTTTTTGGAAGCCGTTATCCGGGCGGGGTTTTCCATCACCGGCACCTGGCCCATGCGCACGGAGCTGAGCAACCGCATGGTGGGGAAGGACACCAACGCCCTGGCTTCCAGCATCGTCCTGGTCTGCCGCAAGCGCCCGGAGAACGCCCCCACCGCCACCCGGCGCGAGTTCCTCTCGGCCCTGAAAGAGGAGCTTCCCAAGGCCCTTCGCCTCCTCCAGGCGGGCAACATCGCTCCCGTAGACCTGGCCCAGGCGGCCATCGGGCCGGGGATGGCGGTGTACACGCGCTACGCCGGGGTGCTGGATGCGGAGGGCAACCCCGTGACCGTGCGGGAGGCCCTAGCCCTCATCAACCAGGTGCTGGACGAGGCCCTGGCGGAGCAGGAGGGCGACTTTGACCCCGACACCCGCTGGGCCCTGGCCTGGTTTGAGCAGTTCGGCTTTGGGGAAGGGGAGTTCGGCGTGGCCGAAACCCTCTCCAAGGCCAAAAACACCAGCGTGGAGGGGCTGGTGGAGGCGGGCATCCTGGAGTCCCGGCGGGGTAAGGTGCGCCTCCTAAAGCCCGAAGAGCTCCCCGGGGACTGGGACCCGGTGCGGGATGGCCGCTTCACCTACTGGGAGGCGGTGCACCAGCTGGTCCGCCGCCTGGAAACCGGGGGCGAGATGGCCGCCGCGGACCTCCTGGCCAAGCTGGGAAGCCGAGGGGACACCGCCCGCGAACTGGCCTACCGCCTGTACGCCCTTTGCGAGCGCAAGGGCTGGAGCAAGGAGGCCCTTTCCTACAACGCCCTGGTGCAGAGCTGGCCCGAGATCGCCCGCCTGAGCCAGGAGGGGAAGGCCCCAGCGCAAACCGAGCTTTTTTAGAAAGGGGGGATAAACTGTGGCCATGACCAACCGCGAGCGCGTGGGCAAGGGGCTGGACCTTCTGCGGGAAGGCCTGGCCCCCTTTGTGGGGCGGGAGGTTAAGAGCGCTCTGGAAAAGGGAGCGCTTAACCCGGAAAAGCTCCGCACCTTTCTGGAAGACGGGCTCCTCAAGGACAAGCCCATCCTGGAGTGGGACAGCGCCGCCCTTCTTAAGCTCATGTGGGAGACCTGGAACGAGGTCTTCCGCGACACCCTGGGCCAGACCGAGCGGAGCCTGGTGAGCGAAATCCGGGACTGGCGGAACAAGTGGGCCCACCAGGAGCCCTTCTCCAGCGACGACGCCTACCGGGCCCTGGACTCCATGGAGCGCCTCCTTTCCGCCGTTTCCGCTCCCCAGGAAGACGAGGTGCGCCGCCTGAAGCTGGAGCTCATGCGCCAGGTCTTTGACGAGCAGGTGCGCCAGGAAAAGCGCAAGGCGGGGGGCTCCCTGGTTGAGGCCGCCAGCGGGACGCTAAGGCCCTGGCGGGAGATCATCCCCCCCCACCCCGATGTGGCCAGCGGCCGCTACCAGCAGGCGGAGTTCGCCGCCGACCTCTGGCAGGTGCACCTGGGGGAGGGGAGCGACGAGTACCGGGACCCCGTGGAGTTCTTCCGCCGCACCTACCTCACCGAGGGCCTGAAGGGGCTTCTGGTGAACGCCTTAAGGCGCCTTTCCGGCCAGGGGGGGGACCCGGTGGTCCAGCTCCAGACCAACTTCGGGGGAGGGAAGACCCACTCCATGCTGGCCCTCTACCACCTGTTCTCCGGCAGGAAGCCCAGCGAGCTTCCCGGCGTGGAGGCCCTCCTGGCCGAGGCCGAGGTAACGGAGCTTCCCCAGGTGCGCCGGGTGGTGCTGGTGGGGAACAAGATCTCCCCCGGGAACCCCGTCACCAAGCCCGACGGCACCGTGGTCCGCACCCTTTGGGGGGAGCTTGCTTACCAGCTTGGGGGGAAGGAGGCCTACGCGGTCATCGCCGAGGACGACAAGAACGCCACCAGCCCCGGCGACCGCCTGCGGGAGCTTTTCGTGCGCTACGGCCCCTGCCTCATCCTCATAGACGAGTGGGTGGCCTACGCCCGCCAGCTCCACGACACGGGGGATCTCCCCGGGGGGAGCTTTGAAACCCAGTTCTCCTTCGCCCAGGCCCTCACGGAGTCGGCTAAGCTGGCCCCGAACTGCCTCCTGGTGGTCTCCCTGCCCGCTTCCGATGCCCGGAGCGAGGACGTGGAGGTGGGGGGCCTTAGGGGCCGGGAGGCCCTGGAGCGCCTCCGGAACGTGGTGGGGCGGTTGGAGTCTTCCTGGCGGCCGGCAAGCCCCGAGGAGAGCTTTGAGATCGTCCGCCGCCGCCTCTTCCAGCCCATTGCCGACCCCGAGGCCTACAAGCACCGGGACACCACTGCCCGGGCCTTTGCCGACCTCTACCGGGCCCACGCGGCCGAGTTTCCGCCGGAGTGCGCCACCAGCGACTACGAGGAGCGCATCAAAAGGGCCTTTCCCATCCACCCCGAGATCTTTGACCGCCTGTACCAGGACTGGTCCTCCCTGGTGAAGTTCCAGCGCACCCGGGGGGTCCTGCGCCTCATGGCCGCGGTGGTCCACGTCCTGTGGGAGAAGGGGGACAAGAACCCCCTCATCCTGCCCTCCACCATCCCCCTGGACGACCCCAGGGTCCAGTCGGAGCTCACCCGCCACCTGCCCGACAACTGGGCCCCCATCATCTCCCGGGACGTGGACGGGGAAAACGCCCTGCCCCTGCGGATAGACGCGGAGGTGCCCAACCTGGGCAAGTTCCAGGCCGCCCGGCGCGTGGCCCGCACCATCTTCCTGGGTTCGGCCCCCAAGGTGGGGGCGGCCCACCGGGGCCTCGAGGACCGCCGCATCAAGCTGGGGTGCGCCATGCCTGGGGAGTCCCCCGCGGTTTTCGGGGATGCCCTAAGGCGCCTGGCGGCCCAGGCCACCTACCTTTACCAAGACGGCACCCACTTCTGGTACGACACCCAGCCCACGGTGACCAAGCTGGCGGAGGACCGGGCCGGGGCTCTAAGGCGGGAGCCCGACAAGGTCTTTGAGGAGCTGGAACGGCGCCTAAGGGAGGCCTTTAGGGAACGGGGGCCCTTCGCCAAGGTGCACCTCTTCCCCCGCACGGGGGCCGACGTGCCCGACGACCTCGAGGCCCGCCTGGTGGTCCTCTCCCCGGAGTACCTCCACACCCGGGAAGGGGAGAGCAAGGCCCTTTTGGCCGCCCGGGAGCTCCTGGAGAAGCGGGGGAACGCCCCCAGGCTCTACCGCAACACCTTGGTCTTCCTGGCCGCCGATGGGCCCCGCTGGCAGGATTTGGAGGAGGCCATCCGCTTCTACCTGGCCTGGCGCTCCATCCTGGAGGAGAAGGAGGTTCTGAACCTCACCCCCTTCCAGGTGCGCCAGGCGGAGACCCAGCTGAAGGCGGCCGAAGGCACGGTGAACGCCCGCATTCCCGAGGCCTACGCCTGGCTCCTGGTGCCCGAGCAGAAGACCCCTTCCGACCCCATCACCTGGCAGGCCTTAAGGCTCACCGGCAACGACGCCCTAGCGGTCCGCGCGGGCAAGAAGCTCAAAAACGAGGACCGACTGGCTACCGCCCTGGCTCCCACCATCCTGCGCAAATACCTGGACGACGTCCCCCTTTGGCGGGGAAACCACGTGGCCATCCGCCAGCTGGTGGAGGACTTCGCCACCTACCCCTATCTCCCCCGCCTGGAGGGGCCCCACGTCCTGGCCCAGGCCATCCAGAAGGGGCTTTCCCTGCTCACCTGGCAGGCGGAAACCTTCGCCTACGCCGACGGGTACGATGAGGCCACGGGCCAGTACCGGGGCCTTCGGGGAGGGCAGGCCCTTTTCCTCACCCCGGATGACCCCGGCCTCCTGGTGCGCCCCGAGGTGGCCCGGGACCAGCTGGAACGGGAAAAGGTCGTTATCCCACCCCCGCCCCCCCCTCCAACCCCGCCCGAGGGGGGAGGCTCTCCGGGCGTCTCGGGTGGGGTGACCTCTCCCCCTCCGTCCCCCAAGAAGGTGCGGTTCTACGGGGTGGCCTCCTTAAACCCCATGCGGGTGGGCCCGGATGCGGCCAAGATCGCGGAGGAGATCATCGCCCATCTCCTGACCCAAGGGGCTAGGGTGGAGGTCACCTTGGAGATCAAGGCCCACGCCCCCCAGGGGTTTTCGGAGCATACGGTGCGGGTTCTGGCGGAAAACAGCCGGGCCCTCCGCTTTAACCAGGCGAACTTTGAGGAGGAGGGCGCCTAGGCGGGGGCGCTCCACCCAGCCCCCTTTCCTGGGTTGGCGTGGGTGGAGCGCCTTTTCTGCCTATAGAATGAGCGCCAAATGGCCTCTTCTCTATCAAAAGCCGAGCTTGTTCCCACCCCAGAACAGGAAAAGGCCCTGCACCTTTACCGTTCCCGCCAAGACTTCAAGCTGGTGGCGGTGGCGGGAAGCGGGAAGACCACCACCCTACGCCTCATGGCGGAGAGTTTTCCCAGAAGACACATCGCCTATTTGGCTTTCAACCGGGCCATGAAGGAAGAGGCCCGGCGCAAGTTTCCCCCCAATACCCGGGTGTTCACCCTCCACGCCCTGGCCTACCGGCGCACCGTGCCCGGCACCCCCTACGAGGCCAAGTTCCGGCTGGGGAACGGACAGGTTCGCCCCGTGCACGTTCGGGAACGCCTCCAGGTGGATCCCCTCCTGGCCTACGTGGTCCGCTCGGGGCTGGAGCGGTTCATCCGGTCGGGGGACCCGGAGCCCCTACCCCGGCACCTGCCTCGGGATTGGCGCAAAACCGTGGAGGCTCGGGGTCCTTCGGGCTTCGCCGAGGTGGAGCGGGCGGTGAAGGGGGTGGCCCTCCTTTGGAAGGCCATGCGAGACCCCAAGGACCCCTTCCCCCTCTCCCACGACGGCTACGTGCGCATCTGGCGGGAGGAGGGGGCAGGGGGGGACCCTCCGGCCGGGGTCATCCTGGTGGACGAGGCCCAGGATCTGGACCCCAACTTCCTGACGGTGCTTTCGGGCTGGCGGGGAAAGGCTCAACAGGTGTTCGTGGGGGATCCCCGCCAGCAGATCTACGGCTGGCGGGGCGCGGTGAACGCCATGGGGGAGATAGACCTGCCGGAAAGCCCCCTCACCTGGAGCTTCCGCTTTGGGGAGCCCCTGGCCTCCTTCGTTCAGGCCGTCACCGCCCGGCAAACCCAGGGCCTGGTGCCCCTGGTGGGGCGGGCGGGGTGGGCTACGGAGGTCCACGTCAACCTTTTCCCCACGCCCCCCTTCACCATCCTCACCCGATCCAACCTGGGTCTGGTCACCGCCCTCTTAGAGGGGACCCAGCTCTTTTCCCTGCAAAAGGAGGAGGCCCACGTGGTGGGGGGTGTGGAGGAGCTGGTCTGGCTCCTCACCGACTTGCAGGCCATCAAGGAAGGGGGTGAACGCCCCAGGCCTCACCCGGAGCTTTTGGGTATTTCCAAGTGGGAAGAGGTGGAGTCCCTGGCGGAGTATTCCATCGTTTTGAACCGTTTGCTCCGCCTGGCCAAGGAGTACGACCTCGAGGCCCTCGCCCACAAGATCGCCCAGCTGCACGGTCCGGAGGAGGGAGCTAAGCTGGTCCTTTCCACCGCCCACAAGGCCAAGGGGCGGGAGTGGGACCGGGTGCTCCTCTGGGAGGATTTTTACTGGGTTGCAGCCTACCGATGGTTTTTCCCCAACACTGCTCCGCCCCCTAGCGAGCCGTCCCCGGAGTTTTTGGAGGAAGAGAACATCTTCTATGTGGCCATGACCAGGGCCCGCCTTGGCCTTCACATTTCCCTGCCCGAGGCCTTGGCGGAAGAGGAGGCCAAGCGGATCCTAGACCGCCTGTCCCAAGGCGTACCTTCGGGGGAGGATAGGGGAGAGGACGAGAGGGGAGAAACCCTCCCGGCGCCCTTTACAGGGCCTACCCCGGTTTCCCCTAAAGAAGCCACCTTCCCCCTTCCCTCCCTTTACGACCGCCTGCTTTCGGAGGCCCTCAATGGGGGGAGGGACCCCCTGCTTCACCTCCTCCGGGATGATCTGGCCCGCCTCTCCGCCCTTTCTCCCACCCCCTTACCCCCGGAAGTGGCCCAGGCCCTTTGGGAAAGGGCCCGTCCGGAAGAGGCCCTGGGTGCCATACGGGAGGGGCTTGGGGCCATGTGGCGGGAGGATCCCTACGAGCTCCTGCGCGCCATCAACGCCCTAGCCCTCTTGGGCGGGCGCAACCCCCGCAAGCTTGCCAAAATCCTCGGGGATAGGTTCCCCGGGGGCGAGGAGGCGGAGGATCTTCTTTTCGTGGCCCGGGCCAGGAAGCGGGAGCTTATGGGTAGGTCCCTTGCCGAGTTTTGGCGGGGCTTGGGGGCGAGCGTGCGGCACCCCCTTTTAAAGGCCTATGCCCGGGCACGGTCTTAAAGGAGGGTTTCGCTACCTAGGCCGGCCCGCTGGGGGTGAGGAAGCGCAAGGGCCAGTCATTGGAGGCTCCCGAGTAAAACGAGGCCTCAGGGAGGACGCCGGACTCCCCGGCCTCGAGGCCAGGCAGGAAGGCCAACCCCTGGGTAACTCAAAACGTGCACCTATGCTCCCGGCCTCAGGTTTATGCGGGGGGACTACTTGGTCAGCCCGAAGGGCTATGTTCAAAGGGGCTGCCGGTTTCCCGTCAGATGACGGGTGCCATGAAGCCAGCAGCCCAAGACCTACTCTCCCGCATCCTCGCCCTCTTGCTTGCGCAAATCTGTTCCCCCTACGGGGGAAGCAACTTGGGGTGCACCGGTTTCTGGTGCTCTCCTTTTTGGCCCACCTCCTGGCCTGCTCTGTGCGGGTGGAGGGAGGCCTCACCTGGTGGGAGGCGGGGAGGCGGGCGGCCCGCATCCTGCCCCCTAAGCTGGTAGTCCAGGTCCTCCTGCTGGAGCTCCACGCCCTGGGCCTGTGGCCTCCGGGGGGAGGGGGCCACGGCGTGGGTTTATGCAGGGTATGCGGGAGGTGCAAGTTTTTGGGAAGCAATGCCGCGTCTTCCTCAGGCGTCAGGTGGATACGGAGGGGAGCACCCACGAGGAGGTTTTAAGGAAAACCGATTTAGAATCTTTATGCCTCAGTACACGTCAAAACGTGGGACCACCCCTTTAGGATGGACCTGCGCCCACGTGGATGGGCAGGTACCCATAGGAGGTGGTCCCCATGGAACAGCTTACCCCACTCATCAACGCCTTGA
>Ga0181858_1000988_pt1 | contig 13939 bp, 13 predicted proteins | sample NewIslPassag4_SG_FD_130749 | JGI IMG/M metagenome (GOLD analysis project Ga0181858, IMG submission 130749) | Feedstock adapted compost microbial communities from Newby Island compost facility, Milpitas, CA, USA - Passage 4_SG | ecosystem: Engineered > Solid waste > Feedstock > Composting ...
CCCGCCTCACCCGCGCCGTGCAACGCCGACTGACACAGGAGGCGGACCGCCTGCAACGCATCGGGCAATCGGTTCCATTCCGGCGGCCGGAAGCCCTCATCCATCGGCAAGAACAACGGCTCGATCACTTGTTGGATCGGTTGCGCTTTGCTTTGCTCGAACGGCTTCACCAGGCCACGGGCGTCTTGCAGCGGGCGGAACAACGCCTAGCCCGTTTGCATCCCGATCACCGTTTAAGCCGGGAAGCGGAGCGGCTCAAGCTGTTTTCGTACCGGTTGGAGCGGGCCGTTTGGACCCACGTGGAGCGGCAACGGCACCGCTTGGTCGCCGCTATGCGCCAATTGGACGCTTTAAGCCCGTTAAAGGTGATGCAACGGGGCTACGCCTTGGTGTATTCGGAAGAAGGTACGCTGGTGCGTTCGACCCGCCAAGTCGATTTGGGTGAGCTTGTAAAAGTCCGCTTGCGCGACGGAGTGATGGATTGTCAAGTGTACGGCATAGATGAGTGGCCGATTGACGGGGGAGACGGTGCCGGAGGTGAAACTGATGGAACGGGATAAACAGGAGGAAATGGAACAATTGTCTTTTGACGCGGCCATCCGCCGGTTGGAGGAAGTGGTGGACAGATTGGAACAAGGCGACATCCCGCTGGAAGAATCCATCGCCTTGTTTCAGGAAGGGATGCAGCTGTCCCGGTTGTGTCACGAGAAATTGGCCGTCGTCAGCCACAAAATCGAGGTGCTGGTCAAAGAAAACCAAGAATGGCAAGTCCGTCCATACCGTGAGGAGGAAGCCGATTGAATCTCGATGAATATTTACAGGAGCGGGTGGACGCCGTCAACGTTTATTTGCGGCAATTGTGGGAGGAAGACGAATGGCGCCGGGGTGTGCCTGCACGCCTGCGGGAAGCAATGGACTATTCGCTGCTGGCAGGCGGAAAGCGAATCCGGCCGGTGCTGACGTTGGCGGCGGCGGAGGCGGTCTGCGGCCAATGGGAAAAGTGGCTCCCTTTTGCGGCCGCCATTGAGCTGGTCCATACGTATTCGTTGATTCACGACGATTTGCCCGCCATGGACGACGACGATTTTCGGCGGGGCCGGCCCACCAACCACAAAGTGTTCGGCGATGCGTTGGCCATTTTGGCCGGCGACGCCCTTCTCACCCATGCCTTTACGATGTTGGCCCGGGCCGGGCGGGAACGGTCTGTCGATGCCGGTGCCGTGCTGAATGTGATCGAAGAACTGTCCCTGGCGGCGGGGCCGGCCGGCATGGTGGGAGGGCAAGTGCTGGATTTGAGCGCCGCCAACACCGGGCCAAGTTTCCCCATCATTCAAAATGACACGGCGTTGGCGTCGTTGTTGGAAGAAATTCACCGGAAAAAGACGGCGGCTTTCATCCGCGCCTGTCTTCGCATTGGCGGTTTACTGGCCGGGGCGACAGAGGCGCAGTTGCAGGCGCTTTCGGATTACGGTTTGCACATCGGAATGGCATTTCAAATTCGCGACGACTTGTTGGACGTTACCGGCGATTCGGTGTTAATGGGAAAAGCCGCCGGCAGCGACGAGCGTTCCGGCAAATTAACGTATCCGCGCCTTTTTGGCGTGGAAGAGACCGTCCGTCTCGTGCAGCAACATACCGAAGCGGCCCAACGGGCGGTGCAGTCGTCCGATCTCCACGGAGAATGGTTGTTGGCCATGGCCCGCCGTTTGGCGGAACGGATTGCATAATAAATATTGCCAAGAAATCCTCCCCGCTTTTATGGACATTCTAAAAGGGGAGGCGGAAGGGCAAAAGCCAATTTGGCGTCCTTCACGTTGGAATCGCAAGACCGGCAGGAAAACAACGTTCGAACAATTGGCCCGGTCGAAAGAAACCCATCACCGCCAAAGTTAACTCCGTAAAATAAACCCGAGTGACATGCCCATCGCTTTATGCAGACAGTACGTAGAACGCATTCCGGGGGATTGGTCGACCATCCTCCCTTTTTCATATTGGCGAGACTATTTACAGAACCGGATCTTTGCGGTAAAAGTAAAATGGCTAAGCAAAGGGGCGTAATCGTTCCAACCAATTTAAGGAGGAAATGCCGATGCTCCTGGATCAAATCCAATCACCGTCGCAATTGAAAACGTTGCCCCGACATCTGTTGCCCCAACTGGCGCAAGAGATCCGGCAGTTTTTGATTGAGAAATTGTCCGTGACCGGCGGGCACCTGGCGCCGAATTTAGGCGTTGTCGAATTGACGCTGGCATTACATATCTTGTTTGATTCGCCGAAAGACAAAATTATTTGGGATGTAGGCCATCAAAGCTACATCCACAAGATCGTGACCGGCCGTAAAGATCGCTTCGACACGCTAAGGCAATACAAAGGCTTGAGCGGTTTTCCCCGGCGCTCCGAGTCGGAACACGACATTTGGGAAACCGGCCACAGCAGCACGTCGCTGTCGGCGGCTTTAGGCATGGCGGTGGCCCGGGATTTAAAAAACGAATCGCATGAAGTGGTGGCCGTCATCGGCGACGGCGCCTTGACCGGCGTCATGGCTTTGGAAGCGTTGAATCACATCGGTCACGAAAATCGGAAAGTCATCGTCGTCCTCAACGACAATGAAATGTCCATTTCCCGTAACGTCGGTGCGCTGCACCACTATTTGGGGAGGCTTCGGACCGACAAGCATTACACCAGGGCCAAGGAAGAATTGGAATGGCTGCTCAAACGGGTGCCGGCCATCGGCGGAACGCTGGCGAAAACGGCGGAACGGCTCAAGGATACGTTAAAATATTTGGTCCTGGACGGCATTTGGTTCGAAGAATTGGGCTTGACGTATTTGGGGCCGGTCAACGGCCATTCCATCGACGAACTACTGATGACGCTCCAACAGGCGAAACGGCTTAACGAACCGACCCTCGTCCATGTCGTCACGACCAAAGGAAAAGGGTACGCGCCGGCGGAAAAAGACTCGGTCAAATACCATGGCATTAGCCCTTACAAGATCGAATCCGGTGAAGAGCTGAAAACAGCCTCAGCGCCTTCTTACAGCAGCGTGATGGCCAAAACGTTGGTCCAATTGGCCGAAAAGGATCCGAACATTGTCGCCGTTACGGCGGCCATGGCCAGCGGAACCGGCTTGGATCTGTTTGCCGCCCGATATCCGGAGCGTTTTTTTGATGTAGGCATCGCCGAGCAACACGCCACGACGTTCTGCGGCGGATTGGCGACCCAAGGTTTCAAGCCGGTTTTTGCCGTCTATTCGACATTTTTGCAACGGGCCTACGATCAAGTTATTCACGACATTTGTCGGCAAAATTTGCACGTCGTCTTCATGGTCGATCGGGCCGGCATTGTCGGGGCCGACGGCGACACTCATCAGGGAGTGTTCGACATCGCCTTTTTGCGCATCGTTCCCAATATGACGGTGATGATGCCGCGGGACGAAAACCAATTGCGACATATGGTGTATACGGCCCTTTACCATTGCGACGGGCCGGTGGTGGTCCGTTATCCCCGGGGACATGCGTACGGCTTGGAGCCGGAAGAGCCGCGGGCGATCCCCATCGGCCGTTGGGAAGTGTTGCGCCAAGGCAAACGGGTGGCGATTTTGGCGGTCGGACCGATGGTGGAAGTGGCTCAAAAGGCGGCGGACATCATGCGCACAAAGGGTATTGAGCCCACCGTCATCGATGCCCGCTTCCTCAAGCCGCTGGACGACGAACGGCTGAAGGCGTTGCCGAAAGATCACCACTTGTTGGTGACATTGGAAGAAGGCACCCGTTTGGGCGGTTTCGGCAGTGCCGTCTTGGAATGGTATGCCGATCAAAAGTGGAACATCCAAATCGAAAACATCGCGATTCCGGACCGGTTCATCGAGCACGGCAGCCCGTCCCAGTTGCGTAAAGCGCTAGGCTTGACGGCGGAAGATTGCGCCCTGCGTATTCAGCAACTATTGTTTCAGCAACGGCCGGACGTGTGGCGGGCCTAAGGCCCGGCAAAGGCAGGCGAACGCGGGCATGAACGAGCAAAAGAAAACGGTGCGCATTGACCAATGGCTGGTGGAACAGGGCTTGCTGCCAACCCGGCAAAAAGCCCAAGCTGCGATTATGGCCGGCCTAGTATACGTAAATGGACAGCGGGTGGAAAAAGCAGGAAACAGAGTGCCCATGGATGCGACGGTGGAAATCCGTGGCGAGACGAACCGTTACGTGAGCCGGGGCGGTTTGAAATTGGAAAAAGCGATTCAGACGTTCGGCATTTCCTTGGAAGGGGCCGTTGTTTTGGACGTCGGCGCCTCCACAGGCGGATTTACCGATTGCGCCTTGCAACATGGGGCCCGACTAGTGTACGCCGTGGATGTCGGTTACGGCCAGCTGGATTGGAAATTGCGCCAAGATAAGCGGGTTGTTGTCATGGAACGGACCAACTTTCGCCATTTTCAACCGGAAAAGCTCATCCACGGCCTTCCCCAGTGGGTGACGATGGACGTTTCTTTCATTTCCGTCCGCTTGCTCTTTCCGGTGTTGGCGTCGTTTTTACCGCCGGGCAGCCGGGTTGTCACGTTGTTGAAGCCACAATTTGAAGCCGGCCGGGAACAAGTGGGAAAAAAAGGCGTCATTAAAGACGCGTCGGTTCACGAGGAAGTCTTGTACCGGCTGCTTTCGGCCCTATCTTCCCACGGTTTTCATCTGGAAGGTTTGACGTTCAGCCCCATTACAGGCGGGGACGGCAACATTGAATTTTTGTCCTTGCACCGCTTCGATCCGGCGGCGGAGCCGGATGAAGTGTCATTATCCTTGGTGCGCGAGGTGGTACGCTCCGCCCATCGGCAACTTGCCGCCGCGCCTGCTGCGCCTTCGTCCAACGGGTTCGATGCAACGAGGTGACGAGATGGTAAACGTCGGGATTTTCGTAAACCCTACCAAGCCGCATGCGCGGGAAGTGGGGGAACAATTGGTGGCTCTTCTGGAACAACATGGAAGTACGCCGGTGTTGGAGCAAAAAACGGCGGAATTTTTGGCCCGAGAAGATTTGGCCGTACCTTTGGCAAACTTTTATCCCCGGGTCGATCTCGTTTTTGTGTTAGGGGGCGACGGCACGCTGTTGGGGGTGGCCCGGGCCCTGGCGCCGTATCCCATTTCCATTCTCGGCATCAATTTGGGTCACCTCGGTTTTTTGTCGGAGGCCGAACCGCACAATTTGGCTGAAACCGTGCGGCTGGTATTGGAAAAAAAATACATCGTCGAAGAACGGATGATGCTGGAGACACAACTTTTCCGGCAAGGCCAGCGGACCCATTCGTTCCATGCGTTGAACGATGTCGGCATCGCCAAAGGTTCTTTTTCCCGCATGGTGACGAACAAAGTGCTGGTCAACGGAACGTTGTTAGGAAAATATTCCGGCGACGGCGTACTCATATCCAGTCCCACCGGTTCGACCGCCTATTCTTTGTCGGCCGGCGGCCCGATTATTACGCCGAATGTAGAAGTGTTGTTGTTTACGCCCATCGCTCCTCACACGCTGACGGCCCGTCCGATTGTGCTGGCGCCGGATGATGAAGTGGAAATCGAGATATTGTCGGATCACGAGGATCTCGGTTTGACCGTGGACGGACAGCTGGGCGTCCAGTTGCAAAGGCACGATCGCATCGTGGTGCGCAAGTCCCCGTTTACGACGCGCCTTATCAAATGGCGGAAAAACACGTTTTTTGAAGTGGTCCGTGAAAAATTGCAAAGACAATTCTGGGAACAAGAGGACGGGAATGTGCCGTGAAAGCCAAAAGGCGCCTGAAAATTCGCGAGATCATTGCCACCACCGACATTGAGACACAGGAAGAATTGGCGGAAGCGTTGCGACAAGCCGGATTTTCCGTTACCCAGGCCACCATTTCCCGCGACATCAAAGAAATGGGACTGGTCAAAACGCCTACCGCCGACGGACGTTACAAGTACGCCTTGCCGGGCGGGGACAAGGGGGGCAGCGCGCTGCAAAAATTGCGCCGAGCGTTGGAAGACAGTTTCGTGAAATTGGATTACACGGAAAATTTTCTAGTCTTAAAAACGTTGCCGGGCAATGCCCACGCCGTCGCCGCATTGATTGATCTGTTGGACTGGCCGGAAGTGATGGGAACCATCGGCGGCGACGATACGATTCTCATCCTTTGTCGCGACCGGCAACAGACGGAGAAAGTGGCCGAGTATATTTTGCAACTGCTCTAACAGGTGATTCGCCCATGCTCCAAGCACTGCATCTGAAGCAGTTTGTCACATTTGAAGAGCTGCATCTCACTTTTGGCCGCGGCCTGCACGTTTTAACCGGCGAGTCGGGGGCGGGCAAATCGGTCATTCTCGACGGCCTGCAATTGTTGCTCGGGCAGCGGGGGGCGGCCGACTATATCCGCCACGGCGCCGACAAATGCCAGTTGGAAGCGCTTTTTTCATACCATGCCTCCCATCCGGTGCGGGAAGTTTTGCAGGCGGCTGGAGTGGAGGAAGAACCGGAAGGCGCCGGTGAGATGTATTCCCTCGTCATTCAACGGGAATTGACCCGTCACGGGCGAAGCGTTTGCCGGGTCAACGGCCATCTTGTTCCGTTGAGCCTGTTGCGCCGGCTGGGTGAACGTTTGGTCAATGCATACCGGCAACACGAAAGCCAGCAATTGTTGACCGTGTCCGAGCAGCGGCAATGGCTCGACGGGCTGTTGCCGCCGGCGGCCAGGCGGCGGTTGGACGAATACCGCCGGCTGTGGGAAACGTACCGCCGCCAGCAACAGGAAGTCCAACAATTGTTGGCGCAGGAAAAGCAGGCCCTGCATCAGCTCGATTTGTATCGCTATCAACTGGAAGAAATTCATGCGGCAGCGCTCGCTCCCGATGAAGAGGAGCGGCTGTTGGAAGAACAAAGAAAACTTGCCCATGCGGAAAAGATCGATCACGCCTTAAATCACGCTTACCATCTGTTGGCCGGCGAAGGAGGGGTGACGGATCAACTGGGGCAAGCGGTGGATGCGTTACAAGCCATTGCCGACTACGACAAGGATTTGGCGTCGTTGCTTGAATTGTTGCAGCAAGCGTTAATTGCCGCCGAAGAAGCGACGATCGGTCTGCGGCGGCGGAAAGACACGGTGTCTTCGGATCCCCGGCGTCTGGCGCAAATTGATGAACGAATTGCGCTTATCCAACATTTGAAACGAAAGTACGGCGACACGGTAGCCGGCATCTTGGATTACGCCCGTCGCATCGCGCAAGAATTGGACCGTTTGGAACGCCGGGATGAACGGTTGGAAGAATTGAAGCGACAAATGTCCGTAACGGAAAGACAATTAATACAGGATGCCGCCGAGATTTCCCATGCCCGGCGCCAGTTGGCGGAGATGATGACACCCCGGATTCAACAGGAGTTGAACGAATTACAGTTGGAAAACTTTCTATTTCAGATTCGTGTCGCCCCGCGCATGACGCCTGTGGCTTCGGTCGAAAAGTTGGATGCCGGCGGGGGGGATGATGTTCATTTTCTCGTCGCCACTAACGGCGCCGCCGAACCGATGCCGTTGGCGAAAGTGGCGTCGGGAGGGGAGCTGTCCCGATTGATGCTGGCGCTGAAGACGGTGTTTTCTGAGCAGGCCGGTTCTTCGCCCGATGCGGCGACCATCGTGTTCGATGAAATCGATACGGGGGTTTCGGGACAGAGCGCGCAAGCGGTGGCCGAAAAACTGTTCCAGTTATCCCGCCAACAACAAGTGATATGCATCTCCCACCAACCCCAGGTCGTCTGCATGGCTGACGTTCATCTTTTCGTACAAAAAAATATAGGTTTAGGCGGTACCTGCTCCCGCGTCGATAAGCTTAATTGGAACGGACGCGTCCACGCGCTGGCCCAAATGATGGAAGGCCAATATTTTTCGGAATTGACGTTGGCCCATGCGGAAAACATGCTCCGGCGAGCGGAAAAGTGGAAAGAAGATTGGAAAAAGAAGGATGAAAGCCGTTTCCATGGGACATCCTAGTAACAACTGCAATTGTCGGAGATGGTCGGCAGGCCCCTTGATCCTCGAATTGTGGCAGGAATTGTGGTTTATAAAAGCCATAGCGGGCGGAGATCCTATGTTTACAGCGTGAAATAGCCATTCCATTGTCATGCTGGAGGGGATTCGAGGGGTCAGGTGGGAGCGTGATTTTATTGAATCCACTGTGGATAAAACGGCTGCTAGGACTTGTCCTGTCTTTTCTGTTGTTGGGTATCGCCTCGTGGACGCCTTTTTTGGAGATGTCTTTAGTGCCGGATCAGCTGCGCCTGACGGCCGGTTCGGTCCAACAACTGCCGAAACTGCCCTTTACGACGGTGCGTACGACCAACTCCGAAGTCGTGACGCTGCATGAACCGACGGCGGTGGAGGCGACGACAGCATTTTCTTTTCAGACGAACCGGGCCGGAGGGGCGGCGCTGGAAGTTAAATTGTTCGACCGGCTTCCCTTGAAGACGGTTCGCGTCGACGTCCTGCCGGATATACAATTGGTGCCGGGGGGACAATCCATCGGTGTAGAGTTAAAATCGGCAGGGGTCATGGTCGTGGGACACCATGAATTTGAAAACGCCGCTTACAATCAAGTTTCACCGGGGAAAAAAGCGGATATTCAAGTCGGAGATATCGTTGTCAAACTGAACGGAACACCCGTTCAGTCGGCGGAACAATTCACCGAACTAATTCAGGCGGCCGGTGAAAAGAATGAACCGGTACAATTGGAACTGCTCCGCGGAAAGGAACGGTTCCATGTTCGTGTAGAGCCGGAAAAAAACCGCATTTCGGGGAAATATCAAATCGGCCTGTTCGTGCGGGATTCGGCGGCGGGCGTCGGTACGCTGACGTTTTATCATCCGGAAAAGAAAGTGTACGGCGCGTTGGGCCACATCATTACCGACAATGACACGCAACAACCGGTCTTGGTCGGCGGCGGCCAAATCCTTCTTTCCCACGTGTCTTCCATTCAGCGGGGGGAAAGCGGCACCCCCGGACAAAAGCGGGCCTTTTTCTACCACGACAAGCCGCTGGGCAATATCGAAAAAAATACACCCTTCGGCATTTTTGGGCGGATGGAGCAAATACCGGAAAACGGATATACAAAGGATCCCATGCCGGTGGCTTATTCGGAACAAGTAAAGAAGGGGCCGGCGGAGATTCTTACGGTGGTGGACGGGGAGAAAGTGGAAAAATACAAGATTGAGATTGTTGATGTGTTTCCTCAGCGGTATCCGGCGACCAAGGGCATGATTATCCGCGTTACGGATCCGGAACTGCTGCAAAAAACCGGCGGCATTGTACAAGGGATGAGCGGCAGTCCCATCATCCAAGACGGATATTTGGTCGGTGCGGTGACCCATGTGTTTGTCAACGATCCTACGTCCGGTTATGCCACGTTTATTGAGTGGATGTTGCGGGACGCCGGATTATTGGACGATACGGGGACAAGCGAGATGTCCCCGAATTTTTTTGTCGACGGGCAGGAAAAAAGATTCGCTTGTCGAACTGTTACTTAGACGCCGGCGTGAAAGTTATGAATTGGCAGAAATGGATGTACATAGGAGGGGTAGTGGTTTGGAGAAAGTTCGTGTCATGATTGCCGATGACAACCGGGAATTTGTGGGTTTGCTCACCGACTTTTTGACCAAGGAACCGCGGATTGAACTGACGGGCACTTATTACAACGGTGAAGAATTGCTCAAAGCGTTGGAAACGGCGGCGGAGATGCCCGACGTTATTTTGTTGGACATTATTATGCCTTATTTGGACGGGCTCGGTGTGTTGGAACAAATGAAGGAGAAACGTTTCCATCCTTGGCCGAAGGTGATTATGCTTACCGCTTTTGGACAGGAGTCGATTACGCAAAAAGCGGTGGAACTGGGGGCGTCTTACTACATTCTCAAACCTTTTGACATGCCCGTCCTGTTGCAACGGATTTACCAGGTGGCCGCACCCATGTCCCGTCCCCGTACCCATTCCTCGGTGCGCAACATGATGGACGCGTCCTATGTACAAGAGCAAGCCCCGGCATACGGTTCCAGCACCAATCCGTTACGGGAACTGGAGATCAAGGTGACCGACATTATTCATGAATTCGGCGTTCCGGCCCATATTAAGGGATACCTTTATTTGCGCGAGGCTATCATGATGGTTTACCATGAAATTGATCTGCTTGGCCATGTCACCCGCAAATTGTATCCCCGGATCGCTGAAAAGTACATGACAACGCCGTCGCGGGTCGAACGAGCCATCCGCCACGCCATCGAGGTGGCTTGGAACCGGGGGAATTTGGAATCCATCGAAAAAGTGTTTGGGTATACGGTGCCTTTCGATCGAACGAAACCGACCAATTCCGAGTTTATTGCCATGATTGCCGACAAGCTCCGTTTGGAATTGAAGGCCGGATAAAGGTTTTCACGATAAAGGATGCACCCTCGCGAATGGGTGCATCCTTTTTCATTTTTCCAGTTATTCTTAGCGTATGGTTCCATTGGAAAGTCAAGATACTAAATACGGGAGCTATCATGGCGATTTGCGAGGGAACGCGGAATGCAAAACGTGCCAACGAAACGGCTGCCGCCGGTGCCGATGAAAAATGCCGTCCAACAGAATCTTGCGGGCGGCTCTTTCCTTACCGGCAAATGTGTTGTCGATCGTTCGACAAAACAGGTGTTGAAACGCATCCGGGCGGGGCAGATTGCCGTTCTTTCCCATCAAGATCTCGATGAGACGGCGGCGGTGGAACTCATCGAGAAAAACGTCTCGGCCGTTCTCAACGCCCGTCCGACCTTCAGCGGAGCCTACGAAACCAAGGGGGCCCGATATTTATTGGAAGCCGACATCCCGGTTTTTGATTTGCGCCATCCATCCGACTTCCGCCGCTTTGCGGACGGGATGCTCCTTTGGTTGAATGAAGGAACGGTGGGATGTTGGATCGGCGACGAACCGTGTTCGTTGGCTTCGATCCGGCGGCTGACGTGGGACTTGTTGAATCAACGGTGGAAAGTCGCCAAGGCAAACCGGCTGAGAAAGTTTCTCTGTTTCGCCGAAAACACATGGAATCACGCATTGCGGGATTTGGAGCATTTGTTTGCGCCCATGGCCCAATTGACTTTGCGGACGGAGCTGGCCGGCCGGGATGCGGTCATTGTCGTCCGTGGTCCCCATTACAAACAGGACCTGCGCCAGCTTCGACCGTTCATCGAGCATGTTCGACCTGTCCTTATCGGCGTCGACGGCGGAGCCAACGCATTGCTGGCGATGGGCTTGCAGCCGGATTTGATCGTCGGCGACATGGACAGTGTTTCGATGGAAGCGCTACGAAGCGGGGCGGAACTGGTCGTACACGCTTATCCCGACGGCCGGGCTCCCGGGGAACGGCGGTTGCAGTCGTTGGGTATCTCGGCGCTCCGCTTTCCTATATTCGGCACCAGTGAAGATGCGGCTTTACTGCTGGCATACGAGAAAGGGGCGCGGCGCATCGTCGTCGTCGGTTCCCATTCCAACATGATCGATTTTCTTGATAAAGGACGCCCGGGGATGGGCAGCACATGGCTCATTCGCATGTGGGTGGGGGATCGGCTCATCGACGCGAAAGGTTTTCACTTGCTTCAAACTCCTGTTGTTGGCGGTGAAGCGCCGTGGTGACGGCCATTGTGCCGGCTTACAACGAGGCCGCCTATATTCGCGACACCTTGACGGCGCTTCAAGCCACCGGTTGTTTTGCCGAGATCATCGTTGTCGATGACGGCAGTCGGGATGACACGGCCAAAATCGCCCGGGAATATGCGCGGGTCATACGACATCCGCACAACCGGGGAAAAGGGGAAGCCATCGCCGCCGGCATGGCGTATGTCACCACGCCCTTCGTCTGCTGGGTCGATGCCGATTTGGGAAAAACAGCCGTTCACATCCGGAACTTGCTCCCGCCGGTGTTGGACGGTGCGGCCGACATGACCATCGCGCAATTTCTTCCTGCCACGGAAAAAGAAGGTTTCGGTTTTGTCGTTTGGACCGCGTCTCAGGGAATTTATTATTTGACCGGGAGGAAAATGAATGCCCCATTGTCCGGGCAACGGGCCATGCGTCGGGACATCTTGGCGTCCATCAAACGTTATCCCCGGCGTTTTGGCCTGGAAGTCGGGATTACGGTACAGCTGTTGCGGGCCGGTTATCGTTTGCAAGAGGTGCCGTTACCGCTTTCTCATCGGCGTTTGGGAAGAAGTTGGCGGGGATTCGTCCATCGGGGGCGGGAATGGATGGACGTCGTGCAGACGCTGTGGGAGTTATACTGGCATTCATAATGCGGCAGTCTTCACGCGGAAGGAAGTGCCGATATGGTGGAAGGCCTCTTACTTGCCTGTTGGGGCGTACTGGGGTATGGCGGGGCAAAACTGGTCTATCCGGCCGTCGAACGGTTATTGCGCCGGATTGGCAGCATACAGGACAATTATCGCGGCCGGAAAATACCCGTCGGTGCCGGACTGGCCGTCTATTTGTGCGGTTTAGCTGCCGGTGTCTTGCAATGGTGGTTTTATCCCGACGAATATGTCCGGCACGTGCTTCCGTGGTTGTTGCTGGGGGCCGGGACGGCCACTTTGGCCGGCTGGATGGACGACCAACACGGCGATCCCCAGGTGAAAGGATTGCGGGGCCACTTTGGCGTCTTTTTTCGGCAAGGCGTATTGACGACCGGAATGCTTAAGGCGGCGATTCTGACCGCCGCTGCGGCCATCATCGGCGGAGTGTTCAGCAGGAATTTTTGGCATTGGTGTTTGCTGACTGGAACGCTCGTGTTGTCGGTTAATACGTTCAATTTGTTGGATGTCCGGCCCGGTCGGTCCGTCAAAGCGTTTTTCTTCGTTTTCACAATGGCGGCTTTTTTTTCTCCCGGTTTCGGCGCGGCGGCCTGGATGCCGTACGTGGGCGCGGTCTTGGCCGTCAGTCGTTTCGAATTGCAGGAGCGCTGCATGCTCGGCGACACCGGTTCCAATCTGCTGGGGATGTTGTTTGGACTGTGGCTGCTTGCGCAACAACAGTTGGAACAGGCGTCGGCCTTTTTCGTGTTGTTCGTCGGATTGCACGTTTTGGCGGAGACGAGCTCCATCAGCCGTGCCATCGAGCGCATCCGTTGGTTGAAACGGGTCGACGAGTGGGGACGAACCCATTGAGTTCACGATGACGCATTTTGCCCGAGTCCGTTGCCTTGTTTGGAATTTTGCGCGCGGCTTCTTTTCCGGTGGCGGTGCAGAAAAAATCCGCCTAAAAAAGACAAGCCGGCAAGGAAAAAAAGAAGCCCTCCGAGCAAGTGCCAGACCAGCTGCCAGACGGCAACGGCCGCATCGAGGCTGCCGTCGGGATGCATCAAGTAAAGGATGTAATAAGAGCTTTCCCGCAACAATGACCATCCGTAAGCGGATATCAACAAGGGAATGACTAAAATGAACAGGACAAAGAGTCGACCGTAACGCTTCATGACTGGATTCACCTTTTCTCTATCAACTTTTTTCCCTAACAACATTGTATCATAGGTTTCTTTACAATTTCCGACTTGGAACGGTACAATACTACTTAGGCGAAAAAACCTTGCCCCAAGGCAAACGTTTCCGTGAAGGAGTTTTTGCATGGTGGAAGTTTTGTTGGCCCAAACGGTAGATTACCGTTTAGCGTGGCAATGGCAACAAAACAGGGTGGAACAAGTGGCGGCCGGGGAAAAACCGGAAGCGCTCCTTTTGTTGGAACATCCCCATGTCATTACATTGGGCAGAGGCAGCCATGCGGAACATGTGTTGATTACCGAAGACGAACGAAACCGCCGCGGCATCCAACTCGTCGAGGTGGATCGCGGTGGCGATGTAACGTACCACGGACCGGGGCAGCTGGTCGGGTATCCCATTTTGCGTTTTTTGCAGGATGGTTACGACGCCCGCC
>Ga0181858_1000990_pt1 | contig 13933 bp, 11 predicted proteins | sample NewIslPassag4_SG_FD_130749 | JGI IMG/M metagenome (GOLD analysis project Ga0181858, IMG submission 130749) | Feedstock adapted compost microbial communities from Newby Island compost facility, Milpitas, CA, USA - Passage 4_SG | ecosystem: Engineered > Solid waste > Feedstock > Composting ...
AAACGCGGGCCTCGACGGGTCGGTGGTGGTCCAGGAGGTCCTCGAAAAGGACACCAACGTCGGTTTCGACGCCATGTCCAAGAAGTACGTGGACATGTTCAAAGCCGGGATCATCGACCCCACCAAGGTGGTTCGTTGTGCCCTGGAAAATGCCGCGAGCATCGCAGGACTGATGCTCATGACGGAAGTCCTTGTGACGGACGTGCCCAAGGAGGAAGAGGAAGAAGTACCGGTGGAGGGCGTGGTTCGCTGATCAAGCGACATCGACCGGCCTGACGGTCTGAAAGAGAAAATGCGGAATTGGGCCACCTCCGGTATTGGGGGTGGCCCATGTTCCCTGTTATGACCGCGTTTACCGGAGCCGTCAGGCCTCTTTTCGGCCGTTCGAGCGCTCGAGGGGATGCGGCGATTGTGTGATATAATAGCGCGAAACAGGATTTCCACGGATCCGTCTGACTATTGGGGAACACGTTGACGTCATCGCGAAGTGGCGCAAAAACTGGGGTATTGTCTGTTTGTGTTCCCGCGACTCAGCCTGAGCCATGGCCACGATGTCGGAAAAACGCGATTATTACGAGATTCTCGGCGTATCCCGGAACGCTACAGACAAGGAAATTGCCGATGCGTACCGGAAACTCGCCCTGAAATACCACCCCGACCGGAATCCCGGCGATCCTGAGGCCGTGGAAAAATTCAAAGAGGCCTCGGAGGCCTTCGAGGTGCTCAGCAACCCGGAAAAGCGGGCGATCTACGATCGGTACGGGCATGCGGGTTTGTCCGGGGCCTATCAGCCGCGAGAATTCCACGACGTCAGCGAGATCTTCGATCTGTTCAGCAGCTTTTTTGGCGACGATCTGTTCGGGGATATTTTCGGAGGCTTTGGACGACGTCGTCGCGCGGTCCGCAAAGGGGAGGACATCCTGTGTGAAGTGACGCTCGACCTCTGGGAGGTGGCCCACGGGGCGACCAAGACGGTTTCCATCGAACGGCACGCCGTCTGTTCGCGATGTCAGGGATCAGGTGCCCGCCCGGGGAGCAGGCCAGAGGTGTGCCGGTATTGCGGTGGTCGCGGACGGGTAAGTCAGTCGGCGGGTTTCATCACCATTCAAACAGACTGTCCGGCCTGTCACGGCGCAGGCCAGACGATTCGCGATCCGTGCCCCGAATGCCGCGGACGGGGGGTGGTCCGGGAAACAGTCACCCGGGAAGTTCGCATTCCGCCCGGGGTCGATGAAAACACGCGGTTGAGACTGGCCGGGGAGGGTGAGATCAGCCTGACCGGCGGCCCTCGGGGTGATTGCTACTGTGTGGTCAGGATCAAGGAGCATCCCATCTTTCGGCGTGAAGGGCCGAATCTCGTTTGCCGGGTTCCCATCAGTTACAGCCAGGCAGTGCTCGGCGCGACCATAGAAATCCCCACGCTGGAAGGGCACGACACCCTGAGCATTCCGCCAGGGACTCAAAGCGGAGCCGTCTTTGTCCTCTCCGGGCGAGGACTCCCCACGCGGTCCAGACGCCGGGGCGATCTCCTCGTGGAAGTGTATATCGAGGTCCCCAAAAAAGTCAGCCCCCAGTACGAACGCCTCATCCGCGAGCTGGCCGAGCTGGAACACACCGAGGTTTTGCCCGAGCGAAAGAGCTTTTTTGCCAAAATTAAGGAATACCTTGGCGGCCGCTCTTAGCGCTGGCACGGCAATTGCAGCCCTTGCGTGCAGGTGAGCCCTTGGGTGTCAGATTGGCCCTTTGGATATCCGACACCACAGAGGAGTTCCCGCCATGACCAACAAGCACACACACGAGGAGCGAGAACGTCAGGAAGTTGAGGCGACCCAAGCGGTCGCACAAAATACCGCTGAAGGGGAAAGCCTGTTGCCCGAAAACGAAAATCAACCAGAGGTGACTCAGAGGGAAAAAATGAGTAATTCGATGGAGAAACAATCTGAAGTCGGCGCGAACGGTTCGACGGCCGATCAGGAACAGGTCCCGGGCGGAGAAACCGTGCTGACTGCGGAAGATTATGAAAAGCAGATTGCGGCGCTGAAGCAGGAGGTGGAGGACTTCCGCAACCGCGCGATGCGCTGGCAGGCGGAGCTGGAGAACTATCAAAAGCGGATCGCGCGGCAACTCGCGGAGGAGCGGAAGTACGCGGCCATCGAGCTCATTCGTGATCTGCTGCCGGTGTACGATAACCTCCAGCGCGCGGCACAATCGGCGGAGCAAAACCATGATATTGGTCAGCTCCTCCAGGGCATTCGCATGATTCTCAAGCAATGGGAGGATGTGCTGGCCAAGCACGAGTGCCGGAAGATCGAGGCACTGCACCAACCGTTCGACCCCAACCTCCACCATGCCATCTCCAGACAAGCAACGGGAGATGTGCCACCCAACACCGTCCTTTATGTCGCCCAGGAGGGGTTTGTGCTCCATGACCGCGTCGTCCGACCAAGCCAGGTAGTCGTGTCCATGGCCCTTCCCGGACCAGGTGGGGAAGGGGCCAGTGAGCCGGTAGAACCGGGCACGACCGAGGGACCCTCGAACAATCACCCGCCGGCGTGACGTGGTCCGGGGAGGCCTTCTGCGATCAACTCCCGGCTTGTTGGGCCGTCAGGGTCCCAGGCGTGTTTGGCCGGAAGAAGATGAGACAATTCTCAGGCGTATACCTGTCGCTATCAAAACAGACAAGTCGCAACAGACAATTTGGAACATCAGTCTTGTGCAGGGGAAGGAGTTGACGATGCCAACCTACGAATACGTGTGTGAAGCGTGTGAGCATACGTTTGAAGAGTTCCAGTCGATTACGGCAGAACCTCTGCGGAAATGCCCCGCATGCGGGAAGAATAAGCTCCGCCGAGTGATCGGACCCGGGGGAGCCATTCTTTTTAAGGGATCAGGCTTCTACTGCACCGACTACAGGAGCGAATCCTACAAAAAGGCAGCCTCCCGCGATAATGGCAACGGTTCCAGTGACTCAGGCTCCAGTAAGTCTTCCACAAGCAAAAGCGGGAGCAAGAGCGGAGAGTGAGTGAAGTGACTCGCTCCGCGGGGAAGCTCCAGGCAGACAACCTGGAATTTTCGTTGCACGAACAGGCCGCCGCACACCGAGCGGTGGCTTTTCATTGCGCCTGGACAGTTGGCGGCTTGGAGGCTCGTGATTGCCAACCTGTTAAAAACGGACGGACACGCGTATCTTGCGGTTAATTATTGATTCCCGGGAAAACCAACGGACCAAAATCATTTCTGATCTCATTCCGAGGTTTGGGATTTCACCGACTGTCACCGCAATGACCGGGGGGGCTGGGTGGCAGGATAACAAGCCTCCCCACGACGGGCCCGGCTGTGTATACGGGGACGATCCTCCGTGGCTTGTGCGCTCTTCGATTGCCAGTCGACCGCGATTAAAATAATCAGCAGGTTGACCTGGGAGGGGGACGCCCCGTTTAGGTGTCGTCGATTGTGGGGAAAAGGAGATCAGCCGGTATGGGCCACCAAACTTCCCGGCGGTGTTTTCTGAGTACGGCAGCATTCGTCGCCGCCACGGGTGCGGCTGCCAGTCGTGAAGAGCGGATTCTGCTGGCCGCCCAGCAAAGTGCTGGATCCAAAGAAAACAGCGTAGCGCGCGAAGCCGCCACGGAGATGCCCCTAGGCAAAGTTCGCGACATCTCGATCAGCCGGCTGGTCATCGGCGGCAATCTTATCGGGGGCTTCGCCCACAGTCGGGACCTTGTCTATATTTCCCGACTTCTGAAGGCGTATAATACCGAGGCGAAAGTGTTCGAGACCCTCGCCCTTGCCGAAGCCCACGGGATCAACACCATCCAGTGCAATCCCGCCTGCCTTCCTCTTGTGGAAAAGTACAACAGAGAACGCGGAGGTAAACTCCAGGCCATTGTTTGCATCACCCCGGACTCCAACAAAGACGCCGTTCGCCGGGAGATCGACGAGGTGCTCAGCCACGGGGCGACGATGCTCTACACGCATGGTGGCCGCAGCGAACCTCCCGTCATGGCCGGTCGACTGGATGTGCTGGCCAACACCGTGGAGTGCATCAAGGAAGCGGGGGTTCCCGCGGGCATCGGCAGCCATTCGCTGACGGTCACCGTGGAATGCGAGAAAAACGGGATCGGCGCGGACTTCTACGTCAAAACACTGCACAGTGACCAGTACTGGTCCGCGACACCTAAAGAGTTGCGAGAAGACTTCTGCTGGCACAAGCCGCGGCGGAGCGAGCCGTTCGCGTTCAACGACAATATGTGGTGTCTCAATCCGGAGGAAACGATTGAGTTCATGAAGACGGTCGCCAAGCCGTGGTTTGCCTTCAAAGTGCTCGCAGCAGGGGCCATTCATCCGCGGCAGGGATTCCCCTATGCACTGCGGAATGGGGCGGACTTCCTCATCGTCGGAATGTTTGATTTTCAAATTGCGGAAGACGTGGCCATCTTCCTGGACGCCTATCGCAAGCTTGGAAAGCGTGACCGGCCCTGGTGCGCGTAAAAATTCTTCCGCCTCCGCACGGCATGTCCTTCGCGGACTCCCAGAGCGCGCGGAGACGAGACGGCCCTCGTCAGCACCACCGATCCCCACGAAAAACGTTTTGCCTAGCCGAACGTGCCGGGGTGGCTCGGGGGTGCGGGTTCATCGGATGGTGTTTCCGGTGGGGCCTCGGGCTGCGATGGCGGGGTTGACTCGGCGGGAGCTGCGGACTCTGACTCGGGCGTAGACGCCGCTGTGTCCGCCGGCGCCTCCTGAGGTTGTGAAGCGGCCTCCTCACCGGCCTGTTCCTTTTTCTTCGGCATTCCCAGCGTAAACAGACCGAAGACCACCAGGGCCATGATGGCAGGCCAGAGCCAGATATCTCGCCAGCCCAGACGGTTGACCGCCAGGTAGTCCGTTTTTGTGATGTACACTGACTTCCCTGCTACGGCTGCCTGGACGTGTCCAAACGTGGAAGCGGGCACAAGACGTGTCACCGCCTTGAGGGCATCGAACAGCTTTTGTCGATTCTGTTGTTCTTGCCCTTGCGGAGCATTCCGCAACGCTTGTTCGATCTCATCCGACGTGATGATCCCGTCTTTGTCCTGATCAAAATCGCTGGCAAGTTCGTTCCAGGCGGGAAGCGTGACGTCCTCAGGAATGATCTGTGCTGTCTTGAGTGTGCTGACCCTGGCAGGATAGGCGTCGTTGGTGCGACCGGCCAGGTTGGCCCCGATGAGCCACGCCACCCCGAGCATGAGAAAAGCAATGAAGCTCTGCGCACTGGCACGCAATTCCCGCGGGGCCTTGGTGTCCACAAAGATGTAGGAACCCACGTACACGAAGACGTAGCAAAATCCATGAATGAGGATCCCCAGCAGAACGAGCGGATACACCTCGGAGGCGAACAGAAGGTACCGCAGTGCCCAGACGGCCATGCCCAGGGCCAGAACTTTGTTCAGCCCCAGTTGGGCGATAAAGATCGGCATAATGGCCATCGCCACGATTTCGCAGATTTGGCCCATGGTCATCAGGGCTGTGGGCGCCGGGGCCCCGATCTGCGTGAGGTAGAGGTTCGCGCTCACAAAGTAATACACAGCGGGAATGCCGATCAAAAACGCACATACGGTAAACAGGAGAAACTCGGGATCCTTGAGGAGCTTGACGGCCCCCAGCCCGAGAAGATCCGCGATTCCGGCTTCCTTGGCCTGGGGCGGAGTGTGAGGAAGGGTCAGAACATACGCGGCCAGAAGGAGTTCCACAGCCCCACCGAGATAGAAAAAGGCAGGGCTCCGCTCGCCGATGAATAGGCCCACGATCCAGCCGGAGATGATCCAGCCGATTGTGCCGAACATGGCAATCCGGGGAAAAGTGGCCGGATCGTCCAGGTTGCGGAACGTGAGCGAATTCGCCAGCGCGAGCGTGGGCATGAAGGCCAGCGTGTTCACGAGCAGGCAGATGAAAAAGAGCCAAAAGCTGGTTTGCACACCCGTTAGGATGAGGCAGATTCCGCCAATCAGATGTAGTACCGCGAGGATCTTTTCAGTGTCGAAAAGGCGGTCCGCCACAAAGCCCACGAAAAGAGGCGATACGATGGCCGCAATCGCCGTAGTGGAAAACACCCACCCCATCTCCGATCCACTGAATCCCCGCACCGAGGGCCCAAACGTCCCGATGGGCACCATCCAGCAAGCCCACACGAAAAACTGGAAGAACATCAGGATGCAGAGCCGAATCCGCAAGAGCAGTTTGTCGTTCAACATCGGCGCAACCCTCGCATGCCTAGGAAACCGGTGCCACAGCCGTGTTTTTCAGTTGGACGAGCTTACGAGTCGAGGGAAATTCTAACCGGCAGCTCTACAGTTACGCAACCAGGGGAGGGCCGACTCATCCCCACTTTTCCCAAAACCCATGAGGCGTCCCGAGGACAAAGCCAAACGGACCTGACAAGCAGGTCCCTCCGAAAGGTCGGAGGGGCACGCTTGTCGTGCCCGACAAAGCGCAACACGTGGTTCAACGTTGCCAAACGAACGTGACAGGCACGTCCCTCCAAAAGCGGACCTGACAAGCAGGTCCCTCCGAAAGGTCGGAGGGCACGCTTGTCGTGCCCGAGGACACTGCCTGCCACCCGATCTGCGGACGCAGCAGGTGAGCGCCGTGCATTTACGCAATTGACGACAAAAACGATTTCCGTATAATCGGCAATAAGCCGTGTGTACGGATCCTACTTTACCGGACGGGAAGCCGGTGCAGGCAAATCGATATTCGCATTGTCAACATACGAGAAGCGACAGGGATTGTGTGCGATGGGTCAAGCTGTTGAAGTCAACGAAGCCAATTTCGATAAAGAAGTTCTCCAGGCGGATGTCCCGGTGCTTGTGGATTTTTGGGCTCCCTGGTGCGGCCCGTGCCGGATGATTGCGCCGACCGTCGAGCAACTGGCCACAGAACTGGCCGGTCAGGCAAAAATCTGCAAGGTCAACGTGGATGAAAATCAGAACTTGGCCGTCCGCTATCAGGTGACGGCCATCCCTGCGCTGATCATTTTTAAGGGCGGCCAGGTGGTGCAGAAGTTCACCGGCGTTCAGTCCAAAGACCGGCTCAAGGACGCCCTTGTCCAGGCGGCATCGTAAAGGCTTCGATAGCCTGCCTCAGTCTGGAGAGTTCCTTTCCACAAAGCAAGACAAGCGGCAGGGGCCGTGATCGTCAGCTTCCTGCCGCGTCTTTGTCTTTATGGAAGCGTCATCTGGACCGATTCCGGATGTGCCCTGTTAGACTCCCATCTCCGACCAGGGATTCCTTTCTGGACGCGCGCACAGGAGGTTCGCTTCCTCGTCGTCCGGAAATTTTTCCTGTTCCGGATCAAAGCGGAGCTCGCGGTTGAGGATCCAGGCGATGGCCGCCGCGTGACACGCGATATGCGACCGCCGCATGATCATTTCGTTGGTCACTGTTTTTTGACGCGAGCGAACGCAGTCGAAGAAGTTGCGGGCGTGGGCTGAAACATCCAGACCTTTGACACGCGTGACTGCCTCGGGAAGTTCTTTTTTGAGAGACTCCGGCTGAACCTCAATACCCCCTTCGTCCCCAGTTTCCACCCAACCTTCGTCTCCCACAAAGCGGACAGGACAGGTTCCCAGTCGGGTGATGAATTTCGGAGAACGATCACCAAACGGGGTTTTCAGAAAGTCCAGGATCAGTTTCACACCGTTAGCGTAGTAACAAACGATCCGGTCTTTCTCGGGAACGTAACGCACGGGCACCGTGTTGTCCGCCTTCAGGGCCCACTGGCACAGATCGACGGTGTGCGCCCCCCAATCCAGCAGTCGCGCACCGGAGTCGAAATCAAAATATAGCCTCGCCAGCCTCCGTCCACATAGGTATGGTTGTAGGGCCGCCATGGGGCGGGTCCCAGCCACAGGTTCCAGTCCACGACATCGCGAGGGGGCGTCTGTTCTCGCGGCAGCCAGCCGTTTTCGAGTTGCGGCTCATAGACCGACGCATACACGGTGTGGATTTTCCCCAGCTTCCCACTCTGAGCCAGCGCAACGGCGTACTGGAAGTTGGGGACACTGCGACGCTGAGTCCCCGCCTGGAAAATACGCTTAGTGCGTTGGAAGGTCTCCGCGAGTTGCTGGCACTTGGCGATCGTGATGCCACAGGGCTTTTCGCTGTACACGTCTTTGCCCGCTTCTGCCGCCATGATGGAGGCAGGCGCGTGCCAGCGGTCTCCCGTCGCAATGAGAACGGTGTCGATGTCGGGACGTGCCAGCAGTTCCCTCATATCGCGATAGACTGCGCAGTCGGTGTTACCGTAGAAGCTGTCCACCAGACGTTTCCCCGCTTCGCGGCGACGTGCCTGCACATCGGCGATAGCCAGGCATTTGACGTCCGGTAATTTGAGAATGGCATTCAAGTCGTAGGTTGCCCGAGGACCAATCCCGATCACGCCCAGAGTGATTTTTTCACTGGGCGGAACGGTCTGGTCCAGCCCCAGGACCGTGGCCGGCAGAAATTGGGGGATGCCCACAATGGATGTGCCCAGGGCACTCCACTTGAGGAAATCACGTCGGTGAGTTTTCTGTGACATGGGTCTGGCCTTTCTCGCAAAAGACTGCTGGCTGTACCTGACAGTGATTTTCATGCTCGCCTTATTGCAATCAACTCAGTCGGCTATGTCAAGAAGCGACACAGTTCGACGGACGCCGTGGAAGGCGTCCCTCCTGGATCATGTCTTGCGTTTCCGCGGGCACGACAAGCGTGCCCCTCCGACTTTTCGGAGGGACCTGCTCGTCAGGTCCGCCTTTGCAACGTTGAACCACGCGTTGCACTTTCTTGGGCACGACAGGCGTACCTTTCCGACCTTTCGGAGGGACCTGCTCGTCAGGTCCGCCTTTGGCGGGACGTGCTTGTCACGTCCGCTTTGCAACCATGGAGGATGTCTTGCGTTAAGGAATAAAAAAGAAGCCCTGCGCATGCTGGCGACACACGCAGGGGGGCCGTTAACGGGTGTTCGGCTGAAGGTGCTCAGCGGACTCGACCGTGGAACATCATGCTCGTGTTGTCTGCCACGCCCTGAACAGAGCGGAAGAGATCGTTGAGGGCCTCGCTGACGTGCCGTCCCGGATACCAGATCAGGCCCATGGAGAGACTCCAGTTTTCATCGAACTGTCCATCCACGCCTCGCCCGGTGTTGGGCGCCAGATAGGCGAAATTGGCCTCAAACGCCCAACTGTTGTCGAGCGGCAGGGTGATATCCGCCCCGATGAGTCCATCCCCGTAGCCGGAAACCCCCGCCCAAAATCGGCCCTCGCCACCTTGGCAGAAGTGACGTCGATAGAACACCACGTAACGATCGAGGACGGAAAGATCAAGGTACTGCTCGCGACCGGGATCCTGGGGATCCTCGGGCAAAAGGAGCATGTCGTCCTTGACGCCGTACATGCCCATGTAGCCGATTTCCCGCATGTCATCGAGGAAGAACGAGATTTCATGGCGAATCTGGAGTAAATCGGAGTCCACCCAGAAGTCATCGTGCATCCAGTCGAAGAGAACACTCCACTGCCATCGGCCACAGTCAGGGCGGTGAAACAATCCTGCGGTGAGGAACATCTGGGCTCGACTGCCGCGGGAAACGAGATTGTCACCGTACCATGTGAGCGCCTCGTGCCCGGCAAAGTCGCTGTGCACGACCTGGACGCCGATCTGATATCCAATATTCCACGGCCCTCCTATCGGAGCGGAGTAGTTGAGGCCCTCATGGAGCCCGAAATTCCCGTTTCGCCCAAGGTCTGCGGGACCTTTAAACCCGTGGGCACCGGCGAACACACTCAGGTGCTGGATCCACGGTCCGAACAGCAAACCACCGCCATAGTATATCTCCGGCTGAATGAAGCCCCCCGGCTCATAGACAACGCCATCGTCTTCCACCAGGCCCGTTTCCACGGCCTCTTCGTCCACCATTCCACTCGTGATGACCGGCTGACCCGGCGGGATGACCTCGGGTGAGGATTCGTCGATAGCCTCCTGAGACGTCGGTAACGTCTGATAGGTGATTTCGCCCGGTGCGGAAGTTCTCACAGCAGGGTGTGATCGGGAAACACGTCTGGCCGGGGGCCGCGTCACCTCCTCAATGCTCGGCGGCTGACGACGCAGGACCTGGGAGCTCCAGTAGGCGACAGGAGAACCGGTGGCCCGTTCAACGTATTCCGTTTCAGCCGCCACCCCGGGGGAGTCCCAAACAGCGGCAGAGAATGCCACAGTAATGACGCAGCACCAAGCGAAAGTCGTTTGCCGGGACATGAGGCAACTCCTGTTATGGACAGCAGCAATAACGCGATGGGCCGGAAGGGCGAAGTTCACACCCGTTCGTCGATAAAGTTATCGGAATCGGAAGAGTCAAATCTTTCGGAAAAGCTTGCGCAACCCGTAAATTTTGCCAAGCGGAACCCTCGCCATCTCAGAAAGCGCGGTCGCACACGGGGAGTTTTTGGTTTCCGCGGTCACACCGCCCGGGCCAGCGCCTGCTCAAGATCGGCGATCAGGTCCTCGGGGTCTTCCAGCCCGATGGAAAGGCGAATAAGTGTGTCGCTGATACCGTGGGCCCGACGGGCCTCGGGATCGTAACTCGCATGGGACATCAATGCGGGCTGTTCGATCAGGGACTCAACCGCCCCTAAACTTACGGCAAGATGGAAAAGCCGGGTGGAATTGACAACTTTCTTGGCGGTTTCCAGGTCTCCCTGCACCTCAAAGCTTAACATCGCACCGAAATAGCCCGACATCTGTCGCGCGGCGATGTCATGGCCTGGGTGATCGGGCAGGCCCGGGTAGTAGACCCGTCTCACGGCAGGATGGCCGGCCAGGAATTGGGCCACGGCCAGAGCTGAGCGACATTGTTCGTGGATACGAAGTTCCAGGGTTCGCAACCCGCGGTGGCAGAGATAAGACTCCCAGGGGCCCATGACTGCCCCCGTGGCATTCTGGATAAAGTAAAGCCGTTGGTAAATCTCCTCATCCCGCGCCACCAGGACACCGCCCAACACGTCACTATGTCCCCCGAGGTATTTCGTCGCCGAGTGCATGACGATGTCTGCCCCCAGCTCGAGGGGGCGAGTCAACGCCGGTGTCGCGAAGGTGCTATCCACTCCAACAAGCGCTCCGTGCCGATGGGCGATTTTTGCACACGCTGCGATGTCGGTAATGCTCAGAAGGGGGTTGCCGGGCGTCTCCAACCACAGGAGTCTCGTGTTCGGCCGGAAGGCTTTCTCCACGGCCTCCAGGTCATTCGTGGGGACCATCGTCACCGAGATCCCCGCCCGGTTGATGATCTTGTGAAAAAGCCGGAACGTCCCGCCGTAGACATCCTGGCCCGTGACGATATGATCGCCAGTCTCCAGAAGCTGCGTCACACAATGGATGGCGGCCATTCCAGAGGCGAACGCGAGCCCCCCCACGCCGGATTCGAGGGCCGCTATCGCGTTTTCGAAGGCCTTTCGCGTGGGGTTTCCGCTGCGGGAGTAATCAAATTCCCGCCACTCTCCCGCGGCCGGCTGGACATACGTCGTTGCCAGATGGATGGGTGGAACGACCGCTCCCGTCTGAGGATCGGGATCAAATCCGAGGTGAATGGCCCTGGTGCGAAACTTCATGGAAACGGCCCCCGTTTTGATGCTTTCCCCAGCGGTTGGGCAACCTGGTACCGGAGATTGAAAGCAGGTGCTTGCGATGCCAACCCATTGACCAGAACCGACCCGGTTCTTCCGCTGGCCCGGGATCGACGCCACCGCGTCAGATCTTTTCCAGCGCCTGCGCAAAGTCGGCGATCAAATCTTCGGTGTTCTCAATCCCGCAGGACACCCGGATCATGTTGTCCGGGATTCCGACCGCCAATCTCTGCTCGGGGGTGAAGTCGTGATAACTCATGTACATGGGCTGCTCGATCAGCGATTCTACGCCTCCCAGGCTCGGTCCGATGCGTGGAATCCGCACGTTATCCACCACGCGGGCGGTCGTTTGGGCATCGGCATCTTTCACCAGAAATGTGACCAGGCCGCCGAACCCTCGCATGGTGCGTCGCGCCACCTCGTAATCGCGATGGCTCTCCAGACCGGGATAATAAACCTTTTCTACCCGCGGATGTTTTTCGAGAAATCGGGCCAGGGCAAGGCCATTCTGGTTATGCCGTTCCATACGGAGTTCGAAGGTCTTCAGCCCGCGCAGCAGTAGATAGATGGCGTGCGGGGAATTTCCCATCCCCATCACACCCCGCAACTTGCGGACAGGTTCGAGCAACTCTTCCCGGCCGATAATGGCACCTGCGAGTAAGTCGTTGTGCCCCCCTAAATATTTCGTACAAGAATGCAGGACGCAGTCGATACCGTATTCGAGCGGCCGCACATTGTAGGGCGTAGCGAGTGTCGCATCGATGAGAGTTTCCACTCCGTATTTTTTCCCCAACGCGGCAAAACGCTCGAGATCCACGACGCTCAAATGCGGATTTGTCGGTGATTCACTGATAAGGAGCCTGGTCCGCTTGTTGATGGCGGCTTCCATCTTTTCATAGTCGCAGGCGGGAATCTGATGCGTCACCACACCGAACTGACCAAGCACCTTGGTGCAGAATTCCCGGGTGCGGTGATAGCACTCATCGAACATGACAATTTCGTCGCCGGAACGGACTTTGGCCATCAGGTAGCAGGCAACGGCGGCCATTCCCGTGGCGAAGGTGACACAGCTTTCGCCGCCCTCGAGAGCGGCGAGCTTTCTTTCCAGCACTTTTTCCGTGGGGTTGCCGTACCGGCCGTACTCCTCGCGCGGCAGTTTCTTGGTGACGTACTCGATAACGGCTTCGGTGTTTTCAAACGTGTATGTGGCCGTACAGAAGATCGGATCGGTAATGGAATAGCAAGGTTTGATGCGATCTTCGCCACCGTGAACACAGAGAGTGGAAAAACCCTGGGGGCGATTGGTCTCGGACTGAGCAGTCGGCTTGTTCGACATGGTGACACCGTTTCTTTCAATCAGGAGCTTTGGAATGAATCACGGAAGACGTGACCAGGTCTTCCTCCGAACCAGCTCGCTGCTCTCTACTTCTGTGCCTAAACAAAAACCGCGACGAACAACCGGGCCGTCGCGGCAAACTCTTTTCCGTTTGAATCGCCGCCCACCGGCCGATCCAGGGACGACGATGGCACTTTAGCAGATATGGCTGCAAGCGGCCGCAAATCCCATGACGCCTCATTTTACTCCCGCCAATAGTCAGCGGCAAGCTCCGCGGAAGTCTGGCCCATGGCCTTTTTGGGCAGGGATCTGTAAGAGGCGTCCACGGTGCTGTACGGGCAATTCATGAATTGCCCCTACCGAGACGCGGTGCGTGTGATCGTGTGCAGCGGCCCAGGTGGAAGCGGGCCCTCCAGTCTGTCCCACGATGCGCAAAACCCAGAAAGCGGACCTGACAAGCAGGTCCCTCCAAAGAGTCGGAGGGGCACGCCTGTCGTGCCCGGGAAAAAGGGAATTCATGATCCAACGTGGCGCGACGGACCTGACAAGCAGGTCCCTCCAAAGAGTCGGAGGGGCACACTTGTCGTGCCCGCTGAAATGCAAGAGATAATCCAGCGCTGGAAAGCGGAAGTGACAAACACGTCCCTCCGAAAGCGGACGTGACAAACACGTCGCGCCGGACTGAATCTCGCTCCCGCCCCAGCCTGTTGAAGGTTCGCACCCCTGCGCTGCGAACCGGGCAACGGTGGCGATGGGCGACTACGGGCGTTGCGGACCGCTCTGCCGGGCGGCCCGTACTTCGGCCAATGTCTGCTGGATATTGGCGAGCTCTTCCTCTTCGAGAGGTTCCAACTTTTTCTCTGCGAGCGTCCTGGCCAGGGCTTCCAGTTCTTGAATGACGGGTTCGGCATCACGGCCCATCGTGAGGAGAATCTCCGTTGCCTCATCGCGGTAAATTCCA
>Ga0181858_1000992_pt1 | contig 13911 bp, 6 predicted proteins | sample NewIslPassag4_SG_FD_130749 | JGI IMG/M metagenome (GOLD analysis project Ga0181858, IMG submission 130749) | Feedstock adapted compost microbial communities from Newby Island compost facility, Milpitas, CA, USA - Passage 4_SG | ecosystem: Engineered > Solid waste > Feedstock > Composting ...
CATCGTGGCGATCAAGGTCCATCGAATGAGCGTGGCAGAGGCGGTGGAGTTCTACGGGCCGGTACGGGAGGTGTTGCGAACCAAGCTCAAGGGCATGGTGGGCGGCCGGGCCCGCGTGGTCCTGGAAAAGGAACTGGGATTCACCCTGACTCCGGAGCTGGAATCCGGCTTGGGCGACCTGCTGGGGCCGGTTTACGGAGAGAATCAGTTCGAAAACATCGTCCGGTTCATGTCGGGTCGGGCTCCCTCGGAGTGTCCCAAGGAACAGTGGAACGCCCCGGGCACCGAAAAGTGCATCGCCTTGGTGTACGAGGGCGTCAACGCGATCGCCAAGATCCGGGACGTCCTCGGTCCCACCGACCCGGCCAAGGCGCCGCCGGGTTCGATTCGTCGGGAATTCGGTTCCAACGTCATGGTCAATGCGGCGCACGCCAGCGATTCCCCCCAGAATGCCGCTCGTGAGATCGGCATCGTGAAGCCGGCAGAGAATCGCTTCCGCCAAGTCATCGAGGCCGTTTACGGCCCGGTGAACTGAAGCCCGTTCGTCGGTGCCGGCGCATCAGACCGGTCCGCACCGCCGGTTCCCGGGTCTGCCCTTGGGGGATCCCGGAACGTTGGGGTCTGCGTTCTCCCGCTGCGGAGTGCGGTCAACATGGGTGCCGTTTGGAACGGCTCCTGAACGAGCCGCATTGCGCACACCGGATGCCTCGGCAGACCAAAGGCCGCTCAAGGGCTTGCCCCGTAACGCGCGCCGTTTGTCCCTGTGGCACCGCCGCCCGGGCGGGCCCGCACCCGTTTTGCCGGAGGTTCGAGTTCTCCACGCTTCCGCAGGCGCTGGCGGCTTCGAACATGCCCGTCCTGCTGAGGAGGTGGCCTGGGTGCCCCACCGCTGCAATGTCCGCCCGCCAATGTGCGCCGCATGGGCCCCCCAGGCACGCGCCCCGAGCAAACCCCGGGGGCAGGTACCATGACGAGGCCGACCAAGCCCGATCCGAGAGCCGGCGGGCCGGGGCCTGGTCTGGTTTCCCTTTCCGCCCGCGCTTGCCGCCGTCCAGCGAGCCGGCAGGAACCGGTTCTTCAAAACCGGCAAAACCCCCGCCCTCCGGACAGGTGGGTGCTCAAGCCTGGCACGTCTTGGACCGATGGTAAGGTCAGCCGGTATGTGGTAGCTGTTAGTCGCGGAGACGATGCCGTACCTTCAGAGGACTGTTTGGGCGGGCCCAAAGTGGCCCGCGCGGGCGCTGCGGGTGAGCCGGGCAATCTGGCTTTTGGCGACCCTGTCGGTCGGCGCATGGGCACAGGTCCGGGCAGAAGCAGCCGCAGCGGCGCCACCGGCGGCTTCGCGCGAAATCGTCCCCGGCCGCTGGCAGAGCTGGGAGGAGCTCCCGGACAGTCGGTTCCGGCGGAGCCTGGAGCGTCTTGCTCCCCAGGCCCGTGAACGGGCGGTTGCCTGGCTCAAGAGTTTCCACTTCACCCGGGATGACCTGGAGTCGTTGGAAATCGATTCCGAGGGCGGGGTTTTCTACCGGTGTCGTTGGCCGGTGCCCGAGATTGCTGCTGCGGCATCGGAAACGGGACCCTCGACCGGGGCCGCCCCGCTGCCGGTGACACCATTCCCGGACTCGTTGAAGTTCCACAGCCGGCCGGGTGCACCGAACGTCATTTATCTGAACTTCAGTGGGGAAACGGTCACCAACACCCAGTGGAACACCGACCTCGGCCGCGCCGAGATCCCCGCCCTGCCCTTCAGCATGGACTCCGATTTCAGCACGTTCAGCGACAGTGAACAGGCGGTCATTCGCGCCGTGTGGCAGCGGGTGGCCGAGGACTACGCGCCTTTCGACGTGGACGTCACCACCGAACGACCGGCATCTCTGAACAACCGCACCGCGGTGGTCCTCATCACCCGGAACACCGACGCCAACGGGCTGCCCAACCCGTCCAGCGACTCCGGAGGGGTCAGCTACGTCAACGTGTTCGGCACGCTCTTCTATGCGCGGTACCGTCCCTGCTGGGTCTACGCCAACAACTTGGGGTACTTCGGATCCTACATGGCCGAGGCTGCCTCACACGAGGCGGGCCACAATCTGGGGCTGAGCCACGACGGCCGCACAGACGGTGTGGAATACTACACGGGGCATGGGAGCGGAGACATCTCCTGGGCGCCGTTGATGGGTGCAGGCTACAATCGAAATGTCACGCAATGGAGCAAGGGGGATTATTACCTAGCCAACAACACCCAGGATGACCTGGCGGTCATTGCCTCCAAACTCACCTATCGCACCGACGATCATGGCCAGACACCGGCCACGGCCACGGCCCTTGTTCTCTCCGGCGGGACCAACATCGTGGCCACCACCCCCGATACCGACCCGGCAAACACCAACCGGGCGAACAAGGGGGGGATCGAACGAGCCGGGGACAGTGATTGGTTTTCCTTTGTCACCGGAACGGGGCCGGTGCGATTGACGGTTCAGCCGTGGCGAATGTCCGCCGAAACCCGCGGCGGAAACCTGGACGTGCTGGTGGAACTGTACGACGCAGCCGGAAATCTGTTGCTCACCAACAACCCGACCGAAACCACGTCCGCCACGATCGCCACCCAACTGACGGGTGGCATGTACTTCCTGGCGGTTCGGAACAGCGGCACTGGCGATCCCTTTGCTCCTGCCCCCACCGGTTACACCGCCTACGGAAGCCTGGGCCAGTACTTCATCGAAGGTTGGGTGACGGATCCATCCGGGCTGGTGATTCCGCCCGTGGCCGAACTGACCGCCAGCGACGTCACCGAAACCGGCGTCGGTCTCCACCGGTTCACGGTTCTGTACTCCGACAATGTGGCCATCCAAGTGTCCACCCTGGGCGACGGCGACGTCTGGGTCACCGGCCCCAATGGGTATCAACAATGGGCCCGTTTGGAGAGCGTGAGCCCGGCCACCGACACGACTCCCGTGACCGCCGTTTACAGCGTCACGCCTCCCGATGGCCAGACCTGGTCCGCCCGCGACAACGGCCTTTACGAGGTATGGTTGGCCGGCAACGAGGTGGGTGACCCCGAGGGTGGCTGGGCCAGCCCCGGGTTGCTCGGTCGTTTCACCGTGGCGGTACCCGTCGTTTACTACGAGGCGCGCATGGACGAAGACCCCGGATGGTCGCTGGAACCCTTGTGGGAATACGGTGTCCCTGTGCCCGGCACCGGCGGACCCATCGGCGGAGCCACCGGCACGCACGTCATCGCCTACAATCTCTCCGGCGACTACGAGAACAACCTGCCGATGCGGTACGCAACCACCCCACCCTTCTCGACGGCGGGAGCCAGCAGCCTGAGTCTGCGGTTCCAACGCTGGTTGCAGATCCGTCGCGGCGACATCGCGCGAATCGAGGTCTCCACCAACGGCAGCGACTGGCTGGTGGTCTGGGCCAACACCGGTCCGGTGTCCGACAACGGCTGGCGAGAGGTCCGCCTTGACCTGCCCGCCCAGGTGGTGGGTAGTCGCACGCTCCAACTCCGCTGGGGCCTGGGTTCCAATCCGTCCCGCACGGATCTGGGCTGGTACATTGACGATGTCCAGGTGCTGGGCCAGGGCGTGCTCGACCGGCAGCCGCCCCGGGCCGATCTCAGCATGGCCGATCTCACCCTCGCCGGGACCATCGCCCATGCCTGCACGGTTCGCTTCACCGACGAGACGGCCGTCCGCCTGGCCAGTCTCGATTCGGCCGACCTCTGGATCAGCGGTCCGAACGGGTTTGGCGCTTGGGCGGAGTTCGTGAACGCCGACGCACCCACGGACGCGGCCGTCATTACCGCGACCTACTCCATCGCACCCCCCGACGGTTCCTGGGGACCCGAACACAACGGCCTCTACACGGTCACTCTGGCCGAGGGTGCCGTGGAGGATGTGTGGGGCCAGGCGACCACGGAGACGTTGCTCGGCACCTTCGAAGTGCGCATCCAGGAGGTCGAACCGGGGCTGCTGGCCGTCCTGCCCGATGAGACCCTGCAGATCACAGGACCCGAGGGCGGCCCCTTCACCCCTTCCCAAGCCACCTACTTGCTCACCAACCTCGGCCCGGGGAGTCTGCGGTTTGCCGTAAGCACGGACGTCCCTTGGGCGACCGCGGAGCCGACCGAGGGCGAACTCCCAGTCGGAGAAGCCCTCCCCTTGCAGGTGCAATGGAGTGACGCTGTGACCAATCTTTCCGCCGGCGTGTACGCTGCCCTCCTGACCTTCCAGAACCTTTCGGCCAACCAGAGTCCGATCATCCGGACGGTCAGTTTGGAAGTGGTGGAAGGGCCACGGTACAAGGTGGAGGTCGCCGCCGAACCCCCCGAATGGGGCCGCGTCGAGCCTTTCGGTGGATTCTACCCGCGGGGATCCGTTCTCACCCTGCACGCCGTCCCGGAAGTGTGGTTCGCGTTCACCAACTGGACGGGTGACGTCACGGCGACAACCAATCCGCTGACCCTGGTGGTGACGCAGGATCTCTCCCTGGTGGCCCGATTCGTCGAGCTGACCACCACAAATCATCCCACGCCGTTGTGGTGGCTGGCCGCCCACGGTTACACCAACGATTTCGAAACGGTCGTGGAGACCCCGGGCGCCAACGGACTGGCCTTGTGGCAGTCCTATATCGCGGGGCTGAATCCGCTCGACCCGGAAAGCCGACTCGAATTGCGTGTGGACTATGACCCGGCCACGCACACGTTCACCCTCCGTTGGAACCCCGAACCGGCCCGCCTGTACACGATCTGGGAGGCCACGGCGCCGGCAGGGCCCTACACCAACCTGCCGGCAGCCACGGACCTGGACGATTCCATCCGGACGTGGACCATCCCGGTGAACGGCGGGGGTTCCCGCTACTATCGTCTCAGCGTGCGGCTGGATGACCGCAACTGAGCCGGTGTCGGCCGCATTCAGGCGCGGTTGCGCTGGGGGAAAGCACCTGTTCCCAACAGCAAGTGATTCGTTGCTGGTCAATCCCTCTCCGCTCCCCTATGGTGCGTGCATGGTGCCGTTGCCCAAACCGGACGTCATCCTGACACACGAAAGCGATCTCGACGGTCTGCTGGCCGGCGTGCTGCTGCGGCGGCTAGCGGAGGCCGAGTTCGGCGAACGCCCCCGATTGGAAGCCTGGAGCTACCAGGCTCTGCGTCAGCGTCCGATGCACGAAGCTTGCGCATGGGTCACCGACCTGAGCTGGGAAAGTCGCATGGATCGTCCCCACTGGGTGATCATTGATCACCACCCGTATGATGCTCCGCCCCGGCATGCCCGCCTGATTCACGATGCCAACAAATCGGCCGCCCTGCTCTGCTACGAACTCTGCCGGGCCGCCGGCTTGGGCTCGCCGCAACTGGACCGGCTCGTGCATCTCAGCAACGTGGCCGACCTGTTCCTGGACGACGATCCCGATTTCGAACTGGCCAGCGACTACGCCAACCTGGTCAAGATCTATGGGTTCTGGAACCTGATGACCCTGGTCGAGGAACAGATCGAGCGGTTGCTGGACCATCCCCTGCTCGAAGTGATGCGAGTCAAACGGCAGGTGGAAAACCCGATCGGCCTGGCGTGGAGCCGCAACAACATCATCGAAATCACCCCCTCGGTGGGTCTGGTCGAAACGGTCGTTGGCAATCCCAATCTTATTGTCCACGCCCTGCTCGACGATCCTGATGTGCGTTACGCGGTCCTGATGACCGTCGTCCGCCGTGGCAACGGCGCCCTGGCCGTCAGCCTGCGCAGTCGCAACGGGCAGGCGCTGGCCGTGGCCAGCCGCCTGCAGGGCGGCGGCCATCCCAACGCCGCCGCCGCCAGCCTCCCCCGCTCCGTGCGGAGCGCCGCAGAGGCCGCCCAGTATCTCCGCCAGGTCCTCAATCCCCGTCAAGAAGTTCATTTCAATCCCTTGCACGACCTCTTCGCATGAGCACGTCCGGGCCGACCCGGGCACCGGGCGCGGACGGCCTGCCGCGGGACTCCTTTGCTAGGCCTTCCGGCCCCTTCACTCGCACGGGAGTTTGACAACCGGGTCCGGCGGGTTTATGCGGGGGCGTTGAGCATGCGAAACACTGCATCCGTGCGACTGGGCGTCATTCTGGTGGCGGCCGTTCACTCCGCGCGCGCCGCTGATCCCGGTGACACGGTCACGCTGCCGCGCTGGCGTTACGAAGAGCTTCTCCGCAAGGAGGCCGAGTGGGAACGGCTCCGATCCGGCACCAACGGTTTGTCCGTCCCGGCGGCGCAACGAACCAACAGCCCGGCACCAACGGATTCCCGCGCAACCGAGTCACCCCATTCCCCGTCCCTCCCCACGTCGAATGGGCCTGCGCAACCACTCGTCCGCCTCCGGGAGGACGCGCTGATTGCCGCATCGGACTTGGCCCGGCATTTCGTCCCCGAGCCTGCGCGGGCTGCACAGGCCCTGGAAGGCCTCCGCATCCGGGTTCGCGGCCGGATCGCGGGGTTCGAAAAACCGTTGCTGACCGAGCGGTTCCATGTGCTGCTGGAAACCGGCCTACCCAACGTGCGGATCCGGTGCATCCCCGATCTGCCGGAGGACCTGCGGGGAGTTTACACGGCCGAGGCAGGCACGGTCCTGATGGCGGTTCACCGTTCCGGTTCGAGACGCCCCTTCCTTCGCCTGGGTCAGGAGGTGCTCCTCACGGGAAAAATCCGGGGATTGAAAGGTCAGGTCATTGAACTGACCGGCTGCCGATTGTCGAACGCACCCTGACGCGATCCCCGACCGTGTCACCGATGGCGGGGCGATGGCGACCGCACAAGTCCGCCCTGTTCGATGCGCCAACCACGGCCGGATCTGCCGGTCCGGCCGGCGCTGCGGTTGCACACACCGGCGTTTCCCGAGGTCCGCGCAAAAACAGCCGGGCGGGTGAACTCCCGCCCGGCTTGTGTGTGGGTGTGTGGGTCAGGTGGGAAGGTTTATTTCTCCTCGGGAATCCGCATCGCGTAGAACGAACGCCACACGAAGATCAAGGCGATGAGGAGCAGCGCCACGGCAATGCCGGTTTTCAGCCCGGTCTGACCCTCCTTTTGCATCGCCACGGCGATTTCCCCCGCCAGCAGGCCGAACAACGTGGTGAACTTGATGATGGGGTTCATGGACACGGAGCTGGTGTCCTTGAAGGGATCGCCCACGGTGTCGCCCACCACGGTGGCGGCGTGCAGGTCGGTGCCTTTCTGGCGCAGGTCCACCTCCACGATCTTCTTGGCGTTGTCCCACGCGCCGCCCGCGTTGGCCATGAACACGGCTTGGAACAATCCGAAGAAGGCGATCGAGATCAGGTAGCCAATGAAGAAGTAGGCGTTGAAAAACGCCAGCGCCAGTGACAGACAGAAGATCGCCACGAAAATGTTGATCATGCCGCGCTGGGCGTACCCGGTGCAGATCCGGACGACCTCCTTGCTGTCCTCCATGGACGCCGCCTTGGCGCTGAGGTCCAGGTTCTCCTTGATGTATACCACGGCCCGGTAGGCCCCGGTCACCACCGCCTGGGTGGAGGCGCCGGTGAACCAGTAAATCACCGCGCCGCCCATCAGGAAGCCCAGCACGATCTCCGGCTGCACCAGCGACAGCTTGCTGATCACGTCGCCGAACTCCTTGTCCAGCAACAGAATGATCCCGAAGATCATGGTGGTGGCCCCGACCACCGCCGTGCCGATCAAAACCGGCTTGGCCGTGGCCTTGAACGTGTTGCCCGCGCCGTCGTTCTTCTCCAGGTTGTGCTTCGCAGCCTGAAAGTCGGGTTTGAACCCGAACTTGCTCTGGATGTCCTGCTCGACGTTGGGCACGGACTCGATCTGGCTCAGCTCATACACCGACTGGGCGTTGTCGGAGACCGGACCGAAACTGTCCACGGCAATGGTGACCGGTCCCATCCCCAGGAACCCGAACGCCACCAGACCGAAGGCAAAGATCGGCGCGGCAAACCCGATTCCCTCCGGCATGACGGACTGCAGCGACTGATGTCCCGCCATCAGCGCCGCCACCAACATGAGGAACAACATGAGCAACCCCTGCCAGAAGGCCGAGAAATTGCCCGCGACGAAACCGGACAGGATGTTCAGCGAGGCCCCGCCCTGCCGGGAGGCCGTCACGATCTCCTGGGTGTGCTTGGCGTTGGTGCTGGTGAAGATCTTGGTGAACTCGGGAATCAACGCACCCGCGGCCGTGCCGCAGGAGATGATCACGGACAACACCCACCACAGATCGGGCTGCGCCCGACCGTGGACGTCCGTAAAATCGCCCAGCATCAACCTGCTCACCAGGAAGGTCAGCGCGATCGAAATGGCGGAGGTCAACCACACCAGCCAGGTCAGAGGTTTTTCCGGATGGAAGTCTTTGGCCGTGCCGTACCTGGCGCTGAAGACCGTCTGGTTCAGCCCGTAGGCCACCAGCGAGGTCACGATCATCATGATCCGCATGACGAAGATCCAGGTGATGAGTTTGGCGCAAATGGCGCCGGTCAGGCCCTCGGCCCCGAGCGTCAGCGCCAGGAAGGAGATCAACGCCACGCCCGTCACGCCGTAGGTCTCGAACCCGTCAGCCGTGGGCCCCACCGAGTCGCCCGCGTTGTCACCCGTGCAGTCGGCGATCACTCCGGGGTTCTTGGGATCGTCCTCGGGCAGCTTGAAGACGATCTTCATCAGGTCCGACCCGATGTCGGCGATCTTGGTGAAAATGCCACCGCAGATACGCAGGGCCGAGGCACCCAGAGACTCCCCGATGGCAAACCCGATGAAGCAGGGCCCGGTCAGCTCCGGCGGGAGGAAAATCAGGATGCAGATCATGAAGAACAGCTCCACGCTGATCAGGAGCAACCCCACGCTCATGCCCGAGCGCATCGGGATGGCCAGCGGCGGCCAGGGCAGCCCTCTCAGCGCGGCGAAGGCCGAGCGGCTGTTGGCCTGGGTGTTGATCCGCATGCCGAACCAGGCCACGCCGTAGCTTCCCAGGATCCCCAGCACCGAGGAAAGCAGGATCACCACCACACTGCCGGCCGGCATGGGTCGCAGCGAACCGAAGTAGTAGATGATGCAGATCCCAATCAGCGCCCACAGCACCGCCAGGAACTTGCCCTGCTGGATGAGGTAGCTCTTGCACGTCTCCCAGATCAACGTGGAGACGTTGCGCATCACCTCGTGCACGGGCAGCGCCTTGGTCTGGAGATACTGTATCAAACCGAACAACGCACCGATCGCGCACACCATGATGCCGATGAGCATCAGGGTGTGGCCGCTGGCCCCGCCCAGGGCCGGGAAATGAACCTCGCGCAACCCGGGCAGTCGCAGCTCCGCTTCACTGGCCATCGCGGAGACCAGACCGCCCCCAAAGAGCATCAACGCTGTAGTGAGTGCCCGCATATGATTCAACCTTTGCATAAACAAATCAGTTATTAGCAGACTGCCTGCGCGGTGGGGAACAGGCCAACACTTTTTTTGTGCCACTGCAACCCAATTTTGCTCCGGCAGGCCACCCTCACGATACCCGGCACCGGCCCGCCGGCCGGGGCGGGTCGGGGCGCGGATTTGCCGTTCCGGCCGGCCGAGATCATAGTTCGCCGTTGACGAACGACCGACGGGCGGCAAACTGGTCGCTCCGTTTGCGACGGGTGGAATGAAGACGATTTTGTTTGTTTGCACCGGCAATGTGTGCCGCAGCCCCATGGCAGAAGGTCTGTTCCGCCAGGCCGTGCAGGGCCGCGGCGACTATCGCGTGCTGTCGGCCGGCCTGGGCGCCGTGGAGGGTCAGCCGGCCAGTGCCCCCGCGGTCCAGGCCCTGAAGGAACTGGGGATCGACATCTCCGGCCATCGCAGCCGGATGTTGACGCCCGAGCTGGTGGCCGAGGCCGACTACATCTTTGGCATGACCCACGGGCACGTGGAAGCGATCCTGCTGCTCCACCCCGAGGCCGCGGAAAAGACCTTTCTTCTGCGTGAATTCGACGACTCCGTCGAGGGCTTCGACAAGGACATCAGCGATCCCATCGGAGGTTCCTACGAGGTCTACGTTCGGTGCCGGGACCAGATCCGGGATGCCATTCAGACGCTTCTGCCGGTTCTCGAACGCGATCTGGCCGAGGCCCAGCATTCTGCCTGGCAGGTGGGCCCCGTGGCCGCGGGGGCCGATCACGCCGGTTACGAACTCAAACAGGCAATCGTCCGGGCCTTGGAGGAACGCGGCATGGAGGGGCTGGACCTCGGCACGCACAGTCCGGACTCCACCGACTACCCGGACTACGCCCACGCCGTCGCACGGGCCGTGGCCGATCGGCGCGCCCGTTGGGGCATCCTCTGCTGCAGCACCGGCATCGGCATGAGCATCGCCGCCAACAAGGTCCCGGGCGTCCGGGCCGCCCTGGTTCACGACGTGGAGGAAGCCGCGCTGGCCCGGCGCCACAACGACGCCAATGTCCTCTGTTTTTCGGGCCGCCGTACCTCGCCGGAACAGGCACTGGCCATGATTGAGGCCTTTCTGCAGGCCCGGTTCGAAGGCGGCCGTCACGAACGCCGGGTCCACAAGCTGGAAAGCTGCTGCACCGGGCGCACCAGCCTGCGGCACGTGGATCCCGCGGTGGCCAGCCTCATCGAGCAGGAACGACTCCGGCACCAGGAGAACCTGGAGCTCATTGCGAGCGAGAACTTCGCCAGCCCGGCGGTGCTCGAGGCACAGGGGTCCGTCCTCACCAACAAGTATGCCGAGGGCTACCCGCGCAGGCGCTGGTACGGCGGATGCGAGTTCGTGGACCGGATCGAACAACTGGCCATTGACCGGGCAAAAAAACTCTTCGGCGCCGAGCACGCCAACGTCCAGCCGCACTGCGGCTCGGCCACCAATATGGCTGTTTACTTCGCCTTCCTGAGGCCGGGCGACAAGATCCTCACCATGGACCTCAGCCATGGCGGCCACCTGACCCACGGACACCGCGCCAACTTCTCGGGCAAGTTCTTCGAGGTCGTGCATTACGGCGTGCGGCGGGAGGACGAGCTCATTGACTACGACGAGCTCCTGCGTCTGGCCCGCGAGCACCGGCCGCGCATGATCACCGTGGGCGCCAGTGCCTATCCGAGGATCATTGACTTCGCCCGCATGGCCCAGATTGCCCAGGAGGTCGGCGCCTACCTGCTGGCCGACATCGCGCACATCGCCGGTCTGGTGGCGGCGGGTCTGCATCCCTCACCGGTGCCCTACGCGGATTTCGTCACCACCACCACGCACAAAACCCTGCGCGGTCCCCGGGGGGGTCTCATCCTGTGCAAGGAAAAGTACGCGAAGGAAATTGATGCGATGGTCTTCCCCGGCATCCAGGGCGGGCCGCTCGAACACGTCATCGCTGCGAAGGCGGTCTGTTTCGAGGAGGCCATGCAACCGTCGTTCCGGGCGTACCAGGAGCAGATCGTCAAGAACGCCCGGGCACTGGCCGAGGGACTCAAGCGCAACGGGTTCCGGCTGGTCAGCGGCGGCACCGACAACCATCTCATGCTGGTGGACGTGGGTGCACGCGGCCTAACCGGCAAGGACTGCCAGGCCGCGCTCGATGAAGCCGGGATCACCGTCAACAAGAACACCATCCCGTTCGAAACCCGGTCGCCCTTCCAAGCCAGCGGCATTCGCATCGGCACGCCCGCGGTCACCACGCGCGGCATGAAGGAGCCCGAGATGGCCGCGATTGCCGACATGATCAGCGAAGTCCTGATGGACCTGAACAACCACGAGGCCATCACCAAGGTCCGGCAACGCGTGCGCGAACTGACCTCGCGTTTCCCCCTGCCCTATTGATCCGCCTGGCTCGTCGTGCTCCACGCAGCCCGGGCGCCTGCCCGGGCGGAGGATGCGATTCCGCGCGTTGCCGAACCGGCCGGCCCGTTCTTGCGCTGGTGGCCGGTTCGGAAGATGCTGCCCGCATGAAAGGGTCCGGCCGGAACTCCGCCGCCCGTGATGCAGGTCATGCGGGCGGGCCTGCCCGCGGTTCGAGCTTGAGGGACCGGCCATCCCGCACGGCACGACCGGCGCCCCCTGCACCGTCGCACTTTCCGGCGCTTCGCAACGCGGTCGGGGCCCTGATGCTGATGACGCTGGCAACATGGGCGGTCGCAGAAGAGGGGGACCCCCCGACCCGAGTCGCTTCCAGCCCGTTGCCGGAGGGGCCGGGTCTGGCTGCGTCGTTCCCAGGCGATCAGGGCATCGCCGCTCATCCGGCCGTGCGATTCGCCGACGATTTCGAGTCCGGGCCGCTGGCACTCCGGTGGGACGACGTGCGGAATCCAAACGGCGCGGTCTTGGGCTGGGCCCGGCCCGATGGCCCGGCGTTCCTGGGCCAACGTTGCCTGCGCGTGGAGGCACACCTCGATCGGGACACGGGTGGCGGTCTGACCCGTTGGTTCGAGTCGGCCCACCGGATTTTCGTCCGTTTCTACACCCGGTTCGTCCCGCCCTGTGACGCCATCCATCACTTCGTGACCTTGCGGGCCAACCGTGGCTGGAAGGGGGCGGACCGATGGTCCGGATTCGGCGGCGCTGGTGAAAAACCGGCCGGTGACGAGCGCTTCTCCACCGCCTTGGAACCGTGGACCAACTGGCGTCGCTGGCCTGCACCGGGCAAATGGCACTTCTACAGTTACTGGTACCGGATGCGCCGCGCGCCCGACGGCCGTTACTGGGGCAACACGTTCGAGGTACCGGAGGCCCCGCTCATCCCGCCCGACCGGTGGATCTGCGTGGAATTCATGCTCCAGCACAATACGCCGGCCGAATCCGACGGCGAACAGGCCTTTTGGGTGGACGGCCGTCTCATGGGCCGCTGGACCGGGATTGCCTGGCGCCGCACAGAAGTTCTGATGGCCAACGCGCTCACGCTCGAATCGTATGTCACCGATCGGTGGGCCCGACAACTAACGAACATCGTCGAGTTCGACAATGTGGTCGTGGCCACAGGGTACATCGGCCCGGCAGCGCCGTTTCATGGGAAGTCCGGCCCCGCGCGAGTGAACGACCGTGGTCGGTGAAAGTCCGGGGTGCGTTCCACAAGGAGGAGGTTGCCTCCGGGGGTTAGGAGGCGGCTGGTTCGGTCTCCACGAACAACGGTGGCACGGGACAGTCCAGGGCATCAGCCACCGCACGCAGCAACTCGGCTTCCTCCACCTGCAACCAGCCATCTGCGGAAACCGTGGCTGCGCAGGCTTCGAGGATCCGTCGCTTGATCGCGGGGGTCGCGTCCGCCAGTCGTTCCAAGGCGGCGTCCAGGCGGCCCAGGTTGCAAGCCTCGCCCTCGAGCAGGGCAGGGGGTTGAACCCGATCGAACAACGGGGCCCAGCCGACCTGGTAGCTTCGCGCGGCCCCGACCGCATCGGCGTGCCCGGCGCGGGCCAGAAGCGACAGCACCACCTGAATGTCCGGCGCCAGCGGGCGCAGGGCGTAGTACTGGGCCGGTCGCGGTCGGGCCGGTCGGAACTGCGCGGCCAGGTGCCGGTGCATCAGGCGCTGCAGGGTGTATTCGAAAAGGTCCACCTGCCGGTCGCTCTCCATCAGCCAGCGGAGGGCACGGTCGAACTGCAGGAAATCATCGGCGGCCATCAAACGCAGGGCGGGCAGTGCCATCTGGACCAGGGGCAGCCGTGCCCCCGGCGGGATCCCCGCCAGCACGGGCTCCAACGCGCAGATGCGGTTGAAGACGGCGGCGGGCACGCGCGTTTGCAGGCCCATCTTTTGTTGATGGCGCAGGTCGCTGTCCGGGCTCAGCAACACGCCCAAAACCCCCGCCTGCGCGTCCACCGGATGGTGCACAGCGTCCCAAACTTCGCGTGGCAGGGCCGCCCGCAGGGATTCGGCAAGGCGCACCTGGGCGGGCCCGGGCCGGCCCACCCGTGCGACCACCGTCCCCGCCGGCACCCTGCC
>Ga0181858_1000997_pt1 | contig 13882 bp, 8 predicted proteins | sample NewIslPassag4_SG_FD_130749 | JGI IMG/M metagenome (GOLD analysis project Ga0181858, IMG submission 130749) | Feedstock adapted compost microbial communities from Newby Island compost facility, Milpitas, CA, USA - Passage 4_SG | ecosystem: Engineered > Solid waste > Feedstock > Composting ...
TGAAAGACAGCAGCACGGCAGGCGTCGGCAAATAAAGCCGGCACAAGACGGCTGGCGAAACACGGCCGGCCAATAGGCAGGTTACGCAAAAGAAGCCGCCAGGGCTTATGTCCCTTGGCGGTTTTTGCGTGGGCGGGCGCGCCCCTTCGTTGACTTTGCCGCCGGGGTCGGCTAGCATGAGGATGTTGAGCCTTGTCCGTCCGGGAAGGATGATGGAGCGTGGGGCGAAAGCCCGGGATTTTGCTGATCGGTCACGGGTCGCGGGACCGCCGGTGGGTGGCGCTGGCCGACGGGCTGGCGGCGGAGGTGCGGGAGCTCTTGCCGGCGGAGGTGCCGGTGGAGGCCGCGTTTTTGGAACTGGTGGAGGGCCGGCTGATCCGGGACGGCATTGACCGGCTGGAACGGGCCGGCGTGACCGACATGTTCGTGATCCCGCTTTTTGTCTCGTCCGGCAGCCACCATGTGCGGGAGATCCGTCAGGCCTTTGGGTGCGGCCTTGCGGAAGTTGGGCCGGATGAGGAACTTCAGAACGGGTTTGCGCCGTTTCGGGTTTCCGCGCGGGTGACGTTCGGCGCGCCCATGGACGATGATGCGGAAATCGCGGAAATTTTGCTGGATCGCCTTGCGGTTTTGTCGGACTCGGCGGACAGGTCGCGGGAAAGCGTGCTGCTCATCGGCCATGGCCGGCGGGAGCCGGAGCTTCTTGCGAAATGGCAGGCGGGGCTCGGGGCGCTGGCCCGGCGCGTGCGGGAGTCCGGCGGCTATGCCGATGCGGATTTTGCCACGCTGTCGCCGGATACGGTGGCCGACAAGGCGCGGATGATGCGGCTCAGACGGCCGGATGCGGCGCTCCTCGCCGTGCCCGTTTTTTTGAGCGAAGGGTATTTTACGAAAACGGTGATTCCGCAGCGGCTTATGGGGCTGGGATGCCGGTACGGCGGCACGGCGCTTTTGCCCCATCCCGGGGCGGCCCGCTGGGCGGCGCGGCAAGCGCGGGAATGGCTTGCGGCGGCAAGGTTTTGAATCGTGTTGAACGCGTTGCAAAGAGGGGATTTGGATTGGAAACGATTCGCGCCAGGCTTATATACAATCCCACGTCCGGGCGGGAGGAGATGCGGCGGCGCCTCCCGGATATTTTGCAAAGGCTGGAGCGCGGAGGAATCGAAACGTCGTGCATCGCCACGGAGGGGCCGGGGGACGCGGAGGCGGCCGCGTCGCTGGCGGCGCAGCGGGGCTATGAGATGGTGATCGCGGCGGGGGGCGACGGGACGCTGAATGAGGTGGTCAGCGGACTGGCCCGGCACGAGCGGAGGCCCGTCCTGGGCATTTTGCCGATGGGGACCACCAATGATTTTGCCCGCGCCCACGGGATTCCGCGCAATGCCATGAAGGCCTGCGACCTGATCGTGCGCCGTTTCACTCGGCCGGTGGACGTCGGCCAGGCGGGCGGGAAACATTTTATCAACATCGCCGGCGGCGGCTCCCTGACCGAGCTGACGTATGAGGTGCCGAGCAAGCTGAAGACGGTCATCGGGCAGCTTGCTTACTATATGAAAGGCGTGGAAAAAGTGATGACGCGCCTCTCCCCCGTGCGCATGAAAATCCGGGCGAGCGGCGTGGGCGAAATCGATGAGGAAGTCATGCTGTTTCTGATCGCCAACTCCAATTCCGTGGGCGGGTTTAACCGGCTCGTGCCCGACGCCAGCACGGGCGACGGCAAGTTTGACGTTCTGGTGCTGCGCAAATGCAATCTGGCGGAGTTCATCCGGCTGTTGACGCTGGTGCTGCGGGGCGAAACGGTGCTGGATGAGCCGCATGTCATTTATTTTCAGAGCGAACGGATCGAAGTGGAGTCGGAAAGCCGCGTGCAGCTGAACCTGGACGGGGAGTACGGCGGGACGCTGCCGTGCGCGTTTTCCGTGCTGCCGGGGCATTTGGACGTCATCATGGATGAGACCGGGGCGTCGAGCTATTTTCAGGGGAACGGCAACGGGAACGGACAGGACGACGAGGCGGACGCGGGGGAAGGAAAGGATTGAGGGTATGAGCGCAAGCCGCAAGACCCCGGTCGAAGTTGGACAGGGGGTCGTTTGTGATATTGCGGGTTTGACCCATGAGGGAGAAGGGGTAGGCCGGGTGGAAGGCTATACCCTTTTTGTTGCTGGGGCGCTGCCCGGCGAGAAGGTGCGGGCGGAAGTGGTGAAGGTCGGCAAGTCGTTCGGCAAGGCGGTCATGCGGGAACTGGTGGCCCGAAGCGCCGAGCGGCGGGAAGCGCGCCGCCCGATCTATGGGTCGTGCGGGGGCTGCCAGCTGCAGCATCTGGATTATGCGGCGCAGCTTCGGTGGAAACGGCAGTATGTGGTCGATTGCCTGACGCGGATCGGGAAGCTGCCGGTGGCGGAGGCGAATGGCGGCGGTTTGGCTGCGGAGGCGGATGGCGCCGAGGTGGTTGCGGGCGGCTCTGGCGGCGATGCGGGTTCCGGCGTTGAGTTGGGTGTGGCCGGCGGACAGGGGCGCCGGCCGATTGTCGTGCATGAGACGATCGGGATGGATGACCCGTGGCGGTATCGGAACAAGGCCCAGGTGCCCATCGGGCGCGGCGAGGCGGGCCTGATCGGCGGCTTTTTCGAGGAAGGCAGCCATGAGATTGTGGACATGGAGGCTTGCCTGATTCAGCAGACGGAAAATGAAGAAACTGTCCGGGCGGTGAAGGAAGCGGCGCGGCTGTTGGGCATTTCGGGGTATGACCGGGCGACGGGCAGGGGGCTTCTGCGTCACGTGGTTGTCCGGCATGCCAGGGCCACCGGGCAGCGGATGGTCGTGCTGGTGACAAACGGCAGGGACATTCCGCGTGCGGATGATCTGGTGGCGCTGATCCGGGAGCGGGTGCCGGGGGTGACCAGCATCGCGCAAAATGTGAACACGGCCCGCACGCCCGTGGTGTTCGGCGAGGAAACGCGGACTTTGTGGGGAGAAGATTTTATATATGATGAAATCGGAGGCATCCGGTTTGCCATTTCGGCGCGTTCGTTTTTCCAGGTGAATCCGGAGCAGACCGAGCGGCTGTACCGGAAAGCCGTGGAATACGCGGGGCTTGCGGGAGAAGAGACCGTGGTGGACGCCTATTGCGGCATCGGGACGATTTCGCTTTTTCTGGCCCGGCACGCCCGGCGCGTCTATGGCGTGGAAATCGTGCCCGAAGCCGTGGAAGACGCGCGGCGCAACGCGGCGCTGAACGGCATCCGCAACGCGGAATTCGTGGTCGGCCGCGCCGAGAAAGTGATGCCCGAGTGGCAGCGCTCCGGCCTGCGCCCCGACGTCATTGTCGTCGACCCGCCGCGTAAAGGCTGCGATCCGGCGCTGATCAACGCCATGCTGAACATGCGCCCCGCGCGCATCGTGTACGTGTCGTGCAATCCGTCCACCCTGGCGCGGGACCTGCGGCTGCTCGAGGATGGGGGGTACCTCACCGCCAAGGTGCAGCCGGTGGACATGTTCCCTCATACGGGGCATGTGGAGTGCTGTGTGTTGATGGTGAAAAACACAAAAAGCCAAAACCCAAGAATGCCGTGAAATCAACATTCTTGGGTTTTTCATTTCGGTGCATTATGCCCACAATTCGACTTTCCGGACAGCCTCTTTTTTAACGAAGCTATTAGAGTGTGATTTTTCAAAGTCATCATACGCGATGAACACGGCCTGAAACCTCGGTGTCTGCACGAAAGTCATTGTGACAAACTTAAAGTATTCTTTGAATTTCATCATTCGGCTTAACCGTCATGATATAATTGGAAAATCCAAAACGCTCGGCACAAGCAGAAGCTGATGCCTGATTCGGGAATCAAATTCAATGTCCTTGTTACAGAGATGGAAAGGGAAGATGGTATGAAAAAGGTGACAATTCTTTTGCTGGTCCTGTTGATGATCACCTCATCGGCGGGAACCGCCTTTTCAAATTCCGCCTATTACAGAGTCTCGGGCAATTCGATGTATCCCATATTGCAGGACGGGGATCTGGTGGAAATTGTCTCGGAAACCTATCAGGATGGCGACATGGTTGTGGCGGTGAAGAAGGATGGCACGAAAATTGTCAAGCGCCTGATGGGCGATCGTCTGGTGTCTGTTCACGACGGCACGAGTTACGCCGTGGATGAAGTGACGATATTGGGGGCAGCCCGATATGCGCCCATGTCGCCGGAAGAATTGGAGGCCTACGGCTTTCGCTGGGAGACGGTCCTGGCGGAAGGGGAATATATTGAACAGATTGCGGCGGGCGGTCAACACACATTGGCTTTGACGAATACGGGAGTCGTATATGCCTGGGGAAGGAATAATTATGGTCAATTGGGTGACGACTCAAATGAGCAAAGAAATACACCGGAAGGTGGCGGATGGAGATATAGAGGGTGGAAATACAGGAGTAAAGGCGATCGCGGCAGGCGGGTGGCATTCCTTGGCCCTGAAAGGGGGAACGATATATGCCTGGGGAGCCAATGGCTACGGCCAATTGGGATTGGACACAAGCGGTCAGCCTGTAACCACTCCAAAAGTCAATTTGTTGGCGAATGCGGTAACGCCTGAAATCACAATGTTAGACTATGAGCCTGACCATACAACAACTTTCGTTCAAAATGCCGAGGGCCCAACGCTGACGGTGACTGCGAGCGTATATGATGACGGAGAGTTAAGCTATCAATGGTATGTGAGCGATAAAAACAGCAATACGGACGGAACATCCATACCTGATGCAACAGAGATGAGTTACACCGTCCCCACGGATCAACTTGGAACTTTCTACTATTATGTCGAGGTAATGAACACGAAGGATGAGGTGGTTTTTAATAAAACGGCTTCAGTGAAAAGTGTTCCGGTCGAAGTGAGGATCGTGGAGCGGGTTGACGCCGCCGTCCCCGTGATCGTGAAGCAGCCGGAAGGAGCAACGGTGACACAAGGAGCCGCAAGCCCGACGCTGACGGTGACGGCGAGTATATATGGTAATGGAGACGGGGAGTTAACCTATCAATGGTATGTGAACGACGAAGAGAAGAATTCGGACGGAGAACAGATTGCTGGCGCGAAAAGCGCAAGCTATAAACCACCGACCGATCAAGTGGGGACAAAGTATTACTATGTGGTGGTCACGAACATTAACGATGCGGCGACCGGAAACAAAACCGCCAGTATCGCCAGCAAAGCGGTGGCGGTAACGGTCACTCGCCCATCCGGAGGATCGAGCGGCGGAGCCGGCAACGTCATTGATCCCAGGTTTGGACGGGACATTGATTATCCGGGCATCCATCTCAGCTTTCCGGTGGGCGTATGGCATGAGATATTTACGATCACGATAAACAAGCTGCAGAACCTGCAAGCATCATGGCAGCCGAGAGAAGGAAAAGCGGTCAGTGACGTTTATGATATTACAAAGGACAGGCAAGGGGAGTTGCTGGAGGAATATACGATTACACTGTCGTTTAGCTTGAAAGATGAGGAGAAAGACCAGTACGAGCCGGCCGTTTACAGATGGGATGAGGAAACGAAAGAATGGGTGCCGTTAAAAGACCTGACGGTCCATTGGAATGAAAGGAAGGTAAGCGGAAAAACGAAAGAAACAGGGAAATTTGCCGTCATTGCGAAAGAAAAGCAAACGGCAGAACCGTCGCTTGCGCAGCTGTCACGGCAAGACATAGCCGGTCACTGGGCGGAGAAGCACATCCGCGCATTGGCGGAGAAGGGATGGATCAGCGGCTATCCGGACAACACCTTCAGGCCGGACCAGACCATCACCAGAGCGGAATTTGTTTGCATCGTTGTTTACGTATTGGGCCTTGAATTGTCGGGCGAGAAAACTTTTGTGGACACGGCTGATCACTGGGCCGAAGATATCATTGCGGCCGCTTATGCCCACGGAATTATCCGGGGATACAATGACACCACCTTCGGTCCCGATGATCCGATCACACGGGAACAAATGGCGGAGAACCTGGTCAATGCCTTTGGGCTGCAACTGAAACAGGGAGGAGAAGGGAAAACCTTCACCGATCAGGAGCAAATTTCCGCTTGGGCGCGGGAAGCCATTGAAATCGCGGCGAGCCATGGCCTGTTTGTCGGTTATGAAGACGGCACGTTCAGGCCGAGGAAACAGACCACCCGAGCGGAAGCCGCAGCGGTCCTTGCAAGAGCGTTTTTGAAGATGGAGTAAACAAAGAAGGAGATGTCTGGACGACCAAAGTTTCTTTGGCGTTGGGCATCTTCTTTTTCACACATTGGAAGAGTTTGATCCATTACCCGCATTCTAAACATGTGTAGACGGCAGTATTGTTGGTTCGGTGAGAACAAGCCCGATCCTTAGCGGAGAGGGCTTTTTTATTGGCGGCTCAGACAGCGATCCTCTCTTCCCGGATATTGAGGGACAAGCCACTGGGCCTCCAAATGCAATTGGCAATAACGATTTCACGCTTGTGGAATGCTTTGCGTCGCTCATCAGGATATAATCACGTTGAGAACGCAGCAGACGAGAATATGCCGCGCTTTTCTGTTTCATCGGACAGAGGGCTTAATCACAGATATATACCGAATTGCCGAATTCCCAATTATTCCAGATTTTATTGTAAGTTTAATTCAAAAATAATGGTACAATGGAGCCAAAAGCTTGACGACGGATGTACAGGAGAGCTCGACTCCATGAAATTGTTCGAAGTGTTGCCGGAAAAATTTTTCCTTTTATTGACCGGAACGAACAAGCAGTTGTATGCGGAAGCCCTGCTGCTGATTTATGAGCAGTACCGGCAGGCGCGGTTTGGCATACGTTATGACATTATGCGGGATCTGTTGCAGGAATTGATCGAGACGCAGCGGGAGCTTGGGATGGATTTTGCGCCGGAGGAAGACGTGCCGGCCAATGAAGACAATCAGGCCAGGGCGCAGCAGGTGACGATGGAAGACTTGGCGCGTGCGCAGGCAAATTTCATGTTGCGGCGCCTTGCAGACCTGAAGTGGATCAATGTCGAGGATCGCGACCAGTTTCAGCGCTACATTGTGCTGCCGCATTACTCCAGCCGGATGCTGGGCTTGTTTAAGGAACTGTGTGAAGCGCGGGCCGTGGAGTACCAGCGGTTTGCCTTCACCACGTATCAGATCCTGGCCGGCGAAGAGGCTAGGTTGCGTCCGTGTTTCGCCGTGCGCGAAGCGCTGCAGGTGACCGTGCAATTTCAGCAAGAACTGATTGTCTTGTACAACAACATGAAGCATCACATGGAACAGGTCGTGCAGATGACATCGGTCCAGGAAGTGCTTGATCATCATTTCGACACCTACAAATCCCAGATCGTGGACAAAAGCTACCATCGCCTCAAAACGTCCGACCACGTTTCGCGCTACCGTCATCACATTTTGCAGAAGGTGCACGAGTGGCTGTTGGACAAGGATCTGATGGAGGAGACGATCGCCGACGGTCTGAAAAACGACTTTTACCGCACGCGGGAAGAAGCGGAGGAGGACATACGCCGGTCTCTCATGACAATAGAAGAAATATACACCGGGCTGGACGAAGTGTTCTACCAGATCGACGTGCGCCACAATCAGTATTTGCGCTCGTCCTATGACCGGGCCCGTTACCTCAGCCAGCATCAGACCGGCGTAACGCAGCAGCTTGGCCTGTTGTTGGAGCTGTTGTCCAAAAGCGCGTCAACGCACAGCCTGGAAGTAAACTTCGGCGAAAAAAACGGCGACGGCCCGGGATTATTCCGGCTGCAACAGTCGGCGCAACTCGGTGAAGATTCGCTGTACAAGCCGCGCCAGCGCCGTCAGATGCACCAGCCAGAGCGTCATATCGTGATGGACATTCCGGACGAATGGAAAACAGAGCTGCATCAGGCCGCATTGGAGCGGATGCGGCGTTCGATTACGCGCGAGAAGGTTGAGCGGTTCGTATTTGAACGGATGGGCGATCGCAGGCGGATGGAGATGCGGGAACTTGCGCCGCAATCGCCGGAGGAGCTGCTGCTGCTCGCTTATGTGTATCTGTACGGACAGGACGGCTCCTCCGCGTTCCGGCTGCAGCGAAACGAGGAGCGAGTCATCGTGCGGATCGGCCCGTACCGTTTTCACAATCACCTTATCGTACACGCGGATGGAATTCACGATGACCGGGAGGAGCGAATGGTATGAGCAACAGAGACGAATCCGCCGTTTCCGTCGAAGCGGGACTCGTCTCGCTGGATGCGCTGGGTGAATCGGACAGGCAGAAAATGGCCTCCGCGCTCAACCGGCTGCTTGCGAACAATTTTCTGGTCAAAGAGCGTGACCGTGAAACCTATAACTTTCTTCGCCGGAACCGGGAAGCGGCGCAGGCGTTTTTCCGGTTTCTCCGGTGGGAGTTCATTCTGGACGAGCGGCATGAGGTCGTGTTCGTCCAGGGACCGGACAGCGCCCTCCGCCGCAGCTTTACCCGCGACGAGACGATCTGGATGCTCATCTTGCGGCTCATTTACCAGGAGAAGCGCGAAAGCTTGTCGCTGAGCGAATTTCCGATGACGACGCTGTATGAAATCCGCTCCAAATACGACACCTTCCGCCTGCCCTGGATCAATGTCACGACACTGGAGCGGCTCGTGCGCCTGTGCACCCGCTATCATCTTCTCGACGCGCTGGACGAGGATTTGCGTTCCGATGACTGTCGGTTTCGGCTGTTTCACAGTTGGATATATTTCGTCAACATGGAAGAAGCGGCGGCGCTGACGGAGCGCATCGAACGATACGGCCGGCGGCAAGAGGGGGATCTGCTCGATGAAATGGCTGAAGAAGCTGCGGCTGATTAACTGGCATTATTTTGCCGACGAGACGCTGGAATTCGGCAGGCAGACACTGATCACCGGCCAGAACGCCGCCGGGAAATCGACGATCATCGACGCGCTGCAGGTGCTCCTTATTGCCGACCAGCGCATGATCCGCTTCAATCCGGCGGGCCATGACGAAGGCAAGCGAACCATGATCAGCTATCTGCGGGGCAAGATCGGAAGCGACGACCGCACGTTCGTGCGCGACGGCGATTTCACCACGTACATTGTGGCGGAATTCCGCGACGAGGCGAAGAAGGAATCCTTCATTGTCGGTGTCGTCATCGATGTGTTCCGGGGGGAACAGCAAGGCGAGGAAGAGTATTTCATCCTGGCGGACACGCGGCTCGATGACCTTGATTTTGTCAAGCCTTCCGGCCATTTGCGCAATCGCGACGAATTCAGACGCCGGCACATGGGAGCGGATGCCGGCACGCGGACGCGGGCCATTTTCGAACGGAACAAAACGGTATACCAGAAGGCTCTCCTGCAAAGGCTGGGCGTTCTGAACGAGCGTTTTTTCCGCGTCTTCCTCAAGGCCCTCTCGTTCAAGCCGATCCGGAACGTACGGGAATTCGTCCACGAGTATATATTGGACCGGAAAGAGCTGCAGTTGGATCTCATGCGGGAAAATTTCGATTATTACGAGAAATACCAGCGTGAGCTTGAGCAACTGCAGATTCGCAAGGAAAAACTGACGCGCATCCGCCAGGTGTACGAGCAATATGACCGGCTGCGCGCCACCGTCCGGGAGCAGGAATATGTCATCCGCAGGCTGAAGATGGTGCTGGAAGAAGAAAATTTGGAGGCGAGCCGCCGGCGGAAGGCCGAGCTGGAGCACGACTTGGCCCGGCTCAAGGACGAGATGACGCTGGCGACGATGAAATACGGGGAAGCGAGGGCCGAGGCGGAGCAGGCCTTGACCCGATGGAAAAGTCACGATTCGGTGAGGCGGCATGAGGAACTGCGGCAGCGGATCGAAGCTTTGCGCGACGATCGGGAGCGGCTGCGGCGTGAACTTGGCCAGATCCGTCGTACGCTGGAAAACGAATGGCAGCTTGCGTCACAGCTTGCGGATTGGCCGGGAAACGACGGCTGGCGTCCGAAGCCGGAGGACCGTACCGCCCTGACGGACGGGATGGAGGCGCTGGCAACGGCGATTCGTCTTCTGGAGCGGATGCTGGAAAGCGATCCGCCGGCAGAGGAACCCGAATCCGCCGGCGCCGGAAAGACCGCGGCATCGTCCGAAACCGTAACGGAGGCTTCCGATGTCGCGGAAGTTTCGGAAGCCGTTGCAGCGATGGAGCAGCGAATTAAGCAGTTCGGAGCGCGGCTCGGCAGTCTGCACGAGCGGTTGCTGGCCGAACGGACGCGCGCGGAAGAAAGGGTTCGGGCAGCGGACGGGCGGGTGCGGGAACTGGAACAGATCATCCGCGGCCTGGAAAACCAGAAGCGCCCGTATCCGGAATCGGTCCCGCGCCTAAAGGCAGCGCTTGAAGAACGGATTGGCGACCGATCGCCGGTCTGGATTTTCTGCGAGGAAATGGAAGTTGAAGACGAAGAGTGGCGCAACGCCGTCGAAGGCTATCTGAACACCCAACGGTTCGATTTGCTGGTGCAGCCGGAAGTGTACGCCGAAGCGCTGTCGATTTACGAACGGGAGAAATTCCGGTTGCAGATCGAAGGCGTCGGCCTCGTGGACACGGAAAAAGAGCAGCGATATCTGGGCGAGTCCGAACCCGGATCGCTGGCCAGGACGCTCAGCACGAACAATCCCGTTGTCCAGGCGCACATCAACCATCTGCTGGGCCGCGTCATGAAAGCGGCGGATGAACAGGAACTGCGCCGGTACAGGACGGCCGTGACGCGCACCTGCATGGTGTACCACAACCTGACGGCAAGACAGATGCGGCGCAAGCAGTATGATCCCCCTTTTATCGGCGCCAAGGCAATCGCGCGTCAGCTGGAACTGAGGAAGCTGGAGCTGGAGGAAGCCCGGAGGGAACTGGAGCTTTGGACGAACATTCACCGGGAGATTGCCGGCTGGACGGAGCGTCTGGCCGACCGGAAATCGATCCTGGAGCAGACGGGCAGACAGCTGGCGCTGGCGCCGAAGTATGCGGAAGCGGGGCGCGAACTGTCCGCAGCGGAGCGGGAATTGGAGCGGCTGGATCTGAGCGAGGCGCAACGGCTGGAGCAAGTGTACCGGCATTGGAACGCCGAGGCGGAAAAGTGGAACAACAAGCGGATGTCGTTGAACGGGGAATTGGCGACGAAGGAAGAGGAGCGGAAGCGGCTGGCTGCCGAGACTTATATTCAGACCGGCAAAGTCGAGGAAGCCCGGCAATGGCTCGAAACTTGGGAAGCGGAGTTCGGGCCTGAACTGCTGCAGGGAGCGCTGGTCCGGTGGGCCGACGCCGAGAAGCAGAATCTTCCGACGGTCCGCAAACTGGAAAACTGGCAGAACAACCAGAAGGGCAATGCGACCCGGCGCGACGACCTGTTCCAGGAATTGCAAAAACTGCGGCTGCAGTTCAACGCGGAACATCTGTTTGGCGGACCGGAATCGGCGGAAGACAACGATGCCTACGACGCGGCGCTGAAGACGGTCGCCGATCTGGACATTCCCAAATATCAGGAGAAAGTCGAGAAGGCGCTCAAGGATTCGGAGGAAGAGTTCAAATCCCATTTTGTCTTCAAGCTGCGGGAAGCGATCGAGATGGCGAAGCGAGAGTTTAACGAACTCAACTTCGCATTGCGCCACTTCCCGTTTTCCCGCGACCGGTACGTGTTTGAGGTGACACCGAGCGAGAAATACCGGCGGTTTTACGATGCGATCATGAACCCGCTCCTTGCGGAGAAGGGTTCGCTGTTCGATCTTGCGGACGACGGCGATTCGGAGACGCTCCACGAGCTTTTTGAGCTGCTTGTCCGCGGCGGCCCCGCCGAAATGGAGGAGTTTACCGACTACCGCCGCTATCTGGATTTTGATATCCGGGTCCATTCCGGTGACTCCAGCTACTCCTTCTCCAAAGTGCTGCGGGAAAAATCCGGCGGGGAAACGCAGACACCGTTTTATATCGCGATCCTGGCTTCCTTTTATCATTTGTACAAATCCAACAAGACGGTGCGGCTGGTCGTCTTCGACGAAGCGTTCAACAAAATGGACGAGCAGCGCATTCGGTCCAGCCTTCGCCTGATCAAGCAGTTAAATCTGCAACTCATCGCCGCCGTTCCGGACGAGAAGATGCAGCACATGGCGCCGGAGGTCACGACGACGCTGATCGTGACGAACCGGGATTATCGCTGTTTCGTGGATATGATCGACCGAACGGATCTCGCCGAATCGGCGGCCGGAGAGGACGAAGCCGCCGCGGCGATTGCGGAGGAAGCGGAATCGCATGCCGATGGCGAAAGCGAGGATATGGGCGCTTTGCGGCAGGGGGAGCTGTTTTAGCGCATGAATCTGTACGGCGAATTGGAGTATAAGCGGGAGTTTCGGCGTCGGCTGCTCGAATTGCTTGTTCGAAAATATGAGAACAGCGCATCATTCGCAAAAGGCGAGGTCGCCCGGCAAAAGCCGCAAATTTCTTTCACCAGCGGCCCCTTTCAGGCGGATTACGAGGACGAGATGGATTTCCGCAAGAAAGAGTGGATCCATGACGTGGTGACGGAGCTGGCCGCGCAGGGCATAGTGTCGGTGAAATGGGAGAAGTTTCAGGAGGGCCGAAAACTGGCCAAGGTGTATCTGGAACCGGAACGGCTCGAGTTGGCCTATGAGCAGGCTGGAATCACGCCGCGCGACCTGAAAATGGAGCGATTGAGTCTGATCCTGGGCCCGCTTGCGGACCATCCCTGGGAATGGGTGGCCCGTTGGGCGCGGGAAATGATCCAGGCTTTGGAGGAGCGAAAGACTGCCGGTCTGGACCTTGAAGATCCGGAAGGATATGAGCGGCTGGTGATGGTGCTGAAGGAACTGCCGAAGCTGGAGGATGACATTCCGAAGCGGGTGCTGAGCCAGCGGCTCTTTCACGATACGAAAATGTTTGAGCGGGTCGTGGAGCGCAGGCTGGTTCATCTGATTCAAAGCCGCTCCGGCATTGAGTGCGACAGCGATGCGGAAGCGCTGGAAAGCGTCGGCATTTCCGATCAGCCACGCGGCGTATGGGTCGCCGGGACGCTGGCATGTTCCGTCGGCGGAGAAGCGCTAGCCGTGGATCGGTTCCCCGGAGGTATTGGCTTGTCCCGCGAGACGGTGCGGCGGCTGACGGTCGATGCGATCAGAGGCGAACGAATCGTCCTGATTGAAAATCTCACGTCCTGGCATCAATGGGTGAAGGCGCGGCATGGTGAAAACGAGCTTGTCGTCTATACGGGAGGGTTTCCGAACCGATCGGTCCAGTTGCTGCTGTTCAAGATTGCTTCCTGCTTGTACGGGGATGCGCGGGAGAGCTTGGAAGGCGGAGCAGGCGGCGATATGCCGGTTTACCATTGGGGCGATCTGGATGCGGGCGGCATTCACATATTTGAATTTATCCGCGAACGCTATTTTCCGGATCTCTTGCCGCTCGGAATGGACGAAGGAAGCTATTTGCGGTATGTCGATACCGGTTTGCCGTTCAGCCGCGCCTACGCGCGGAGACTGGCGGATATGCTGGAAAGCGGAAAGTTCACCCGCTGGCGGGGACTGCTGGAGCTGATGTTGGAGTACGGCAAGCGCATCGAGCAGGAGGGTATGGCGATTCCGGCGGACGGGCTCAAGTGAAATGCATCGTCCGGCCGCAAACGCAGATATTCGGAGGCGTGGCGAATTTGGCAATTGACAAAAATAAAGTGATTCAAATGTTTGACCAATTGCCTGAATCCGCCCAACAGTAGCCAGGGGGCAATGGTCGCGGCATACGAAAGTATGCCGCGCTTGTTTGTGTACGCCCAGCATGGGCGTCATCTCTACGGTGAAAGTCCGGAATGGGGGCTGGCGAGCGCCTACCATTAGCCAAGGGCAAGGGTGTCGGTCGCGAGGCCGAATCTGAAGGAAGCCGGAGGCA
>Ga0181858_1000999_pt1 | contig 13869 bp, 13 predicted proteins | sample NewIslPassag4_SG_FD_130749 | JGI IMG/M metagenome (GOLD analysis project Ga0181858, IMG submission 130749) | Feedstock adapted compost microbial communities from Newby Island compost facility, Milpitas, CA, USA - Passage 4_SG | ecosystem: Engineered > Solid waste > Feedstock > Composting ...
CCTTGAACGCCGGGCCGATATCTTCGCGCTCCAGCGCAAAGTCGACCGCTGTTTTGAGGTATTCGAGCTTGTCGCCTGTGTCGTAGTATTTGCCGTTTTGGACTTCCTTGGCGTAGAACGTGCGGCCGTCGTCGATCATGGCCTGCATGACCGGCTGGATCATGAGCTCGCCGTTGCCGTCATACGCCTCGAGGTGTCGCTCGAGGTACGGGAAGATGTCCGGCGTAAGCAAGTAACCGCTCACGCTCGCCAGATCGGACGGCGCGTTTTCTTTGCCCGGCTTTTCGATAATCCGGCTGACGCGGATTAAGCCATCCTCGATTTCTTCGCCGGCCACGATGCCGTACCGGCCGTACTCCTCATCCTCGGTAATCTTCTTGCAAGCGAATACCGACGCACCGGTCTTGTCGTACACGCTAATCAACTGGCTAGTGCGTCCCGGCGTGGCCATAAAGAAGTCGTCAGCAAAGGTGTAAATAAACGGCTCGTCCCCGATCAGGTGCGCCGCGTCGATCACCGGCGTGGCGTTGCCGTACGGGCCTTTTTGGCGGAGATAGATAAAGTTAGCCAAGTTTGCGACCGCGTATAGCTCGTCGATGAAATGCTGCTTTTTGGGGCCACCAGCACGAAGATTGTTGAGTAGATCCTCATTGGGCAGGTCAAAGTGATCTTCGATCGCGCGCTTGTTACTCGAGCCGACAATAATAATGTCCTTGATGCCCGCTTCGACCAGCTCCTCTACAACATACTGGATGATCGGTTTGTCAACGATCGGCAGCATCTCCTTGGGCATAGCCTTAGTCTGCGGCAAAAAGCGCGTACCAAATCCTGCTGCTGCAATTATCGCCTTGGTCGGTTTTTTATACTTCATTTCCTGTCCTCCTCTTTTGCAATTCTTCGTAAGCCAGGAACAGCGCTTCGACGTCGGTCATTCGCGCACGTCTGGCATTATCAAATAATTCGTCAATGGTAATCAGGGCAACTTGAATATGCTCGGTTTCATCAAGCTTTTGGCCGTCTTTGTGTGGCGTACAGTCGGTGGCCAAAAAATAATGCCAGGTACTATTATTGTACGCGTCTTTTACCACATCACCCAAATAGTGCATCTTGCCAGCTTCATAACCCGTTTCTTCCAGTAGTTCCCGGCGGGCAGCTTGTTCAAAATCTTCACCCTTCTCTGCCCCGCCGTCTGGGAGTTCGTAAAGAATGCGTTCCTGGGCGGGCCTGTACTGTTGCGAAACGATGACCTTATTATCCTTTGTTAAAGCAATGGTCGCCACGCAGTGACTATCTTCTTCGCCAATAGTCTGATAATGGTAGACCTTCCCATCTGGCTGCACGAATGTTTTGGTGACGATCGTTCTAAAACCGATTTTACTGACAACTGTTGGCTCAATCCGCTTCCACTCCATTCGTGCACCCTTCCTTGCCTTCCCTGCTAGATCCCTAATTGCTTCTTAATGAGTTCTTGCGCGAGCGAGGGGTTGGCGCGGCCCTGGGTTTCTTTCATGATCTGACCGACGAGGAAGCCGATAGCTTTCATTTCGCCCTTCTTGATGTCCTCGACAGCCTTGGGGTTGGCTTCGATAACTTTGGCGACAATCTTGGCGATTTCGCCTTCGTCAGACTGCTGGATGAGGTTGAGCTTTTGTGCCAGTTCCTCAACTTCCTTGGCATTCACCTGCTCCGAAAGCTCGGTAAAGATATGGTTGAGCAGGGTCTTCACGCCGGTGGAGCTGAGCTTGCCGGCTTTCTGCAGGTCGTAGACGGCACGGTAAATGTGCAGCCGACCTTGGTTGGTGAGCCCGCTGTTTACCTTGGCATTTTCGTCGCGACGGAGCGGGATTTCGAAGTTAACGAAGAAGTTGGCGAGTGCCTTGGCAAACTCTTTGTCACCGATAACTTCCTCAACGAGTGCGAGGTATGACACTTCGGGGTCGTCCAGGTCGGCTTCGAGTAGTAGCTCCATGGACGGCTTTTCGATGCCAAGATTCCTGAGCCGCTCGCGCCACTCTGCTGGCATGATCGGCATTTCCTGGCGCACGGCCTCGATCATCTCATCGGTCAGTTCGACCGGCGGGATGTCCGGATCGGGCATGTAGCGGTAGTCCTCGGCGTTTTCTTTGGTGCGCTGGGTGAAGGTGCGCTGTTTGGCGTCGTCCCAGCCGCGTGTTTCCTGTACGACCTGCTCGCCGCGCTCAAGTAGTTCGATCTGGCGGTTGATTTCGTACTCCACGGCCTTTTCGACGGCACGGAAAGAGTTGATGTTCTTGATCTCGGTACGAACGCCGTATTTGTCGGTTTGACTGACAGAGACGTTGACGTCAAAACGCATGTTGCCGTAGTAGAGATCGCAGTCAGACACGTCGGCGTAGCGCATGCGCAGGTACAGCTCGCGGGCGTAGGCTTTTGCCTCGGCCGGCGAGTGGATATCTGGCTCGGAAACAATCTCGAGCAGCGGCGTGCCGGCGCGGTTAAAGTCGACCAGGCTGTAATCTTTGCCCTCCGGGTGCATGCTCTTGCCGGCGTCTGCCTCCAGCTGGGCGCGGTTGATACGCACGGTAACGGTGCGGCCGTCGACTTCAAAGGTCACACTGCCACCCTTAATGATGGGCTCAGTCAGCTGCGAAATCTGGTAGCCCATCGGCAAATCCGGGTAGAAATAATGCTTGCGCTCGAAGTAGCTGAACTTTTGCGGCTCGGTGTCCAGCGCAAATGCAGCACGCATCGCCAGATGCACGGCCTCTTTGTTGAGGACCGGCAGTGCGCCAGGTAGGCCGAAGCTAAGCGGACCTATGAGCGTGTTCGGCTCGGCCTCGCGCGCATCGTTGCCTACTGCCTCAAACAGCTTAGTGGCTGTCTTGAGCTGCACGTGCGTCTCGATGCCAATCGTGGCGGTATACTGCTTGCGTACGTCGTCTGAAATCATAAAGGCCTCCGCAAAGCACCAAATACCAAGCACCAAATACCAAATAATTCCGAATGTCCAAAATTCCAAGACTCTAAACACGACCTATTACTGCCTGTTTTGGACATTAGGTCATTAGCACTTTGGTGCTTATTTGGAATTTGGAATTTGGTGCTTGGTGTTTTCATTTCTTCAGCGCTCCCAAGTCTTTCAACGCCTGGCGGAGGGCGATCAGCGCCTCCTTCAGGTCCTTTTCGGTCAAATTAAAGTCCGGGTTGCTTTCGACCTCGCGGCGAAGCTTGTGCGCAAACCAGACCCGCTCGTGGTCAGTAAACCGCTTCTGCGCCTTTACCAGCCGCTCGCCCATGCTCGCGCCGCGGTAACGGTTCTTTTTGAGCGCAATGTCCACCAAGTTGTCGGCCTGCATGAGTGCCACATCCCAACGATCCTTGTTTCGCAGGAGTTTTTGCAACTCTTTCCATTCGTTCGTAAAGTACTCTTGGTTGAGCTTTGGCGGCACTTTCCACCGCCAAATCAGATAACCGGCCCCGCCCACAAAGGCCAAAACCACCACTGCCAGTGTGATCCAGCCTATCATGCGAGAATCTCCTCTGCTGCTTTAGCTATACCTAATAATTCACGGTCTTTCCGCTGCGGCGCCATGATCTGCAAGCCTACCGGCAATCCGTCGCTCAAGCCTGCAGGTACGCTGATTGAAGGCACACCCACCAGGTTGGCGGCAACGGTCATGATGTCCACCAGATACATCTTGAGCGGGTCGTTGTCGTTTTCGCCAATCTTGAATGCCGGTGTTGGTGCGACCGGGCCGATCAGGAAATCGACCTGCTTAAATACTTCGTTAAACTCGTTGATCAGCTTTGTGCGGACGATCTGCGCCTTGCGGTAGTATGCGTCATAATAGCCACTCGAGAGTACATACGTGCCGATCATGATGCGGCGCTTGGCCTCCTTACCGAAGCCGTTACCGCGCGACTTCATGTAACTTTCATCCAGGTCTTTGGCGTCCTGGTAGCTAAACGGGTAGCGCTGGCCGTCGTGGCGGCTTAAGTTGCTACTCACCTCTGCCGGTACGATGATGTAGTACACGGCAAGGGCAAGCTTGATCGACGGCAGGCTGACTTCCTGCACGTCAGCGCCGGCAGCTTTGAGCTTAGCGGCTGCTTCTTCAATCCTGGCTTTCACGCCCGGATCCAATCCGTCGCTCATATACTCTTTGATGATGCCGACCTTCTTGCCCTTTACGTCCGCAGGCAGGTCCAGGTATCCCTCGGGCTGTCGCTCGATGGTGGTGCCGTCGAACGGGTCGCGGCCAGCCATAACATCAATAACAGCTGCCGCGTCTTCAACCGTGCGAGCGAAGGTGCCCACCGTGTCGGTACTGCTAGCCATGGCCACGATGCCGTAGCGTGACATCAGGCCGTAGGTCGGCTTGTAGCCGATACAACCAACATAGCTAGCCGGCTGACGGGTGGAGCCACCGGTGTCGGTGCCGAGTGCGAACGGCGCCATGTCGAGCACAACAGCTGCCGCCGAACCACCGGATGAGCCGCCGGCCACGCGCTCTTTGTCGTGCGGGTTTTTGGTTACAAAGAAATCGCTGTTTTCGGTGCTGGCGCCGTGGGCAAAGGCGTCCAGGTTGGCCTTGGCCACGCAAATCGCACCCTCGGCCTCCAGCCGCTCAACCACCGTCGCTTGGTACGGCGCGACAAAGCCTTTCAGCATATTGCTGGCCGCAGTTGTCTCGGCCCCGAACACCAGGTAATTATCCTTGGCAATAAACGGCACGCCAGCAAGCTTGCCGGGATTCTGACCATTCTTGACCGCCTCGTCTATGGCCTTGGCTCGCTCGCGGGCGCGCTCGGCGGTCGTGGCAATAATCGCGCCGTACTCTTGCTTTTCTTCAATCGTCTTGAGGGCACGCTCTACAAGCTCGCTGGCCGTTACCCGACCCAGACGTACATCTTCGGCAATTTGAGCAATTGGCTTCCACTGACTCATATCCGACCTCCGGCCGTATTCGATATACGAGACACGACATACGATATACGAACTCGACACATCACGCCGCCAAGCGACGCTCGTGTCTCGTGTATCGTATTTCGTGTATCGAGCCTGTCGAACCCTCTCATCCGATCATCCTCTTTACCTTAAGCAGACGACCTTCGGTGTTGGGTGCGATGCCTAGGAGATCATCTGGTGTGACGCCATAATCCACGATGACGTCGTCACGCATCACGTTCTTTAGGCCGGTCACCTGGCTCGTGGGCTCCAGCCCCTCAACATCCGCACTCTGCAATTGCTCTACGTATTTCAAAATCTCACTGAGTTCTTTTTGGTATTTTTCAACTTCTTCCTCAGTGAGCGTTAGCCGGGCTAGTCGAGCCAACTTTAACACATCATCACGCGATAGATCTGCCATTTATGCCATTATACCAGATTATTCACTCGTCTACTCTGCCAAGCCGGCCGTGGCCAAACCACAAACGGACGGACTAATGCCATAACCGATACCTGCAACGTCAACAAACCCGCTACGCCCGTCTTTCGCGATAACATACGCCAACATTTTTGTCCGGCTTAGATCGAGTATATAACAATGCACTCGAACTTCTTCGCCTGACTCTAAAGCACCGGCCACATTTCCAGCCTCAACATCCTTAAGCGTTGCAAACATGTTTACCGGTACAACCTGCTCGCCATACGCAGTTTGCTCGCACAAACCAGTAACTGTGACGTGATGTGCATCATTCCATGGCAGAGGATTATGTGTATTGAGCACCCAATCGCATACATCGAAGTATAGACGCTCTTCATCTTGCCCCGAGCCCAGATTCTCTGACTGGTCTGGTGTATGTGGGTATATGTATCCCATATCTGCCGCATAGAGTGCAGAATCTAGTGGGAGGGAATATATATCGTCGGGGGGGTTGTTGTCTTGTTCAATTGCACAAGCTACCCCACCAACACCCAGTGATGCAACTACCAAACTTATCCTGCCGATATCACCGAGGCGATTCAAAAAATGGCTACGCTCAACAACATTAACTGAACCATCTAGACCGCTGATGCTATCGCCCACCCCCGTTAACTCTATGCAACGGGTCGTTCCCATATATTCTCCGTATCTGCATTATAACGCAAACAATCTGGGACGACTACAGTGCTGCCAGCTCGGCAGAGGTTGGCCACGGATTAAACGTACATCCTTGGAGATCGATAGACTGCTGTTGCATGACCGGTGCAGGCTGGCCGGCGCCGGGGCAGGTACGGTGGCCAAAGCCGAGCCAGTGGCCGGTTTCGTGGTTGATGACCATCACGCGGTAGTCTTCGAGTGTGCCGCCAGCTGCGTTCCATGAGTCACTGGCACCCATCCATCGGTCGTAATTAACAATGACGTTCGGGCCAACGCGACAGCTCCAGGTGTTATCACAGATTGTGGCGCTAAAGCTGGTCATTTGAGCCGCCGAGCTGAGCCAGGCGGTAAAATCACAGCCGCTGTCGGCGTAAACAAACGCGATGTCGCCGTTCTTGGCCCAGCCGCGCGGGTCAGCATACACCGCGGCGAGTTTTTGGCGGAATTCGGGGATGAGTCCAGCATCAACATCTCTGGTTGCCACACAGTAGTGGTACATTTTTACGCCCTGGCTCGCAAACTGGAACGTCACCGGCTGTTTTTTGTTGATGGCGTACAGTGCCGCCTGCACGGCTTCATCGCGGTTCACGGGCGCAACATCCAAACCCTGCGCTGCTCCGTCAACGACCTGGCCGATTTTATCTTCGGACAGCTTGAGCGTTTGTCCGTCAGGCTCAAAAAAGCCGGCGATATCAGAACGGCTCAGCTGCCTTGATTGCCCCTTGTGCGTAAACGTAATTTTCGCATCCAAATGCTTATTGAGCTCGGCAAGCTTTTCGCCTAATTGCCCGGCTGGCGCATCAGATTTTTTAACTTCAACCGGCACATCCAGCTCGCGCTTGCCTTGTTCAAGCAAGCCCACCAGCTCCATGCGCAGTGTGACTACATCGAGCGAAAAGCCATCTTCAGGTTCTGCAATCTTGAAATCATCGCCGCTAAAAACGATGCGCTCTGGCAATGGGTTTTTATGGAACGCCTTCTCCAACTCCTTGGCGGCAACGGCAAACTTGGCATTATCGAGCGTCAACTCGGCCGGCACAGTGCGCTTCATGAACAGGCTGAGCGCCGGCAGCCAGTTACGCGAGCCCTGGATCTGTTCGCGGGTTACCTCCCAGTCCACAGCCACGCCCAAATCCTTGGGCGTTATCTTTTTTGTAATGTCATCTTTTTTGAGTGTTATCTCGTCTGGCAATAATTTTTCTACCGAAACTTTCTTATCAAGCTCATCAAAACGCGTACCCCCAATCGCCACCGCCGCAACAGAATAATTCGGTAACACCTTACCCCGGTACACCAGCATCACCACCAGATTAGCCAGAATAAACACACCGACCAGCGCGCCAAGAACAATCAAACCGACAATAGCCCACTTCGGCAAACCTTGCCTTTTCTTATTCCCAAACCGGAACTGCCGTCTATCAACTGGTCGCATTAGTAACTACCAGTATACCGAAACTTGCCGCCGTGTAATATTACATCCACCTCCCTCAAGGGGTGTTGTACTATTGCAGACCTTCAATATGTTGAACTAACATGCCAGGCAAGTTGGCAATCAACCATTGGAAAGACTGCCGATTAGCTTCATTATCGCTCGCCCCTCGCCGCCAACCATCCTGCTCCATACGATAACGCAGATGGCTATAGGAAACTTGGTCGAATTCACAAGTACTAAGAGCGGTGGCAAGGCGTGCCAGCAGCCATAGTGCACGCTCGCGTGTCATTGCTTCAGATGTGCTGTCGAGCTGATTCTCGGCACCCTTTAATTCGACACCCCATACACCGAAGATAATATCTTCATCTTCGTCCGATGTTTTCATCCTCAATGGTTCTTCGACTAGCAGAACATCAATCAACTCATCCCCGAGGGTGGTGAGGTCGAAATACGTATGCATGAATTCGTTATTATTGTCATTGGCAGGCGTCATCAATCCGGCAGCCAGATTCATGTCTATCGTTTTACTGCCTGCAGGTGTTGGCGTAGAGACGCGCTGTAATTCTATGCATATTTTCGATCCATCTGGCACGCCGAATTTTTGCTGCTCTGCCGTAGGAGGAACGTTATCGATTGCCTGCCTCTTCGCACGATCGTACGGCGAAACCCGGCCGTGGGAGGACACCACGAACATGCCGTATTCTTTATCAATAACCCTGCTGTCCTGTCCGACTTGGCTATGGTGCTGAATGAATGACTCGCTACGTGTGTAAATTTGATGGATCTCCTGTGTAAATCGATTTACAACAGCGTGAACTTCAGGAGACGCTTCGCCTGACGGCAAACCTTCACCTGGTGCAGTCATCTGCAACTCCTCTAGTTACGACTGTTCGATAATACCATCTTTTCGGCGGCCTAGGGCCAGTTTAGCGTGACTGCAGCGTTTGAATCGAACCGTCACTCATTGCCGCACTTAATATATACGACGTGCAGTTGCCTAGGCACCCCTCCGGATACGGCACGTAGTCATACCCGTTGCCGAGCGTCTCGCCGTAAGGACCGATGGCTGCATACATATCAAGTCCCGGCAGGTTAGCGCGCCGCCAGTTAGGGTTGAGCATTTGATGGAGAGAGGGATAGGTCCCAGTCTGGCCGTAGTAATATTCAAGATGGTTCTGTATGGTTTGCAAATCCTGCATGATGGCCGCCTCGTTTGCGTTCTCTACAACGGTCAGTCCGCTTTCGGGGCCAAGCGTCCCTGTAACGCCCAATTCGCCGTTACTGTAACCGTAGATTTCAAATGTTTCAACAATCGAATCGTCACTGCCTTCTACAGCTACGTCATGGCCGCCCCAGAGGTTCCTAAAGAAACAGTAGCGGCCTGCTTTGTGGTCGTAAAAATAATAGTCCATAGCGTCGGAAACCCTAGCCTCGGGAAGGTTAGAGGTATCGGCCAGAAATCTAGCGCAAAGTCGATACGATACATCACTGTCTTTTTCGTACCCGTACCTGGGCATGCGCGCCAAGACTCCTTCGGTAAGTTCGAGCTGACTCGTCTCTTCCGGCAACGCATTGTTTGCCAGGAAGTAATTAATGACAGCCTCGTCTATCACACCCAAATCAGTCGAGACCACAAAATCGTGATCCAGTGCGCGCCTATTCTGTATGGCCGGCGCCTGCAGTACCGCAACAACCAGACCAATTGCCAGCAGGCTCGCCAAAAACAACTTATTCAGCCCATCCATAGCGCCACCTGTTAAACTGCTTTGGCCCGATTGTCACGGCTCATCACATAGATAACGAGTGCAAGCACTCCCAGGTTGACGCCGGTTGCAATAAGGTCCTGCCACCAAGGGTTAGGACTTACAAACAACATAGACATCAGCGTACCCTCTTCACCAAGCATCCGAGCTAGTAAGTCAAAGAAGAAGCCGCCAAGCGACCAAACTGCCGAGAGGCCTACTATAGCTAAGAAAGCCCCGAGAAACCCTTTGCGCCAACGGTGCTGTTTGACCGCTGGAACCTCGGTTTCGGTATTGCGAGTTCTCACGAACAGCCATGCGAATACCGGCAACGTGGCGAGAAGCGCGGCCAGCGACCAAGCTAACTGGAACGACGTAACGTTTCCAATGTACGGATTGCTCACAGTGACCAGATCCTCTGACTTAACAAGGTCGTCTATGCCGATAGCAAGCAGAGAACTCACCGATCCGACCAGCACAAGCAGCAAAACAAGCATAACGAAATACTCGGGCAAATACGCGGTGCTGCGCCAGAAACCACGCCGCGGCGTACGCATCTCCTGCCCAAGATTAGCATTATTCTCAACCGCACCCAGCGCCGCTTGGCCTGACTGCTTCCGAGTATCGCTTTGCATCCCAATCCCCTAACTTACGTTGTTCGCACTAATAATAGGCATAAGAACTTATCTACAACATTTTTACAGGTTCTTCTTGATCTCTGCGATGACATCGCGCAGCTCGGCGGCTTTTTCGAATTCGAGGTTGGCGGCGGCGAGTTCCATTTGGGCGGTGAGGTCTTTGATGAGCAGGCCGTATTCGTCCTTGGGGATTTTCTTGAGGTCGAGTTTGGCTTTCTTGGCTTCTTCCGGTAGATCTGGGCGGAGGCCCTTTTCGATTGCCTTGCTGACACCGCGGGGCGTGATGCCGTGCTCTTTGTTGTACTGCTCCTGGATTTCGCGGCGACGGTTCGTCTCATCAATCGTGGCCTTCATGCTGCGGGTGATGGTGTCGGCATACATGATAACGCGGCCTTCGACGTGGCGGGCGGCGCGGCCGACGGTCTGGATGAGGGCTTGTTCACTCCTTAAGAACCCTTCTTTGTCCGCGTCGAGAATGGCGACGAGCGAGACTTCGGGCAGGTCCAGGCCTTCACGCAAGAGGTTGATGCCGACAAGCACGTCGTAGACGCCGAGACGCAAATCGCGCAGGATGTCGGTGCGGTCGAGCGTTTCGATGTCGCTGTGAAGATACGCCACCTTGATATTGAGGTCTTGTAGATATTCAGTAAGGTCTTCGGCCATGCGCTTGGTGAGCGTGGTGACGAGCACGCGCTGGCGCTTGTCGACGGTGGCGCGGATTTCGCTAATGAGGTCGTCGATCTGGCCGTTCACCGGCCGTACTTCGATCTTGGGGTCAAGCAGGCCGGTCGGGCGGATGACCTGCTGGACCGGCTCGGGCGAGTGGGTAAGTTCGTACTCAGCCGGGGTGGCACTGACGAACACGACCTGGTTGATGTGTTTCTCGAATTCGGTGAACGTGAGCGGCCGGTTGTCGAGCGCGCTCGGCAGACGGAAGCCGTGCTCCACCAGTACTTCTTTACGGGCGCGGTCGCCGTTGTACATGCCGCGGATTTGCGGGATGGTCATGTGCGACTCGTCGATCAGCATCAAAAAGTCGTCCGGGTAGTAGTCGAGTAAAGTGGCAGGCTGTTCGCCCGGCTTGCGGTCGGTGAGGTACCGGCTGTAGTTTTCGATACCCTTCACAAAGCCGGTTTCCTGCAGCATTTCGATGTCGAACCGCGTGCGCTGCTCCAGGCGCTGCGCTTCAAGCAGTTTGCCCTCTTTTTTGAACTGGTGTAGCCGCTCCTCCAGCTCGCGCTCGATTTTGCCGATGGCGATCTGCAGCTTTTCGTGAGGCGTGACGTAGTGGCTGCTCGGGAAGATGGTGAGTTCCTGCGGCTTGTCCAGAATCTCGCCGGTTAGAGGGTCGATCTTCAGGATGCGCTCCAGCTCGTCGCCAAAGAATTCCACGCGGTACGCAAACTCCTCACCCGCCGGAAACACATCCACCACATCGCCGCGCACACGGAAGGTGCTGCGCTGGAAATCCACGTCGTTTCGCTTGTACTGGATGTCGGTCAGCTGGCGCATGAATTTGTCGCGCAGGCGGCGCTCGCCTACTTTGAGCTTGATGCTCATCTCGGCGTAATCGCTGGGGTTGCCAATGCCGTAAATGCAGCTGACGCTGGCTACGATAATCACGTCGCGGCGGGACAAAAGCGCATCAGTTGCGGCGTGGCGCAGGCGCTCAATCTCGTCGTTGATCTGGCTGTCTTTTTCGATGTAGGTGTCGGTGCGTGGAATGTACGCTTCGGGCTGGTAGTAATCGAAGTAGCTTACAAAGTAGTGGACAGCGTTGCGCGGGAAGAACTGCTTGAACTCGCCATACAGCTGCGCGGCCAGGGTTTTGTTGTGACTGATCACCAGTGTCGGCTTTTGGACGTTCTGGATGAGGTTTGCCATGGTAAACGTCTTACCGGAGCCGGTTACGCCTAAAAGCGTCTGGTATTTCAGACCGTCCTGGACACCCTTGGTCAGCTGTGCAATCGCCACCGGCTGGTCGCCGGTCGGTTTGTAATCGCTTACTAACTGAAACGAAGCCATCTATTTATTATACCACATTTATCACTTCTTGTCCGGGCATACCTCTGCCTGGCTACCTCTGGTTTGCTGACCCATTTTGATGCATTCGTCCGTTTTTGTAGTATTTTTTGTAGTATTGTTAACCCGTACACGGGATTGTAGCCTCCAAATCTCTTGCGCACCAACCCACGCCGCCCATGCAGTAAGCGCAATGAGCGCAAGTACGGCTAACCTCACTAACCACTTAAGCAGCTTTTGCCCTCTCATTTTTACGGGCGTGACGAATGCTGTACCGGCATGTCCACCCCTCCGCATACTTACAGTCCTCGGCCAGCAATGATATTAAGTACCTCTTCCTGATCGTCGGTAATGACGTAGATGTCCATGTCTTCTTTATCAATGGCGTGGGTTTTTTCGTACACCACTTCCTTAAGATAGTTATGCAGCGGCATCCAGAAGTCCGACTCAAAGAGGATGATTGGAATGGGTGGGATTTTGCCATTTTTCTTAAGTGTCAAAATTTCAAACAACTCATCGAGCGTACCATAGCCGCCTGGAAAGAAGATGTAGGCGCGGGCGGTAAAGGTTAGCGCCATTTTGCGGCTAAAGAAGTAGTAAAAACTGGCAGAATGACTGACGTAGCGGTTCGTCTCCTGCTCGTGTGGCAGCTGAATTGCCATGCTGATCGAATTTTTCTTGTTCTCCTCGTAGGCTCCACGCTTCGCAGCCTCCATAATGCCCGGCCCTGCGCCGCTGACGATTGTGAAATTCAACTGCTCCACAATCTTACGAGCCAGCTCGCGAGCGTGTTGGTAGTACGAACTGCTTTCAGGAATGACCGAAGAGCCGAAAAACGTCACGGTTGAGTGGTGTCCTTTCAACGCATCGAACGCCAGGCGGAAATCGTGCTCAATCCGGCGCATTCGCTCCTTGATTTGCGCATCTGAAAGCTCGCGCCGCACCCGCTCCTCTTCTTGTGCCATGAATTGCAACGGCGGCAACTGTTTTTTTGACTTTTTAAAAATATTTCCTAACCCCATACTCCCTCGTCATTTGTTTTTTATGATTTGGTTTTATTATACACGTCTTGCTGCTTCGGGCTACACTGACAAGTCCTCTTCTTGCAGTGCCCATTGCGCAGTCAACTCGCCGGCCAGCTGTTGCCGCACCGCCGCCTCCAGGTTCTCCTGGTGAAGGTAGCGCATCATCAGCTCGTGCCATAAATTGTCGCGCACGAAGTGGATGATGCGTTCGGCAAATGACAGCTGGTTACAGTAGCCGAGCGCCACGTCGAGCGCGTTACATGACACGATGCTGCCGTCATGTACCAAACCCAGATACGCTGTACTCTGCCAGAAACGCAAATCGGGGTCCAGCTCGGCGAGGATATCTTCGCCATTTATCCAGCCGAAGTCATCCGGCTGCACATGCGGCTCGAAGATTTCGGGATGGTACGCGTCAGTATAGCGCGCGTAGTAGCGCTGGATCAGGCGGCAGGGCGCCGGCTGGTCGGCAAGCTGCGCCGATGTGAACGGCTCTGCCACCGACGACTTTTGGATGATCTTGCCAAAGTCGGGCTTGACCTGCTGCAGCTTGGCGTACGAGCTGTGCGAGCGGATTCTATTCATCTCTTCGCACACGAGCAAAATGGTTATAATGGCAAGTCCTTTAACATCCTGCCCAACCGGTAGTACGACTATGGTGCCGAGCTCCGGAAAACTCAGGATGTTATGGTGCGTTTTATCAACGTATTCGATGGCCAGCTCCTGCCACCGCTTGTTTGCCGGACACACGAGATTCGTCTTCTTAATCTCAAAATCGCTTGGCGTGAGTTTGGTGTACTGGTCCCGGAACGTGCGCTGCCAGGCGTCTGATTCGCAGATTGTTGCCGCAGCATAGAGCAACCCGGCGGTTTCGTGCTTGAACATAGACTCAAGCGAGCGATAACCCAACCGCTTCATGGACATCTTCGGCGGCTTTTTCTTAAGAAA
>Ga0181858_1001000_pt1 | contig 13866 bp, 13 predicted proteins | sample NewIslPassag4_SG_FD_130749 | JGI IMG/M metagenome (GOLD analysis project Ga0181858, IMG submission 130749) | Feedstock adapted compost microbial communities from Newby Island compost facility, Milpitas, CA, USA - Passage 4_SG | ecosystem: Engineered > Solid waste > Feedstock > Composting ...
CACTACCGGCTCATCCGCACGGCGGCCTTGCTGCGCGGCGAGCCGTGGAAGGTGGAGCGCGGCGATTCCGTGCTGGTGTACGCGGAACGGCTGCTGAAGGCTTCCCGTCCCGATCCGAAGCTGCTGGAAGGGCTTTTCCCGCAGCTCAGGGAAGCGATGGACGCCCTGTTTCCGCCGGAAGCGGACGCCCCGTCGTCGGTGTTGCCGGTCTATGCGCCGCCTCCCTGGGGATTTTACGCCGCCATCGGATCATTGATCCTGTCGGTGCTGGCGTGGAACGGCTGGCAGCGCTACCGTTATGGCGGAGGGATGGGGCGGAGGCCGCGCCGCTGATCTGTCAGCGCCGGCCTTTCATTCTTCCGGCTCTTCGCGGAAGCCTTCGCCCCAGACCTCGTGCACGTCCCCGATCACAAAGAACGCCCGCGGGTCGTGTTCCCGCACCAGGTTCTGCAGGCGGCGCGCCTCCATGCGGTTCACGACGCAGTAGAGGATCTTGCGCGGCTTGCCCGAATAGCCGCCGGTCGCCTCGATCAGGGTGGCGCCGCGGTCGAGTTCGCGCATGACGGAATCGGCCAGACGCTCCGGATCCCTGCAGAAGATGTAGAAGGTTTTCGCGGCGTTGCCGCCCTCCACGACGAAGTCGATCACCCGGGACGCGACGAACACGCTCACGATGGTGTACAGCACCCGTTCCTTGGGAAGCACGGACAGGGACGACCCCAGGATGACCCCGTCGATCCCCAGAATGATTTTCCCCATGCTCCAGCCGAACCGCTTGTGGATGAGCCTCGCCAGAATGTCGACGCCTCCCGTCGTGCCGCCGGCGCGGAACACCAGCCCCAGCCCCGCGCCCAGGGTGACGCCGGCGCACAGCGCGACCAGGATGAGGTCTTCCTCCATCACAAACGGAGGGATGATCCCGGCGGCCATCACCGTTTCCCAGATCCACAGAAAAAGGGAAAGCAGCACCGTTCCCCCGATCGTGTACAGCATCGCCCGCTGGCCGAGCCTGCGCCATCCAAGCCAGAACAGCGGCAGGTTGAGCAGCAGCGCGGAAACCGACACCGGGGCTCCCGCGGCGTAGTGGAGCAGCACGGCGATGCCGGTCACGCCGCCTTCCATCAGCCGGTTGGATACGATAAAATATTCGAGTGCGAACGCGTAGAGCGCGGCGCCGGCGGCGATCAGCGCCCAGCGGACCGCCGCTTTTCGCATGCGGGAGACGTCCATGGCGTGCCCCCCTTTCATTCCCCTAAGCAGAAGCATTTTTATCATCCTCCTTCCCGCTTGGGGAAATACGGCGCGGACGCCGCGCGGTTGCACATGAACCGGGCATTTGTTTTCCCGCGGAACTTGCGCTAACATAGGATTGAATCCCGACTGGAAAGGAACGGTTACATGGCCGAATCCCGCCTGTCCGGCGTGACCCTCACCGAGCGGACGCTGGCCGACATGCAAAGGGAAGTGGACGCTTATATCACCCAGTTCAAGGAAGGCTATTTTTCCCCGCTGGCCCTTCTCGCGAGGCTGGCGGAGGAAGCCGGCGAGCTGGCGCGGGAAGTGAACCACCGGTACGGGGAAAAGCCGAAAAAGCCGGAAGAAGCCGAGGGTTCCATCGAACTGGAGCTCGCAGACATCCTGTTCATTCTCATCTGCTTCGCCAATTCCCTCGGCATCGATCTCACCGACGCGTTCCGCCGGGTCATGGACAAGTTCAACACCCGCGACGCGAACCGCTGGACGCGGGCGGACGCCGAAGCGCGCTGAAGGGCGAACGCCGGGCGGAACGACGAAGACGGATCTCCGGGCTGACAGCCGGCAGCCGTTGGCGTCGGATAAATGAGGCCAAGCCGGTTGTTGGCCTCCGTCATGGGCAAGGGCGGTTCTCCGGCCCATGGAGCGGATGACGGATGGACACCGAAGCCCGCCCTGGTTCATATGCTGTACCATCCTTCCGGACGGAGAGGATGGCGCATGGATGGGGAAACCTGCATGCGGAAGGCGTATGAAGCCATCTTTCAGGGGAACTTCGAAGCCGCCGTCGGGTGGTTTCTGCGGGCTTTGGAACGGGAACCCGGCAACGCCGACTACCATTACAAAAGCTCCATCACCATCGCGCGCAGCGGAAGGCTGGACCTGGCGCTGCGCCTTGCGCGGCGGGCGGCGGAGCTCAGCCCCGGCGACCGGGGATACGCGTACCACGTGCGGGTGCTGGAAGCCAGACAGCTGACCGCGGAGGCGGAGAAGCTGCTGGACGGCGCCGCTCCGCGCCCGGTGGAGGCCCTGCGTCTGCTGCGGCGGGCGGCGGAGCTGGACCCGCTGTCGGCGGAGGCCCGGATGCTCCTGGCGGAGGCGTATCGCCGGCTTGGCGAAAGCGGCCGCGCCGCGGACTGCGCGAGGCAGGCCTTGGCTCTGCGTCCTGACCTGGTTTGGGCGCAGCCGCGGGAATTTGCAGTACCTGAACAACTCTGGGATGACGAGAAAGGGGATGCCGATGTCAAAGACGATCCGGGTGGCCGTGGCGGGCGCGGGAGGCCGCATGGGCCGCGAAGTGGTCAAGATGGTGCTGGCGGATGAAGAGCTGGAGCTGGCGGCGGCCGTCGATCCGGCGGCGGAAGGCAGGGACGCGGGGACGCTGGCGGGCGCCGCGCCCGCCGGAGTGGCCGTGACGGGCAATCTGGCGGAAGCGCTGGCGTCTTCCGGCGCCGACGTGCTGGTCGATTTCACCACCCCGAAATCGGCCATGCCCAACGCGGAGACGGCCATTGCCCATGGCGTCCGGCCGGTCGTCGGCACCACCGGGTTTACCCCGGAACAGATCGACAGACTGGACAAGCTGTGCCGCGACAGGGGAATCGGCGGGGGGGTTGCGCCCAATTTCTCCATCGGGGCCATCCTGATGATGAAGTTCGCGGAAATGGCGGCGAAATACTTCCCCCACGTGGAAATCATCGAATACCACGGGGACCAGAAACTGGACGCCCCTTCCGGCACGGCTCTCATGACGGCGGAACGGATCGCGCGGGTGCGGACGGAATTCCGCCAGGGGAACCCGCAGGAGGAAGAGAAGCTGGAAGGCGCGCGCGGCGGATACTATCAGGGTTTTCGCATACATAGCGTCCGGCTCCCCGGCATTTTCGCGCAGCAGGAAGTCATCTTCGGCGGGAACGGGCAGTCGCTGAAAATCCGGCACGATTCCTATGACCGGGCGGGCTACATGCCCGGCGTCAAGGTCGCCGTGAAAAAAGTGATGGATCTGACGGGCCTCGTGTACGGCTTCGAGCAGCTGATGGACTGACCGGCCTGAGCCCTCCCGTAGGGGCAAGCCGTGGCGAGCCGCCCGTTCCAGGCGTTCCAGGCGGGGAGGAGACCGGGCATGCTGAGCATCGCCCTTATCGCGCACGACCGGAAAAAGGATGAAATGGTCAATTTCGTGATCGCATACGAACACGTGTTCAGGCGGCACCGCCTGTACGCCACCGGCACCACCGGCGCCCGCATCATGGAAGCCACGTCGCTCAAGGTTCACCGGTTCCTGTCCGGGCCGCTGGGGGGCGACCAGCAGATCGGCGCCCTCGTGGCGCAAAACGAGATCGATCTGCTCATCTTTTTGCGGGATCCGCTCACGGCACAGCCCCACGAACCGGACATCACGGCGCTTTTGCGCCTTTGCGACGTGCAGGGCATCCCGCTGGCCACCAACATCGCCACCGCCGAGCTGCTGGTGCGCTGCCTCGAGCGGGGCGATTTCGCCTGGCGGGAAATTGTGCACAAATACAAGCCGGAGTCCGGCGAGTGAGCGGGGAGGATGCCGATGGCCAGACCGCTCAGGATCGGCATTACCTGTTATCCCACGATCGGCGGCTCGGGGGTCGTGGCGACGGAACTCGGCAAGCTGATGGCCGAACGGGGCCACGAGATCCATTTCATCACCCACGGCCTCCCTTTCAGGGCGGGAACCTTTCGCCGTAACATGTACTACCACGAGGTCGAAGTGACGGACTACCACGTCTTCCGGTATCCGCCCTATGAACTGTTTCTCGCCAGCAAGATGAACCAGGTGGCGCGGATGCAGAAGCTGGACCTGCTGCACGTGCATTATGCCGTGCCGCACGCGCTGTCCGCCTTCCTGGCCAAGCAGATGGCGGGGGACCACCTCAAGGTGGTGACCACGCTGCACGGCACGGACATCACCATCCTGGGGCACGACGAATCGCTGAAGGAAATCATCCGCCTCGGCATCCGCAAAAGCGACGCGGTGACGGCCGTCAGCCGGGATCTCATCCGCGAGACGCGGGAGCTTCTGGACATCCGGGAACCCATCGACCTGGTTTACAATTTTGTGGACGAACGGGTGTATTACCCGCGGGAAAACGGCGAACTCCGCAGGGAATTCGCGGCCCCGGGGGAAAAGCTGCTGATCCACATTTCCAATTTCCGCCCGGTGAAGCGCATCTGCGACCTGGCGGACATTTTCGCAAGGGTGAACCGCCGTGTGCCCGCCCGCCTGCTCCTCGTGGGGGAAGGCCCGGAGCTGCCCAAGCTGCAGGCCAAAATCGACGGGCTGGGCCTTGCGGACCGGGTGATTTTCCTCGGCAAACAGGAGGATGTGGCGGAAATCGTCTCGGCGGCGGATCTCTTGCTGCTTCCGTCGGAGAAGGAAAGCTTCGGGCTGGTGGCCCTGGAAGCGATGGCCTGCGGGGTTCCGACGGTCGGTTCGCTCACGGGGGGCCTGCCGGAACTGGTCCAGCACGGGGTGACCGGGTTCCTGGCGCCCGTGGGCGACACGGAAGCGATGGCGGAGTACGCGCTGCGCCTTCTCACGGACGACGCGATGCGGGCCGAGTTCGGCCGGGCCTGCGTCCGCCGGGCGAGGGAACATTTCGACAGCCGGCGGATCGCTGACCAGTACGAACGGATTTATTACCGGGTCCTGGGAATCGGCGAAAGCGCGGCGCTGACGGTTTGCGAATGACGACGCCCGGCCGGCGTGCGCGGACATGCGGATACGCCGGTCGGGGTTTGGGGGAGCCGGGTTCGGATGACGGATGAAGCGGCGGCAATCTGGGCGGATGGCATGCGGGTGGCGCGCATGCTGGAGGAAGCCGGGCACCGGGCCTATCTGGTCGGCGGCTGCGTCCGCGACCGGCTGCTCGGCCGTCCGCTGAAGGACGCGGATATCGCCACCAGCGCGCAGCCGCGGCAGGTGATGAAGCTGTTCCCGGACGCGATTCCGACCGGTCTTAAGTACGGCACGGTGTCGGTGCGGATGAACGGCCGGCTGTACGAGGTGACCACGTTTCGCAGCGAGGCAGGCTATTCGGACGGCCGGCACCCGGACCGGGTGGAGTTTGTCGGAGACATCCGGGAAGATCTGGCGCGCCGGGATTTCACCATCAACGCCATGGCCGCGGGCACGGACGGGGAAATTCTCGATCCCTTCGGCGGCCGCCGGGATCTGGAGGCGGGCGTCATCCGGTGCGTGGGCCGGGCGGAGGAACGGTTCGCGGAGGACGCGCTGCGCATGCTGCGCGGCATCCGCTTCGCGGCGGAACTGGGTTTTCGCCTGGCGCCCTCGGTGTGGAAGGCGATTCTGCGGCAGCGGGAGCGCCTGCGCATGGGGGCCGTGGAGCGGGTGACGGCGGAACTGGACCGGATGACCGCCGGAAGCGATCCCGACCGCGCATGGGCGCTGCTCGTCCGCAGCGGGCTGGCCGCCTCGCTGAACGTGACGCTGCCGGTGCCGGACCTGGAGGGGCTCCGCACCGTGCGGCTGGCGGCGGTGGCGGAAGCCGAGCTGCGCTGGCCGCTCTTGTGGATTGCCGGGGGCGCCGGCGAGGGCGCCGCGGAAGAGGCGGCCCGCGCCTTGCGCGTAAGCCGCGCCCGCGGGGAAAGATGGAAGGGAGCCGTCGGCGTGCACCGGCGGTTCGAGATGGCGCTGACGAGCCTGGAGCGGGCGGAAGAAGCGAGGGAGACGTGGATCGACGCTGTAATAGACCTTGGCCGCTCCGCGGCGGAGGATTGGCTGGCGCTTTCCGAAGGACTGCTTTCCGTCCCGCGGGAGGCGTCCGGGCAGGCCGCGCGCTGGCTGCAAGAAATGCCGGTATGCAGCATCCGCGACTTGGCGGTGGACGGGAGCGATCTGACCCGGCACCTCCGGCGCCCGAGGGGACCGTGGGTCGGCCGGTTGCTGCGCCGGCTCCTGGCGGAGACCGCCGCCGGACGCGCGCCCAACGAACGGGAGGCGCTTCTTGCGCTGGCGGACAGGCTGGCCGGCGAGGAAGGATGATCCGGGAACGATGGACGGGATGCTGCTGCTCAAACTGCTGGAAGAGGCGGAAGGCGGCTTTGTGTCGGGGGAAGCCTTGAGCCGCCGTCTGGGCGTCAGCCGCACGGCGGTCTGGAAGCAGATCCGCAAGCTGGAAGAGGAAGGCTACGCCATCGAGGCGGTCCCGCGGCTCGGCTACCGGCTCGCCGGCAAGCCGCCGCGCCTGTCGCCGCTGGCGCTGCAGGCCGCCCTGCGCACCGCCCGCTTCGGCCGGCAGATGCGCTTCTACGAATGCGTGGGTTCCACGCAGGACATCCTTCATGAATGGGCCAGGGAAGGCGCGCCGGAAGGGGCGCTGGTGATTGCCGAGCGGCAGACCAGCGGCCGGGGGCGGATGGGCCGCTCCTGGGTTTCTCCTGCCGGGAAAGGCGTGTGGATGAGCCTTTTGCTCCGGCCCGAACTTCCGCTGGCCCTGGCGCCGCAGCTGCCGCTGCTGGCCTCCGTGGCCCTCGCGCGCGGCATCAAGGCCGCCGCCGGGCTCGACGTCTCCGTCAAATGGCCGAACGACCTGATGCTGAACGGCAAGAAGGTGTGCGGCGTGCTGCTGGAATCCTCCGCGGAAAACGAGCGGCTCGTGTACGTGGTGACGGGTATCGGCATTTCCGCGAATCTGGATCCGGAGGATTTTCCCGCGGAACTGGCGGAAAAGGCGACATCCCTGAAAATGGCCGGAGGCCGGGAAGTGGACCGGGCCGAACTCATCGCCGCCGTGCTGGAGGCCTTTGAAGAGCTGTACGACCTGTACCGCGAAAAGGGATTCGCGCCCGTCCGGCTCATGTGGGAAGCCCTGGCCGAATCGCTGCACCGTCCGGTGGAACTTCGCACGCCCGCGGGAATCGTGAGGGGAACGGCCCGCGGCCTGGACGATTACGGCGGGCTGCTGGTGGAACGGGAAGACGGAACCGTTGCTCCGGTTTATTCGGTTCTGTTATAATGGACCTGTCAAGGCGGTATCGCCAGAACCGCACTTGCGACGCGCGGGCCTTGAGGCGCCGCGGCGAAAGGCGGCCCAAGGGACTTGCGCGGACACAACCGGACGGTAGACAGCCAGCTTTGGCGGGGATTCTGCTCGAAGCCGAAAAGGACCGAGACAGAAGGACGCAGGCTGCGTTCTTATGCGAGGAGACCTTTTTTGCCCGTGATCCCGATGGATTCGGGACGGCTCAGGCAGCCCGGCGCAAAAAAGGTTTTTGTTTTCCGGCCGAGCGGTTTTCGCGCGACAACCCAGGAAACGGAGGCGCACCAGGATGGCAAAACCGCTCACCCTCCCGCGGATTCGCGCGATGAAGCGGGAAGGGCGACCCATCGTGATGCTCACCGCCTATGATTATCCCTCCGCCCGTCTGGCGGAGGAAGCCGGCGTCGACATTTTGCTGGTGGGGGACTCCCTTGGCAATGTGGTGCTCGGATACGACACCACGATTCCCGTGACCCTGGAGGACATGATCCACCATACCCGCGCAGTGGTGCGGGGAGCGCCGGGAACCTTCATCGTGGCGGACATGCCTTTCGCCACCTACCGGCTGGGACCGGAGGGTACGCTTCGCAATGCCGCCAGGCTCATGCAGGAAGGCGGCGCCCACGCGGTGAAAATGGAAGGCGGCGCGGATCTTTGCGAGGAAATCGTCCGGCTGACGGCGGCCGGCATTCCGGTGCTCGGCCACCTCGGCCTTACGCCCCAGTCCGTGCACCAGATCGGCGGATACCGGGTGCAGGGCAAAACGCGCGAAGAAGCGGAGAAGCTGATCGCGGACGCCAAAGCCCTGGAACAGGCCGGCGTGTTCGCCATCGTGCTCGAGCTGGTGACCGAAGAAGTGGCGCGGGAAGTGACCCGGTCGGTGGAGGTGCCCACCATCGGTATCGGCTCCGGCCGCGGCTGCGACGGGCAGGTGCTCGTCTTCCACGACATGCTGGGGTACGGTTCCGGCATCCGGGAAAAACGCTTCGTCAAGACGTACGCCGACATCGGATCGGCGATCCGGGAAGCCATCGGGCGGTACGCGGAGGATGTGCGGTCACGGGCGTTTCCCGAAGAACGGCACGCGTTCCGGCAGGAGGAAGCGCCGCGCGGCGTCGCGGACGGCCGGGAAACCGCGGCGCCGTATGGATCCGCTCCCGCGGACCGGGTGGCGGAAGGCGCGGCGACCGCCGCGCAGGACGGAGGCGCACGCGGATGAACGCTCCCAGGGTGATCCGCACCATCGCGGAGATGCGGCAGGCCGTGGCGGATTTCCGGAGATCCCGGAACGCGGAAAGGGCGGACCCGGGCGTTTCCGGTTCCGTGGGCTTTGTGCCGACCATGGGCTATCTGCACGAAGGGCATGCCAGCCTGTTGCGCCGGGCCCGGGAAGAAAACGGCCTGGTGGTGCTCAGCGTCTTCGTAAACCCTCTGCAGTTCGGGCCGGGCGAGGATTTTGAACGCTATCCCCGGGACGAGAAGCGGGATCTGGAAGTGGCGGCGGCGTGCGGGGCGGACATCGCCTTCATGCCTTCCGCCGCCGAAATGTATCCGGATCCGCCGCTGGCGCGGGTGACGGTGGGCGAAATCACGGGCAAGCTGTGCGGCCGAAGCAGGCCCGGCCATTTCGACGGCGTTGCGACGGTGGTCACCAAGCTGTTCAACATCGTGCAGCCCGACCGGGCGTACTTCGGGCTGAAGGACGCCCAGCAGGTGGCGGTGGTCACGCGGATGGTGCGGGATCTGAACATTCCCGTGGAGATTGTTCCCTGTCCGACGGTGCGGGAACCGGACGGCTTGGCCCTGAGTTCGCGCAACGTTTACCTGAATGGGGAGGAGCGCGCGCAGGCAACAATCCTTTACCGGACTTTGCAGCGAGCCCGGGAATGGATCGCGGCGGGAGCGGACGCGGCGGAGCTGCGGGACCGCATGAAGCGAAGCCTCGCGGAAAGTCCCCTGGCGGACACGGATTACGCGGAGGTCGTCATGTGGCCCGATCTGGCGGATCCGCCGGAGGGGCGGCCGCTCAGGGATCTGGGCGCGGCGCTGCTGGTCGCCCTGGCGGTGCGCTTCGGCAAGGCCCGCCTGATCGACAACCTGATTTTCACACCGGAGGAGGTGGCGGCGACATGTTCCGGCAAATGATGAAATCGAAGATCCACCGCGCCGTCGTCACGGAAGCCAACCTGAACTATGTCGGCAGCATCACCATCGACGAGGATCTGATGGACGCCGTCGACATCCTGCCCAACGAGAAGGTGCAGGTGGTCAACATCAACAACGGCGCGCGGTTCGAGACCTACGTCATTCCCGGCCCGCGGGGTTCGGGCACGATCTGCCTGAACGGGGCGGCCGCCCGTCTCGTCCAGCCCGGCGACCGGGTCATCATCATTGCCTACGCGCTCATGACGGACGAAGAAGCGCGCCGTCACCGGCCGAAAGTGGCGATCATGGGCGATGACAACAAGCCGGTCCGCATTCTGGCGGACGAACCGCACACGACCGTGCTCTGAAGCGCATGAAACCTCCCCCCGCGGCGCAGAATGAACCTGTCGGCCGTACATGCTGCGCCGGGGGGGTTTTTTATGTTAAAATCAGATCAACGCGAATGCGTGGAATGGTGGCTGGATTTGCAGCAAAAGCTGGACAGGGGACGGGGATACTTCATGCTGCGGATGTACGACGACGCCGCCCGTCACCTGGAGGACGCGCTCCGCCTGTGTCCGGAACTGCACGCGGCGAGGCTTTTGCTGGCCGCCGCCCGCCTGCGCCTGTCGGACTGGATCGGGGCGCGCCGCCATTTTCAGCTCATCGCGGTGCTCGCCGAAAACCCGAAATGTCAGGCCGCCGCCTACAACGGACTGGGATGCGTCCAGGCCGCCCAGTCGCAGCTGGAGCAGGCCAAATCCTGCTTCCGCCGCGCGCTGGAAGCGGACCCCTCCTGTGCGGACGCCAGGTTCAATCTGGAAGCCTGTCTGGGCGCCCGGGGCCGGATTCGGCTCCGCTTCGGCGCGGGGGAGGTGGAAGCGGCGGTGCCGCCGGACGCGGCGGGCGCCGGTGTTGAATCGGCGGGAAAAGGAGCCCGGTGAATGAAATTCGCGGTGCTGGATTTTGAAACCACCGGCATGTCGGCCGATACCGACGAGATCATCCAGGCCGGTCTGGTCGTGCTGGATGGCGAAACGGGCGGGACGGAAACCGTCTTCGCCTCTTTCGTGCGCCCGGAAAAACCCATCCCTCCCTGGATCACCAGGCTTACGGGCATCTCCGACGCCGACGTGCGGGACGCTCCGCCTCTGGAAGACGTCCTGGCGCGGATCGTTCCGCTCATCGGCGACGCGGTGCTGGCGGCCCACAACGCGTCCTTCGACGGGCGTTTTCTGCAAGCGGCCCTGGACCGCTGCGGCTATCTGCCGTTCGCCGGCCGGGTCATCGACACCGTGCGCCTGGCCCGCCTCGCGTTTCCCTCCGCGCCGGGATACCGGCTGGAATCGCTGACGGCGATGCTGGGCATCCGGCACGACCGCAAGCACCGGGCCGACGAGGACGCGAAAGCCGCCGCCGAACTTCTGCTGCGCTGCCTCGCGCGGCTGGAACGGCTGCCGCTTGTCACCCTCCAGCGGCTCGCGGCGCTGTTTGACCCGGACCGGAGCGACCTCGGCTGGCTGATCGCCCGGATCACGGCACGCAGGGAGTCGGGCGTCCGCCCGGCCGAAGGGGAGCAGAACCTTGAGTTCATGCGGCACTTTGCCCTGAAGGTTTCGGACTGGCTGGACGAGCCGGAAGAAACGGACGGAATGCCCCGCCTGCCGGAGGACATGACCTTTGACGCGTTCGCGGGACGGGTGCTGGAGAAGCTGGAAACCCTCATCCCGGGCTACGAGCGGCGGGAAGGGCAGCTCGCCATGATCCGCGAAGTGGGCGGCGCGCTGGAGTCGGATGCGCATCTTCTGGCGGAAGCCGGCACCGGGACCGGGAAATCCCTCGGCTATCTGATTCCCGCTTTGTATTATGCGCTGAAGGAAGAAAAACCAATCGTCGTCTCCACCCACACGATCCAGCTCCAGGAACAGCTGCGGCTGCGGGATCTGCCGCTGCTCGGGGAAGCTTCGCCGGTGCCGTTTCGCGCCGCGGTGTTCAAGGGACGGAGCAACTATCTGTGCCTGCGCAAGTTCGAGCAGCTGGTGACGGCGCCGGATTTCGCCCTGTCCGAAGAGGAAGCGGTGGCGCTGGGCCAGATGCTCGTCTGGCTGACAGAGACCGAACGGGGAGAAGCGGAGGAGCTGAGCCTGTCCGGCGGGTCAAGGGACGCGTGGGACGCGGCGGCCAGCGACGCCGATTCCTGCCTGAACCGGATGTGCCCCTGGTTCCGCAAATGCTTCTACCACCGGGCGCGCCATGAAGCGGGCAAAGCGGATCTCATCGTCACCAACCACGCCCTGCTGCTGACCGACCTGCAGGCGGAACGGCGCCTGCTGCCCGCCTATGACCGGCTCATCGTGGACGAGGCGCATCACCTGGAAGAGACGGCGGCCATGCATCTGGGATGGAACGTCGGCCATGGCGCCGTCGTCCAGGCCTTGCTCCGGTTGTGGCGGGACGCGTCGTCCGGCCTCATTCCCCGGCTGGTTCACCTGCTGCGCGCCGAGGGCACGGATACGGCGGCGGTGTGGGCCGAACGGCTGGAAGCGTGCCAGGAGACGGTCCGGGAAGCCCTGGCGTCATGGGACCGGTGGGCGGACCGGGCGTTCGAGCTGATGCGCCGGCACGGGATGCAGGAAGAAGGCGGCGCCATCACCCTGCGCATCCGGCCGGACGGTCCGCCGGAAGGCTGGGAAGAAGCGGTGTCCGAAGGGGCGAACACGGTGGCGCTGCTGTCCGATCTGCTGCGCCCGCTGGAACGCCTGCTGCCGGCGCTCAAGGACGAAAGCGGCGATCTGGCCCTGCAGGCGGCGGCCACCGATCTGAACGGGGCGGTGAAGGCGCTCTCCGAAGCCCGAAACGCCATCCGGTCCTTCCTGGCCCTGGACCGGCCGGAATTCGTTTACTGGCTGGAAGGGCATGCGCAATACCGCGGCCGTTCCGTCCGCATGCACGCGGTGCCGGCCGACGTCAGCGGCATCCTGAGGGAAGAGCTGTTCGGGCGCAAGTCCAGCGTCGTGCTCACCTCGGCCACGCTGGCGGTGGACCGGTCCTTCCGATATGTCACGGAAAGGCTGGGTCTGGATCAGGCCGAGGCGGCCGGCCGCCTCCGCACCGCCGTGCTTCCTTCGCCGTTCCGGTACGAAGACCAGGCCCTCGTGCTCATTCCCCGGGATTTTCCGGACATCCGGGGCAAGGACGGGGATGGACGGTTCACGGCGGAACTGACCGGTTCCCTGGCCGGCGTCGCGGAGGCGACCGGCGGCCGCATGCTGGTCCTGTTCACGTCGTACCGGATGCTTCGCGCCGTGTACGAGCCGCTGAGGCAGCGGCTTGCCGCCGCCGGCATCCAGGTGCTCGGCCAGGGCCTTGACGGCGCCAGCCGCACGCTGCTCACGCAGCATTTCGCGGCGCATCCGGCGTCGGTGCTGCTCGGCACCAGCAGCTTCTGGGAAGGCGTCGACCTGCCCGGCGACATCCTGATGTGCCTGGCCATCGTCCGGCTGCCCTTCGCGCCCCCGGGTCACCCGGTGGCGGAAGCGAGGGCGGAGCGGCTTGCGGCGCAGAAGGAAAATCCGTTCATGAAACTGTCCCTGCCCCAGGCGGTCATCCGCTTCAAACAGGGCTTCGGCCGACTCGTCCGCCGCGAGACGGACCGGGGCATCGTCATCATTTACGACACCCGCGTGATCGACACCCGGTACGGCAAATACTTTCTGCATTCCCTTCCGGGTCCCCGGATGGAGCAGGTGACCACCGGCGATCTGGTCCTCCGCGTGAGGGAATGGTTCGCAAGGGAGGCGGTTCGTTGAAGCAAGCCAGGATATCGGAAGCGGTCATCCGACGTTTGCCGGTTTACCTGCGTTTTCTGAACGAGCTGATGAAGGCCGGCGTTCAGACCGTGTCGTCGCAGGAGCTGGGGGAACGGCTGAGCCTCAATCCCGCCCAGATCCGCAAGGATCTCGCCTATTTCGGGGAATTCGGCCGCAAGGGCATCGGCTACAACGTCCCCTATCTGGTCGAAAAAATCCGGCAGATCCTGCACCTGGACCGGACGGTGCACGCAGCGCTGGTGGGCACCGGGAATCTGGGCCGCGCCCTCTGCAACTACCGGGTGTACCTGCAGGAAAATGTGAAAATCGTCGCCCTTTTCGACGCGGACCCCGCCATCATCGGCACGACGATCAACCATTTGAAGGTCCAGCCGATGGAGGAGCTGGACGAGACGGTGCGGGAGCTGGGCATCGCCATCGGGATGATCGCGGTGCCGGCGAGCGAAGCGCAGATCGTGGCGGACCGCTTCGTGGCAGCGGGCGTGCGGGGCATTCTCAACTTCGCGCCGACGGTGCTGAAGACCCCTCCCGGCGTGCGGGTCCATTACGCCGATTTCACCGCCGAACTGTACAGCCTGGCCTATTACATGGAAGAGGATGTCCTG
>Ga0181858_1001012_pt1 | contig 13822 bp, 10 predicted proteins | sample NewIslPassag4_SG_FD_130749 | JGI IMG/M metagenome (GOLD analysis project Ga0181858, IMG submission 130749) | Feedstock adapted compost microbial communities from Newby Island compost facility, Milpitas, CA, USA - Passage 4_SG | ecosystem: Engineered > Solid waste > Feedstock > Composting ...
AGGGCAAAATCACCGATTTTCTCGCCGAACAGGCCGACGTTGTGGCCCGGTACCAAGGCGGCAACAACGCCGGCCATACCATTTTGATCCAGGGGAAAAAGTATAAGCTGACCATGATCCCCTCGGGCATTTTCAGCGGAAACAAGCTGTGCGTCATCGGCAATGGCATGGTCATCAATCCGGCGGCTCTGGTGGAGGAAATCGAATATATCCGGCAGAGCGGCTTTTCCACGGACAATTTGCGGATCAGCGACCGCGCCCACGTGATCATGCCCTATCACATCGTTCTGGATGAATTGGAAGAGGACCGCAAGGCCGACATGAAGATCGGCACGACGCGCAAGGGCATCGGCCCGTGCTACGCGGACAAGGCGGCCCGCAGCGGCATCCGCATGGCCGACCTGATGGAACCGGAGACGTTCACGGCCAAGGCGCGGCGGCTGATCGAGGAAAAGAACCGGATCATCGTGAAGCTGTACGACGGGGAGCCGCTGGACGCCGACCGGATCATCCGCGAATATCTCGAATACGCGGAAGCGCTGCGTCCCTACGTGACGGACACCTCCGTCGTGCTGAACGACGCCATCGACGACGGCAAAAAGGTGCTGTTCGAAGGCGCCCAGGGCGTCATGCTGGACATCGATCACGGCACCTATCCCTATGTCACCAGCTCCAATCCGTCGGCGGGGGGCGTCTGCATCGGCTCCGGCGTGGGCCCCTCCAAGATCCGCCAAATCATCGGCGTCGCCAAGGCGTACACCACCCGCGTCGGCGACGGCCCCTTCCCCACCGAAATCACCGGGGAACTGGCCGACTGGATCCGCAATCGCGGCAACGAATACGGCACCGTCACCGGACGGCCGCGCCGCGTGGGCTGGTTCGACAGTGTCGTGGTGCGTCACGCCCGGCGCGTCAGCGGCCTGACCGGCCTGTCCCTCAACTCGCTGGACGTGCTGTCCGGGCTGGAGACGGTCAAAATCTGCGTGGCCTACCGGCTTCCCGGAGGGGAGCTCGTCGAACATTACCCGGCCAGCCTGGGCGTGCTGTCGCAATGCGAAGCGGTATACGAGGAGCTGCCGGGGTGGAACGAGGACATTTCCGAAGCCCGGACGCTGGAGGATCTGCCGGCGAATACCCGGCGGTTCGTCCAGCGCGTCGCGGAGCTGACGGGCATCCCCATCGCGATATTCTCGGTGGGACGCAACCGCGAGCAAACCCGGCAGGTCATGCCCGTCTACGTCTGAGACCTTTTTGTGTCCGAAGTCTGTCTGCGTCCCAGTTTGCGCCCGTCTTCCGCCGTCGCTGCGGGAGGCGGGTTTTTGTGTTGATGGCCCGGCGGTCGGGTGTTTTTCCCGGCGAGGCCGGGTCTTCTTTTTTTTGTGCGCGACACGCCGGAAGCGACGAAGAAGATTAGAAGCTACAAGGATTGACAATACTAGAGGGGAGCGAAAGCGAGAGTCGAATCGGGAGGACAAAGGCCGTGTGGAAGAACTGGATTTGGCGGTACTGGCTCGGCCGGTTGGGGCGGACCGCCGTTTTCGTGACGTTTGTCTGCCTGCTGTGCGTCGGGACCACCGCCTACATCGTCAACGGTTACATCAAGGCGCTGCTGCGGGAGTACGGCATCCGGCTGGAAGAGAACCCTTTTTCCGCGGCGGAGATCTGGAATTCCATCTGGGACATTCCGCTTAATATAAAACCCATGGATGCGCCGGCCCACGCGGAGACCGGCGGCGGCGAAAACCCGGAGAACGGAACCAATCTTTCGGAGGAAAGCAACGAGGCCGTTCCCCCCGGGCATGGAACCGAGGCGGAATCCGCCCGGGAAACGGGGGAAGTGCCGGGCGGGGATGCGGGCCGGGAACAGGAGGAGCCGGGGGAAGACCCGCTGCAGGGTTCCGGCGGGGCGGAAGACGCCGGAGCGGACCAGCGCCAGAAGGCGTATGATCTCCTGCTCGGCAGACTGTCCGCGGAGCAGCTTGACCGGCTGTCGGCGTGGCTGCGGGACGGCCTGACCGAAGAGGAGGCGACGGAGCTGGAGGCGATGCTGCGGGAGCTGTTCACCGAAGAAGAACTGCAACAAATTTTGCAAATTTTAGAACCTTTGGACGACCGTTTTCGCGTTTACTGAGACTTTTGACGCATATTAGAAAATTATAATAGAAAGCCCGCAATCGCTTTTGCCATGCGGGTTTTTTTGTTCTCAGAAAAAGCGGGGCGTCCGCGTGTTCGGTTGATGGCAGAAAGGGGGCTGTGATAAATTTAGACACAGCCTGTGAAGACGGCACTAAATTGGGAAAAAAAGGAGAAGGTCATGGCTTTTGCCCCTGAATCGGGTCGGATTCGGGAGAAACTCGTCGCGAGCATTACCCGGGTCCGACGGAAGCTGGCGCTCCGCGGCCGATTCCGGCGGCTCGGCGGCCGATTCCCGCGGGTCCTGTGGGACTTCCGGGTGCCGCTTGCAGCCACGCTGGCAGCCGTCGCGGCGGTGGCGGGGACCTTCATGGCGGCCGAACAATATGTGTCGGCACAAACGCGGACTTATTATAAGGTCCTGATTGACGGACAGTTTGTCGGTGAAATATCCAGCCAGCAGCTGGTCGCGGATCTCATCGAAGATGCCCGGAGACGGCTGGAAGAAAACAATCTACATACAAAAGTTCGCTACGCCCTGCGCGAACCCGAGGTCACCTTCCGGGCTGAAAGGGCTTACAAAGCGCAACCCGACGACGAGGGGACGCTGCAGCGCGTCGCCGCAAGCCTGGAAACCTATCCCGTCGGTGTCAAGCTGGTGATCGACGGGAAGCTGGTGGGGGTCGTCCGGGATGAAATGACCGCCCAAACGCTCCTGGAGCGGGTGAAGGATCGGTATGCGGGCGGGCTGGAACCCGCCGGCGAGCCGGAAGTCAAGACCCTTTCCTTCCAGGCGAACGCCGGAAGCGATGCCTCCGAGGGGGAGGCGGAGCCGTCACCCGGCCGGCAGCTCCTGTCGGTGGGGTTCGTGGAAACGGTGTCCGTCGTGCCGGCGGAAATTTCGCCCGACGATGTGCAGGATCCCGAGGAGCTTTACGAAAAGCTGGTGACCGGCAATCCGACGCCCGTCAAGTACACCGTGCAGCAGGGCGACTGCATCAGCTGCATCGCCCAGAAGCTGAACGTGTCAAAGGAACTGATTTACCGCAACAACCCGTGGATCGAGAACGACCTGATCCGCGTGGGCGACGTGCTCGACCTGACGCAGGAGAAGCCCCTGCTCAACGTGGAGACCGAGGAACTGGTCACCCGGACGGAAACGATCATGCCCCAGGTGATCTACCAGGACAACAATCAGATGACCAAAGGCCAGACCAAGGTGGTCAGCCAGGGCAAACCTGGAGAGCAGCTGGTGACGTACCGGGTGGTCAAGCTGAACGGGGAGCCGGTGGAAAAGGAGCAGCTGAACGTCCAGGTGCTCGTCCCGGCCGAACCGAAGATCATCATGCGGGGAACGAAGATCGTCCGCGGCGTCGGAACGGGGAAATTCGCGTGGCCGGTGCTGAATTACCGCATCACCAGCAAATTCGGCCAGCGTTGGGGTCGTCTGCACGAGGGCATCGACATCGTCGGCAACAAGAACATCATGGCCGCCGACAGCGGGGTCGTGGAGTTCGCCGGAAAGAAAAACGGCCTCGGCAACGCGATCATCATCGATCACAAAAACGGCTACAAGACGGTGTACGGCCACCTGAGCAAGATCAGCGTCAAGAAGGGCCAGGCCGTGGAAAAAGGCGACGTGATCGGCATCATGGGCAGCACCGGCAACTCGACGGGCGTGCATCTGCATTTTGAAATCCTCAAGAACGGCAAGGTGAAAAATCCGCTGGATTACCTGTGAGTGGCGGATGGGGAAGAACAAACGAACCGGCATGTTCCTATCGGGAACATGCCGGTTTTGCTTGCGGACATACAGTCCTTTAGAAAGGACCCAAAGCGGATTCATCAAATGTTTGCGGACATACAGTCCGTTAGCACGTAAATCAGACTGTTGAATCCGTTTTAATCGACGGTCAAACGCGTTCTAACGGACCATATGTCCGCAAAAATTGCACCAAGACCGATTCCGGGCTTCTAACGGACCATATGTCCGTTGAGTTTGCGGAAGGGGCCGCGGCGGCGTAATTATTGGCTGTACACTGCTGTGGTTGCGTTCTGATGCGGTTGCCTGCCGGGCTGCACTTTGCCGTGACGGCGTATTGCTGCGTCGTTGCACCGGTGCGGATCCGTCGTGTTGCAACGGTGTGCTGTTGCGGCTGTGAACTGCTGATGAAGCGTGCCGCTGCAACGGCATACTGCTGCGACTCCGCACGGTCGGGGACGGCGTAGCGCGGCAATCGGCCGTCGCATTTCCGTCCGCGCCGCATCACGCGCGGAAGCGGGCGAGCAAGGCCCATTTCCGTTCGCGGCGTTTCATGTAGCGGGGCAAGGCCCGGTAGATGTCGACGCATTCCCGGAAAGCCTGCGCCGCTTCTTCGTTTTTGCCGAGGGTCAGGTACAGCTGGCCGAGCCGGTACAGCGCCTCGCAGGAAGAGGAATGGATGTCGCGGAAACGTTGCAGAAACCCGAGGGCTTTGGCCGGATCGTGGGAAGCGAAGGTTTCCGCCAGGCGAAGATAGGGCTCGCCGTATTTGACGCGGGGGTTGATGTCCAGTGCCCGTTCCATGTGCCGTTCCCCTTCGTCCGGATTGCCGAGGGCCAGCTCGCAGGCGCCGAGTTCGCTCCAGAATTCGGCGGAATGCTCCATGCCGGGCTGCATCTCGAGAAGCAGCTCCCGGGCGCTCCGGTAGCGCTTCATTTCCATCAGAAGACGGACGGCCTGCATTTTGGAAGAAAGGTCGTGGGGGTTGACCTCCAGCTGCGCGCGCAGCTGGGACAGCTGGCGCGCCCGCTGCAGCGGCCGCGCGATGCTGGGCAGAAGCCCGACGAAGCGGCGGTCCAGGATGTAAAGAAGCAAAAGGAGGATGATCACCGCCACGATGGGATTGCCGAGAATGAGCCAGAGCAGGGCGAACAGCGCCGCAATTTTCATGACCGGTACCTCTGCGCGATATTTCGGAACGCTTTTATTGTAACATGGGGTTCCTTCCGAAACCAACCAATGCCGGAAGACGCTGCAAACCCCGGCCGTTTCCGGCCGCTCCCGGCTTTGGGACCGCGCTGAGGTTGTGGTAATATGGGAATTGGACGCACGCGCATTTCGGGAACGGGAGGCGAGACGGATGCCGGGAAAAATTCTGGTGGTCGACGATGAACGGCCGATTGCGGACATTTTGAAATTCAACCTGGAGAAGGAAGGCTACGAAGTCGTCTGCGCCTTTGACGGCGTGACCGCCGTCCGGCTCGCGTTCGAAACCAATCCCGATCTGATCCTGCTCGATCTGATGCTGCCGGGGAAAGACGGCATGGACGTCTGCCGCGAAGTGCGCGCCAAGCTGTCCGTGCCGATCATCATGCTGACGGCCAAGGACACCGAACTGGACAAGGTGCTGGGCCTGGAGCTGGGCGCGGACGATTACGTCACGAAACCGTTCGGGACGCGGGAGCTGCTGGCGAGGGTGAAGGCTCAGCTTCGGCGCCAGCGAAGCCTGAACGCTTCGCAGGCGGAAGCGGTAGAAGCGGCCAAACCGGAAGAACGGCAGGGGCTGCAGCTGTTTAACCTGTTCATCGATACGGACATGTACGTCGTCTACAAAAACGGCCAGCCGCTGGATCTCACCCACCGGGAGTTCGAGCTGATCCATTACATGGCGAAAAACAGCGGCAAGGTGATGACGCGGGAACATCTGTTGCAGGCGGTATGGGGGTACGAATACTTCGGCGACGTGCGCACCGTGGATGTCACCATCCGGCGGCTGAGGGAGAAAATCGAGGATGATCCCAGCCGTCCGGAAATCATCCTGACCCGCCGCGGTCTGGGTTACATGGTGCGCAGTCACCGGATGGCGGGCGGGTTCGGGTGATGCGGCGGATCCGGCTGCTGAAGTCCATCCAGGCCAAATTCATCACGATGGTGCTGCTCCTCATCCTCATCGCGGTGCAGCTCATCGGGGTGTATTTCATCAGCACGATGAAAAATTCGCTGACCGGCACTTTCACGGAAAACCTGGACGCCCAGGCCACGCTGCTGGCCGGATTCGTCGCGCCGGCCCTGTCCCGCACGGATATGCCGGATGCGGGGGAAGACGGCGGAACGGACGATCTCGGCCAGTTCGTACGCAACCTGTTCGCGGGCAGCGGCACGGAAATCCAGATCATCGACGCCAACGGGCAGGTGCTGGCCACTTCCGATCCGTCCCGGCAGTCCATCGTCGGCCGCAAGAACACTTCGCTGCTCGTCAGCCGCGCGCTGCAGGGGATCCGGGACAACATGGAAGAGTTCATCGACGAAAACGGCCTGCGCAAAAAGGTCGTCGTCAAGCCGGTCATGAGCGGCGACCGGGTTGTGGGCGCGGTATACGTGGTCCGTTCGATGGCCGAGCTATACGAAACGATGGAGCGGGTCAACCGCATTTTCGTCTCCGGCGTCCTGCTGGCGCTCGGACTTACGGCCGTGCTCGGCGTGCTGCTGGCCGGCACCATCACCCGGCCGGTCATGGCGCTCACCCGGCAGGCGGTGGCGGTGGCCGAGGGGCGCTTCGGCGGGCGGGTGCCGGTGCTGGGCGATGACGAGATCAGCCGGCTCAGCGCCGCCTTCAACGAGATGACCGACCGGCTGAGCCAGGCCCTTGCGATGCATGAGGAAGAGAAGGAAAAGCTCGCTTCGATCCTGGCCAACATGAGCGACGGGGTGCTCGCCGCCGACGAGCACGGCCGCGTGATCGTGGCCAACCGCCGGGCGCGTACGCTGCTCGGCGTCGAGGAGCTCGAGGGGCACATGATCGCGGAAGTGCTGCGCATCGGGGATGAACCGGTGTCCGAAGCGCTCAAGGGGCACGAATCGATCCTGCTGGTGCGGACGAGGGATGAGGACGGCGAGGAAGACCTGACCCTGCGCATCACGCTGACCCCGATCCGCAGCCGGGACAAGGGCACGGTGGGCGTCATTGCGGTGCTGCACGACGTGACGGAGATGGAAAAGCTGGAGCAGGCCCGGCGCGAATTCGTCGCCAACGTGTCCCACGAGCTGCGGACGCCGCTTACCACCATCAAGTCCTACGCCGAAGCGCTGGAGGACGGCGCGCTGAACGAACCGCCCCTGGCCGGCCGTTTCGTCGGGGTGATCCGCAATGAGACGGAACGGATGATCCGCCTGGTGAGCGACCTGTTGCACCTGTCGCGGTTCGATTCCCAGCAGGCGGAACTGCACCTGGAGCCCATCGACATTCCGGACATGCTCGAGGACGTCGCGGACCGGTTTTCGCTCCAGCTGCGGCAAAAATCGATCACGGCCCGGGTGCGGGCGGAAGGGGAATGGGAGCCGGTCCTGCTGGATCGGGACGGCATCGACCAGGTGCTCGACAATCTGGTCTCCAACGCGATCAAATATACGCCTGACGGCGGCGAAATCGAAATTGCGGCGGAACTGGCCGACGGCCCCGCGACCGGGGCGCCTTCCGGGGGAAGGCGCGAACCCGGGCGCGACGGGCGCCGGGGCGCGTCCGGCGCCCGCAGGGGCGAGCGCCACCTGGTGCTCACCGTTCGCGACACGGGCATCGGCATCCCCAAGAAAGATCTGGGCCGCATTTTCGAGCGTTTCTACCGCGTGGACAAAGCCCGTTCCCGCAGCATGGGCGGCACGGGGCTCGGCCTGTCTATTGCCCGGGAAATCGTCCGCGCCCATGGCGGCGTCATCGCCATCGACTCGGAAGTGGGCACAGGTACGACGGTGACGGTAAGGCTCCCGCTGGTCCGGAGCGTCCAGTCCGGGGCCGGAACCAGGGCGGGAGCCGAACATCCGCCGGCGGCGGATGACGGGAACCCGGCGATCCGACCGGAGGGGGACCGCCGGCAGCGGGGCGGCGATTCGGTGATGGAACCCCCGGCTTCGGCTGCCCCGAGGGCGACGGCCGCGGCTTCGGAAGCGCAGGCTCCGGCGGCGTCCCTGCGGGAAGGAAGTGAGCTGCCGTGATGGAAAAGGCGAAGTCGGCGGCTTTGGCTTTGCTGGTCGCGCTCAGTCTGGTACAGAGCTATTTTTTGATGTACGGGCTGCCCAGCCTGGGTGCGGAATCGCAAGCGGAAGGATATTATCCGAGCGCGGAGGTGCCGGGCTCCCGGCGGTCGGTGGAACAGCTCGTGTTTCCCGAGCGGATCATCCTGCACATGGGCGGGCAGCGGCACACCGTCTTTTTCCCCGATCATCTTTTCTACGAACTGATCTATGAAAAGCTGAAAGGAAGGGTGTTCCGGGGGTTCCAGCGGATCTCCGCCGCCAGCGTCGACTGGGCGCGGGTGCGCGGCGAAGAAGCCGGCGTCGAGCTGCGCTTTGCCAAGGCGGTTCCGTTTGAACTTCTGCAGCGCGTCTTCAAGCTGGAAGGCGACTTCCTGTTTTCGCGGGACAACATCGAAAAAATCTGGATCTTTGCCCCCGAAGGGCGCGACGATGTGCGGGCGTTCCTGTTCGGCGGCGACGGGGAAAACGTGTACGAGGTGCTGCGCGTCGACATGACGGCCGGCGACGTGCGGCAGTTCGTCGGCTTCGGGGAGTACTGGCCGGAATACCGTTTCATCGACGACGATCTGTACATTCCGGAAAGGGCGCTCACCTACCCCACCTGGACCGTGCCGATCCGCAAATACCGCCCGGAGCAAATGGAAGGCAGTCTCTTTTTCAATCCGGGCGCCACGCGCATGACATACAGCAGCAAGGACGGTTCGCAGATTTTTACCGACGGCAAGCGCGGCCTGAAGGTGGAGCAGAACGGCGCCTGGCTGGTTTACACCGATCCGGTGGCCGTCAACGGAGACGTTTCCGATCCGCTGGAGCAGCTGCTCGTCGCGGTGGAATTCGTGAACCGGCACGGCGGCTGGGACGGCGTCCATTTGCTCGTTCCGTCGGCTGAAGGCGACGAAGGAGAGACGATCCGCTTCCAGCAATATTTCCGGGGATTGCCCGTCTTGCCGGGATTGGACGGCGTGCGGTTCGGCCATATGCAGCTGACCGTGCGGCAAGGGGAAGTGGCGCAGTACGAACGGCCGCTGATCGTGATGGAAGGCGCGGGAGCGGACGAGGAAAGCCGGACGCCGGCGGACTCCGCCGGTTCGGCGGGGATGCCCGGTTCGGGCGCATTGGAAACCGGCGTTCCCACCGGAGAAGCCCGGGAATCCGGCGCTCCCCAAGCGGAAGGGAACGGCGCTGAAGGCAAGGACGCTTCGGAAAGCGCGGATGGAAGCGAAAACGGCGCCGGCCGGGGAAGCGGACCGGACGGCGCGCAGGGCGAAAACGCCGGCGAGCCGGCCGACGCGCAAGGAAAAGGGGCTGTGGCCGATCCCTCCGCGGGAGCGGGATCGTCCGCAGGAGGACAGACGGACGGCGGTCCCCCCGGGGCGACGGATGGCGGAGAAGACGCGGCGACGGAAAATGCGCCGGGGACGGCGCCCGGCGGTGGTGCGATACCGGCGGGGGGAACAGAAGCGGTGACACAGCCCAACGCAGACGCGGGAACGGGAAGTGCCCGGCCGGGCATCGCCCTCGACCTGCCCTACGGCGATGATCTGCTTCGGCAGATTCGCGCCAGGGCGCAGGGGCAAAGGATCGAATCGCTGGTTCCGGCGTACCGCGCCGTGCTGCACGAGGACCACATCCGCCTGGTCCCCGTGTGGGCGATCCGCCTGGCGAGCGGCGAGTGGCGGCTGCTGGACGGGTGACGGACGCCATTCCGGAAAGAGCCGGGAAGCGGAGGTGAAGCGATGAACTGGCGGCAGGCGAAAACGGTGCTGATCTTCGCCTTTCTGGCGTTGAATATCGTTTTGGGCTACCAATTGTGGCGGGACTGGAGCCAGCGGATCAACGCGGCCGCCGGCTGGACGTCGCTTCCGCCGGAGACGCAGCAGGCGATGCGGCAGAAGCAGATTCGCGTCGACGCACCCATACCGACCCATACCCCGCAGCTTTCGGAACTGGCGTTTTCCTATCTCGCGAGGCGGGAGGAAGGCGAACCGATTCCCGTCGATCCCCCGCGGGACAGCCGGATCGTGTTTCTGGAGAAGGAACTTCGGAAGGAACTCGGCGGGGTCATTCCGGAGCTGGAGGCGTACGAGCTCGATCCGGCCGCCAGCCGGGACGGCGTGTTCGTGTTCCACCGGATGGCGAACGGCTGGCCGATGTTCGGAGTGCAGCTGGAACTGCACCATCGGGACCAGAAAATTACGGCCTATCGTCAGGACCGGATCGCGATTCTGCCGTCCGAGGGGATGCCTGCGCGCAAAGTGTTGCCCGCGGCCCAGGCGGTGGCCAATCTGATCGAGAAATACCTGCCGTCCGGCGCGGTGATCCGGGAAATCCGCCTGGGTTACCACGGGCACATTTTCGACGACACGGAAACGCAGGTGACGGCGCCGACGTGGAGGGTTTTGCTGGAGGATGGCGAAGTTTACTATATCCACGCCATCAGCGGCGAGGTGAGCGCGGAGAAATCCGTCGCCGACTCTGTCGATACGCCGCAGGCTTGAGCGCGCCGGCGGTTGCCGTCCGGCGCCTTGGCCGATTCGATCATCGGGAGAGAAACCGGAGGAGAACATGTCGTTATCGTTTACCATTCTGGCCAGCGGATCCACCGGCAACGCCGCCGTCGTGGCCACGAAAGAAGCGACCGTGCTGGTCGACGCCGGGCTGAGCCTGAAAAGAATCGAAGCGTTGATGGCGGAACGGAGCGTTTCGGGGGCCGACATCGACGCCGTTTTGGTCACGCACGAACACACCGATCACATCCGCGGGCTGGGGGCGTTTGTGCGCAAATACAACGTGCCGGTCTACGCCAACGAGAAAACCCTGGGCGCCATCCGCAGGGAACTGGAGGGCCTCGACGCCTCCCTGCGCAGGGTGCTGCCGACGGGCGGCGTGCTGGAAATCGCCGATCTGCGGGTGGAATCCTACGCGGTGTCGCACGATGCGGCGGAACCCGTCGGGTACTGCTTCTTTGCCGGGGGAACGAAGCTCGCCATGGCCACCGACCTCGGCTACGTCAGCGACAAGGTGATCCGACGGCTGGAGAACGCCGACGTGCTGGTGCTGGAAGCCAATCACGACGTGGAGATGCTGAGAATGGGCCGCTATCCGTGGAACGTCAAGCGCCGCATCCTGGGCGACACGGGCCACCTGTCCAACGACGCGGCGGGCGAGGCGCTGCTCCGGCTCCTTTCCGGAGGAACGCGCAGGGTCTATCTGGCCCACCTCAGCCTGGAGCACAATCTGATGGATTTGGCCAAGCTTACGGTGAATAGAATACTGGAGGAAAACGGGGTCACGTATCGGCCGGGCGAGTTCATGCTGTGCGAAACATATCCCGACCGTCCGACTCCGTGGGACGACGCGGGCCGCCCCAATGGCGAAGCGCCAGCGCTTCTTCCATCTCCGCGGCTGTCCGGCGAATTTCCTCCGGGGTGATCAAACCCTTGGAGACCAGGAGCTCGACGAGCGTGCACACCGCCAGAAGCACGCTGTCCCGTTCGTTCTCCATCGCGATTCCTTCCTTTCCCCACCGGACGTTCGAAGCGTCCCCGGCGCGCGCGGAGAAGGGAATCTCCCGGGCGCGCGCCCTTGCTTCCGTTCTCCGATTCTATTACTATTTTAGTCAAATCACCTCGCCATATGCCTTCTTCCGGAGATTCAGCCATCCGTTTGAGAAAGGCGCGCTTCCGATTCTGGAAGGATGATGCGGCCATGGGCCTGTTTCGCGACAATTTCTATTCCACGAAAGTTCCCCGGCGTTCCGGATGGCGCTTTCGCGGCCGAAATTTCGGCTTTCCGCGGGGGACGTTCCGCGACCATCACACCTTGCGGGTGGCCTTGGTTTCTTCCCTCGTCAGTTCCCTCGCGGTGGCGCTCCTGTTCGCCCTTTTCGGCGCGTTCCGGGGGGCGGATTACCGGGGAGACGTTCCGGCGTTCGCAGGCCTTGCGCCGTTCGTGGATCCGTCCGAACGGATCATTCAGGCCGCCGCCAAGGTGCGCCCGGTCGTGGTCAGCATCATCAACCATGCGGAACGGGAAGGGCAGCGGGCCGACGGAAGAAGATTCCGCGTGGAAAACACGATGCTGGGTTCCGGGATCATTTTCGATAAAAAAGGCAACAAGGCGTTCATTGTCACCAACGCGCACGTGGTGCAGAACGCCGCCGAGATCCGGGCGGTGCTCAACAACGGAAAGGAGCTGGCGGCGTCCATCGTCGGAAAGGACACGATCACCGACCTGGCGGTGCTCGAGGTGGACGGCAGCGACATCCAGGATGTCGCCGTCATCGGCGATTCGCGCAAGCTGCGCGTCGCCGAAATGGTCATTGCGGTGGGTAACCCCCTCGGCTTCGGCGACTCGTTGTCGATGGGCATCGTCTCGTACGCGGACCGGGTCATTCCGGTGTCGCTGGACCAGGACGGCGAGTATGACTGGGAACAGGAAGTCATCCAGATCGACGCCGCCATCAACCAGGGCAACAGCGGAGGCGCCCTGGCCAACCTGAACGGCGAAGTGGTCGGCATCAACAGCATGAAAGTGGCGTTTATGGGCGTCGAGGGAATCGGCTTTGCCATCCCGATGCACAACGCATTGCCCGTCATGGAGTCGCTGATCCAGTACGGCAAGGTGAAGCGCCCCTACATGGGCGTCGCTTCCGTCAATCTTTCCGTATATCTGCAAGACGCCGGGCGGGAAGACGAGGACGACGCCGGCGACGGACGGAAAAGCGACGGGGACCAGGGGGAAGAAGCCGCCGGGCCGGTCATCCCCGAAGGCGTCACCGAAGGGGTCGTCGTGCTGGAAACGTACGGTCCGGCCAAGACGGCGGGTCTCCGGTTCCCCGACATCATCGTGCAGCTCGACGACACGCCCATCGGCAGCACGCTGGAGCTGCGGAAATATTTGTACCATCACAAGCAAATCGGAGACAAACTCAAGGTGACGTATTACCGGGACGGGGAGCGGCGCACGACGGTGCTGCAGCTTGCGGAAAAGGAAGACGATAACGAATAGCGAAAAGAACATTGACAGCATTTCCGCGCGATGGTAAAGTTGCTAATAGATTTCTGGAAGGGGGAGACGCCCGTGCTGATGGCAAGAACGACGGTTTGCGCACAACCTGCGGGGGATCAACCATACGGCACGGGGCGTCATCCATTGCGCTTGAAGCATTAGTCTTTCCGTTGATGGAACGGGCGCATGGTTACGTTCTCCGTAATCATGCGCCTTTTTGATACGGATCAGACAGAACACGTGTTCGCAACGGGTCGAGGGATCATCATGTTTGCGGTATTGGGGAAATTGTGGTGGTTTTTCCGGGAACATTGGAAACGGTATACGGCGGCCGTGTCGCTGCTCATCTTCGTCGGCTTTCTGGATGTCATCCCGCCCTGGCTGATCGGGGTGCTGGTCGACGGCGTGCACCTAGGCACGCTGACGGGCGGGGCGTTTGCTTTTTGGATGTCCCTTTGGGCCGGCATTGCCGCGGCCAGCTATCTGCTTACGATCATCTGGCAGCGCGGGCTGTTCGGCGGCTCGAACGTGCTGGAACTGACGTTGCGGAGACGGCTTATGCGCCATTTTCTGCGGATGACCCCGACGTTTTATGAGCGCAACCACACGGGGGATCTGATGGCGCGGTCGACCAACGACCTGCGGGCGGTGTCCATCACGGCGGGC
>Ga0181858_1001013_pt1 | contig 13817 bp, 6 predicted proteins | sample NewIslPassag4_SG_FD_130749 | JGI IMG/M metagenome (GOLD analysis project Ga0181858, IMG submission 130749) | Feedstock adapted compost microbial communities from Newby Island compost facility, Milpitas, CA, USA - Passage 4_SG | ecosystem: Engineered > Solid waste > Feedstock > Composting ...
AAAGTGCTGCTTCGCCTTGCGCTTGTCGCCGTCGAAGCGCTCCGGTGCGGCCACCAGTTCCGGCTCCTTGGGGACCAGGATGGTGGCGAAGAGGTCCGGGTAGAGGTCGCCGATGGTGCGCCTCAACCAGACGTAGAAGAAGTCCGACAGGGCTGCATAACCGATGTTGTCATAGTAAGGTGGATCGGTGCTGACGAGGAGGTTCTTCAGACCGTCCCACGGCTGAGCCGCATCGATGAGACGGACGTGACCATTATGGGAGGCTACAAGCGTTTCGACGCACTCGGCTACATAGTTGCTGCAGGTCGTCCAGCCGCCAACCGAGTTCCCTAGTGCATTTGCTTCTCCGAAATCCCATAGCATGGGAATAGCCTGGCGGTCGAAGATATTCATTACCTTTTCGTTACCAGGCCCCCACCGGCAAAGCACAGTATTGAAGCATGCGCACCGGTCGAGCCCCAGGGCGAGCAATGTAGTTACGGCACGCACGTAATCCTCGGCCGCGGCGCCCGAAAGCCCGGCCGCGATTGCATCACGCCGTATATCCCCCCGTACCTCTCGCACCAAGTCCGACAGCGTCACCATCGCGGTAAGCTGGCGCGGGGTGAAGAGGTCGCCCCATTGTGCCAAGCCGTACGGTGCACACGTACCACCTGTAAGGCGCTCGGGCACGCTGCCCTCGGGCTTCCATTCCGGCGTCGCCCGCCGGGCGATCTCTTCGTGCTCGTCGGTAGCGGGGAGATACACCCGCCCGCGCCCCGCATCTGCCACGATGGCCACCAGGCGTTCTCCCATTCGCCCGGCCTTCCCTTGCGCCTTGATGTAGTCGTCCTTGATCGTGTCCCCGGTCAGCAAACACCGGAAAGTCGCTCGGCCCGTCTTCGTTCCAGCTTTCACCGCCGCCCGGTCCCTGGGTGCCCCGGTGCGCACGACGAAGCGCCACGTGCCGGCCACCCGGTCCACCACCGGCTCCAGGTACGCCTCGCTGCCCTTCTTGCTCGAAAGCCAGAACGTGCTCATGAGAGGCACGTGGGCACCCCGGGCTGCCGGGTTGGGGCTCGGCACGGTCCGCGCCCAGATCCAGGCGATCACCGGCAGTTCCTTGCCCACGTACGGCTGGAGGTCCGGCCGCCCCTCGGCCATCTCCGGTGTGACCTTTACCGGCGGATACAGGTGGCCGATCTTCTCGCGGGCCCGCTCAAGGATCACCCGCCCGTAGTAGCGCACATCCGCCGCCAGACCGGCCGTGCCACGCCACCCGGCGTTTCCACCGATCCTGCCGCGATCCTCCGGGTTCACGGGCGGGCGGTCCGCCCATCGGGGTGCGATCTCCAGGTTGCACTTGTTGAGGAGAACGGCCACCGGGTTGATGTCTCCCGCGTACGTCTCGAACCCCAAGCGCGCCGCCTCCAACGGAATGGAGCCCCCGCCCGCGAAGGGGTCGAGCACCGGGGGTAGCTTGCCGCCGCAGTGCCTGAGCATCTCGGCCCGCGCCTCGGCGTAGACCTCAGGGTGCTTGTGCAGCTGCTTCTGCATCATCTTCCGGATGATGCCAAAGAGGCGCTCGCGCTCTCGCGCCTGGTCCTCCTCCGTGGGGAACCGGTTCGGGTGGCTGGACGGGTCGTCCACCACCGAGGCGAACAGCACCGCACGTGCCACCGGCAGCGGCAACCGCGCCCACCAGTGATGAATCCCCTTCGGGTGCGCCCCGATCCCCGGCATCTTGTCATATGCCGAAGCATCGTTGATCTCGGGGAGGGGGAGGGCAACTTCAATGAGTTTTTTCTGCATAAGATTTTTTGCTTAAGTCTTGATTCTTATTCGATAGGCAGCTGGGTAGATGTCTATTGTACCATGGGTTTTCATCTGCTGGAGCTCTATACCGGAAAGCACGATACCCTCAGTAGCAGTTTTGGGAAGAATGATCGATATTTTTCCAGGCTTTTCGAGTAATGCATGCCAGATTTCTGCAGGAATGTGCTTAACCTGAGTCGTGTGTTTCTCGGCAGAAACCCAGTATTGTTGCTCCAATTCGCCTTCTGAGTTATACTGATTCCAGTGAAAAGGCTTTTCGGCGCGCTCAATGAAAGATCCATTTTCCGGATGAACACAGCGGTCACCTTGATGCAGATAGCCCAACTGAATAGCAAACTGCCTGAAGAGTACATCCCGAAGGCTCTTTCTAGAGGCACCAACAACGTATGATTTCGGAGTTGAATTGTCCTGTTTGTCTGTCTTCAGGTTTATAATCTGTCCCAAGGATAAGTGCTGCCAGTCTTTTTGTAGCTTTTCAGGACTAAAGGCCGTCGCGGAATCATACTCAAAATGCCTTTCCATGTAGCCAATAATAAAGTCCGGAGGCCGTTCGTAACAGGCCTTGAGCGCTTCTGTTACTCGGTCATGGTTGAAATACCTTGATAGCTCATTAACAACATCATCAAGAAGTCTTTCAGGGCCTTTCTCAGGAATATACAACCTGTCTTCGATCCATATTACTGAACGTGAAAGTGGAGGCCCGGCCGGACTTCCCTCAAGGTAGGGGACAACCTGCAAATCATCTTCCGCATCATAAATGTACCATTGAGATTGGGCTAACCGGATAGCTGTCTCGCGCACATCGTCTCTAGTTTCTTTATCTTCAAAAAGCACGCTCAGAAGCAGGTAGGCAAAAACGATCGCCCATTCTTTCTGCTGTACAGAGACACAACGCGGCTCTTTTCTCAGACGATATGTTATATAGCGGTCCAGATCAATCAGATCGGCAAAGGGAGAGCGGTTACAGACCTCAACCGGAAGCATTCGAAAATCCGCTGTTGCCGCTTGGATATGCGGAAAAAGTCCTTCCGGATTTAAGATGCTGCGTTTCGTTAGCCGAAAGCTTAGCTGATTGATTGGAACCCAGGAACTGCTGGCAGATAGCCAGTGCTGCGTTTCACGCCAGATGTTTTCTGGATACTTCGCTAGTACAACATGAAGACGTAGTTTTGCCTGCTCATCCAGACAAGTGTTTGAAACTAAGTTTTTTAGGCGGTCCACGACAATCTCATAGGTGGGCTGGTCAGCCACCCCTAGTCGTATCCATATGCGTAGTCCCCGGGCAATAGGATGCACCAGCAGCCCTGGATCCAGCCAGTGTTCTGGATCGCTCAAAAAAACCTCTTGCGAAGTAGCCCAGGTGTTTCCCTCGGTAAGAATTAAAGGCTCCTGCTTGAATCTCTGTCGCAGTTCCTCAAAAGTAGTGCTGTCGCACTGGGGTAGTGTGCGGTCCAGTGCTTGATACCACTTCCGGATTTCGCTTAAGAGGGGTACCGGGTTGGGAGCTTTACTTAAAGCATGGATGCGATCAATAAGACTGTTTACATCGGCGGGTCTGCTGCGCACTCCTAGGAGATTCAACAACGGCCTGGTTGCTTCTGTGTCAAGTTTTGCATCAACAAAGGGTTCGACGTCCAGAAGCGGCTCGGTTTCAGGTGTACGGCAGTAAAGCTCTGCCGGTATTCTGGGTTGGCCGTAGGTGTCGTAAAGGGAAGGGCGCTCTTTCAGTAAAGCGAGCCACTTAGATATTACACCCGAACACAAAGTCTTCAGAGAAGTGTATTTTTTTCTTTGATATAAATGAGTATAAATACGACTTTGTAAAAAATGAGACGGACTTGATAGCAAAGCTGCAGTGATCCGAGCCCATAGATCAGGTATTTCTTGGCTCTTATGATTCCAGAATTGAAATAACTCTTCTGGAAAAACATAGTCCTCAATAATAACTTCATAAAGATTTTTGTAAAATGAAGGCTGTTGCTGATAACCTCTTGATTGTAGCAATTTAAGAACGTGCTCTTTTTGCCGCTCTCTGAAAACCTGACGGACTTGAAAAATTGGAAATGGAAGCAGTCTGCTTTTCGAAGATAACATCCATTGCTTCCATTGTTCAGAAGTGCAAATACTGTATCTAGTTGTACAAAAATAACTATCATGAATAATGTGTGTATCTGCCCATTCCTTAGGCAACAGGCTTTCAAAATCGGGATCATGAATAGCGAGTAAGCCTTTTTCAGGTAGGCAAAGCTCTCCATTGCGGGTGACATAGCAAAAGTCTTCAGGTATACTTGCATTCAGTGTTGCAAATAAGTGTGCTATTAAAACGTGCTCTTTATCTTCAATATAATCTTTGCAATTAGACCATAACAGATAGGCTATTTTGTCTGAGTTCGTTGAGCTTGTTAGATTTAAATGGTTTAAAAGATTGGAGGCATGTATTCCTTGGATATTTTCCTTATCGCAAAGCTTTTGTATATATGTAATCCATTCATCATCTATCAGATTGGAGGCCAACCATTGTTTTAGAAGATCAATAGCTGCATTACTGAGATTCTTTTCTGGCAGTCGAACAACGGAATTTGCAGGAAGCAAAAAGTTTTCCTGTTTAACAGGAATGATTGACAGATTCTCGACTTTAGAGCGAATCCACCAACTTTCATCTTGTAGTTTGTAAACCAACAACCAGAGTTCGAGCAATTGATCGTAACTCGAAGGACGTGGAATCGTGATATCCGATTCTAATGCCCGCACTAGGACCTCTTCATCCCAGCATTCGAGCCACTCCCATTCTTCGAGCAGCTGACGGGCTTCGTCAGAGACGAATTTAGATACAACGAAGGGAGATTCGAAAATCTCAAGTAATTCTTCTTCTGACCATATACGGTAGGCGATCGAGGGTGGACAACTCACTTCCTCAGGGTTTGCCAGTTTTCCGGTATGCGATAGTATGACAGGGCGACCACGTAAATGATCTTCAAAGCTTTGGCAGATAATAAACGTTGGATCCTCTGACGAAATATTCTCTGGATCCGGTTTTGGAGGAAGCAATTGATATGCTTGAGCTCGCTCTTCAAGACTGAGTTGGTCATTAAGAAGCCACTGATACATGACTTCGGCAGCCAGACGCCCAGCTCTTTGCAGAAGCCAGCGATTTGTTGGGGAACGAGAAGGATCTTTTATACCATAGCGAGCCGGATCCTGAATGAAAGGCCCGTTGCAGGAAAATGGTGTATCCAGAGAAGCGCCGGTCGGAAGGATAACGTAAATTTTCTGATCTCCGGGGAGACCTAATATCAACTGAATCTCTGCCGGAGGCAATTGAATATCTTCCAGCAAATTTCTTTCTGCTTTAAGCTCTTCTATTGCCTCTGGAGGAAAGGGCTCAGGCTGTGAATGAATGATCAGGAGTTCAAAGTTGGTCTCACCAGCGATCAGCCGAATCCATTCAGAAAAAGAAATAGGGCCCTCTCCAAGTGATTCTCGTCGAAGTTCAGTGCCATTGATTACAACTTGTTGTATGTTTCTGAAAAATGCAAGTGAAACAGGACTTTTAATCCACGATCTCAGGCTGTCTTCTACGGCCTTCTTTACATCTTTATCCTTAAACGGGATGCGGATTGTCGTTTGAGTAGTAGAGGGCGCATCGTTGATCCATATGGGTTCAGTAAAACGTTTGTTCGAAAACTTCACTGCAAGAGAAGGGGTTAGCAGCTCGACCGTATCTCCAAGGCTGAAAGTGGATTTAAAACCAACGCCGCGAAAACCAATGGTGAAGAGTGTTCTCTTGTTTGAGAATCCAAATCGACAAAGTGAACGAAATTCCTCTTCCGTAAAGTCGTGGCCATCATGCATGAAGCAAAAGCATCCATCTTGCGTGGAGATATGAACGTGCTTTGCTTCCGCATCATCTGCATTTTGAAGCAACTCTGAAACAACGTGCTTGGGGCTCTGGACCTGAGCAAATAGTTGCCGCCATGGACCGGCAAGCTCAGGATCAGCTTCAAGTTGATCCCAGCGCCTTCGGGCTTCTTCACGGACTTGATCAAAAAAAACCGGACGCACTCTCATGGCATTAACTCAGCTTTATCAATCAGATCCTGTACTCTATAATTCACACTGGTCACGCCAAAATCTGGCTCTCGCTGGAAGGGGCGGCGAACGTAGTGGACGCGGTGCCCGCCGCCTTCCAGAAACTCCACAATAGCCAGAATATAGTCGTCTGGCTTGTTGAGCGCCGTCAAAATCTCATTGCGTGTGACGGTGATGGTCTCGGCGCCGCTCACGCGACCCTTCACCTCGATGAAGCGCAGACGACCCGTTCTGGGATCGCGGCTTTCGATGTCATAGCCCAGGTGCTCGTGTTCGCGGTCTACCGGTTCATAACCAAGACGACGTTCCACCTCCATCACGATCTCTCGGGCACGGGCGGCCACAGCCTGGCGGTCCACTTCTTCCGCAGGCTCCGGCATTGTCTCCCCGCGAATCAGCCGAAGCAGGCCTGCGGGCACGATCAGCGCGCCTCCAACCAGGCGTGGCGGTCTGGGTCGAAGTTGTTCCTCCCGGTCAAGCTGCTCCATGCGACGTCTGAGTCGCTCTTCTAGCTCCTGGGCCCGCCGGTAGGCCTCCTGTGAGTTCATGCGGGCGGCTGGCTGACCGGCTTGCTCCCTCAGGCGCAATTCTTCGGCTCGCCGATTCCAGTAAGCGATCTCTTTGACCAGCCGCTCACGAACAGCCTGACGTACTTTCTTTACGTGCTCCCTGCGGAAGTTCGATACCTCTTTTAGATGGGCCGGGACGATATGCTGGCCCGCGTACATCACGATGCGTCTTTCCAGGGTCTGCGCCTCCTCTCGGGCGATCCAAGCACAGGCCGGATGGTCCAGAATCTGATCCGGCGTTGGGTCGTCGGGCCGCAGCGGGCGATAGTCCAGATACGGCGCGTACTGCATGTGACGCATTCGGCCATGCCCGTCCTGTTCGATGTAGAGCAGCCGCCGCGAACATACCTGAAAGCCACCGCGCGGTAGCGGCACGCCGTCCTCAATTTCATGCTCCACCAGGAAGAGCAGGCGCACCTCCGTGCCGGGATCGTTCTCGTCTACCAGAATGGCCCCGCGTCGCAGCAGCGAACGATGCTCCTCAAGAGTAAGGTCGACCACGGCCTCCAGCAAAGGATGCCCTGGACAGAGAAAAGCAGCCGTGGGTTTGCCCGGGATGGCAACCCGGTCTTTCTCGAAGGTAACACGCTCGTAGCGTCGCAGGATGACCTCTCGACCGCCGACCTGCTGTCCGCGGCGGCGAATGCGGTCCGGTACGTAGGTGATCTCAAAACGTCCCTGTTCCCGGGGGTGCATCTGACCGCCAAGACGCCGGAACGCCTCCGCAAAAAACGCCTGGATATGGTGGGGCTGAAGCTTGCGCGCTTCTGCCCGCTGCATCTCCTCACGCAGGCTACGAAGCCGAACAGGGTCGAGTACTTCATGCACCAGCCCCTTTTCTTCAAGCAGCGACAGCAGACGTTCCGGGTCCACGCCTTCCTCGATGACCCGATGCAGGCGCTCTCGTGCTTCAGGCTGTTCGCCGTAACGGATGGCCTCGATCAGCAGATCTCGTAGCGAGCGGCCGTCGAAGGTCAGACGCCCCAGCACGTCAAACACCTGGTCCCCCAGGCGTTCGCGGATGGTTTCCAGTTTCTGCAACAGGCGGTAGTAAACGTCACCCTCGCGGGTATTCAGGGCCACCAGATTCCACAGGAAGCAGACTTCCGTCTGGCCGATGCGATGAATGCGTCCGAAGCGCTGCTCGATGCGATTGGGATTCCAGGGAAGGTCGTAGTTGATCATCAGATGGGCGCGTTGCAGGTTCACGCCCTCACCGGCTGCGTCGGTGGCGACCAGGATGCGTACTTCTGGATCGTAGAGAAAGCGCTCCTGGGCGCGATGACGGTCTTCACGACGCATGCCGCCGTGGATGACCTCAACCGCTTCGCTCCGTCCAAACCAGGAGCGAATGCGGTGGGCCAGGTAGTTCAGCGTGTCGCGGTGTTCGGTGAAGATGATGAGCTTTTCGTTTGGGTTGATGCGAACGTCGGGAGGAAGTGCAAGACCGTCGGTTCGTTGCCCATCGGGCGTGTAGATGAGTTCCAGTAGGCTCCGCAGCTCGCGCCACTTTGTGTCGGTTTCCTGTTTCCGTACCTCGGCCGCCAGACGTTCCAGGTCTTTTAGTGTTTCGATCTCGGCGCGCAATTCGTCGATGGTGCGCGCTGCTGTGGCCTGATCGAAGATTTCTTCCTCGGCCCGTTCCAGGTCTTCCTCCGTCCAGTCCTCGATATCTTCCAGTTCGTCAGGATCGAGTACATCGCTTGTGACCAGCATGGTCTGGCGCCTGCGCTCCAGCTCTTCCAGACGATGCTGGAGTTTTTCGCGTCGGCGGCGTAGTGAGTGGTAGATGGCTTCCGGCGAAGAGGCCAGCCTGCGCTGCAACATCGTCAGGGCAAAGCCCACCGTACCCGCGCGCCGGTTGTCCTGCAGGGCCTCTGCCCGGTTGAATTCTTCCCGTACGTAAGCGGTCACCGCATCGTAGAGATGGCGTTCGAGCGGAGACAGTTCAAAACCGACGGTCTGAGCGCGGCGCTCCGGGAAAAGAGGGGTGCCATCCATTTTGACCAGCTTTTCCTTGACCATGCGCCGCATCAAATCCGAGATGTCCACGTGGTGCACGCCTTCCCGAAAGCGACCTTCAAACCGGTCTGGATCGAGCAGTGCCAGAAAGAGCTGGAAGTCCTCTTCTTTGCCGTTGTGCGGCGTGGCCGTCATCAGCAGGAAGTGGCGGGTGATACCGGAAAGGAGTTGGCCGAGACGATAGCGTTTGGTGTACTTGATTTCGCTGCCAAAGTAAGTGGCCGACATCTTATGGGCTTCGTCCACCACGATCAGGTCGTAGAAACACTCCGGGACCCGCAGTTTATCATGCAGCGACTCATCGCGGGCCAGTTTATCCAGTCTTGCGATGGCCAGGGGATGCTCCAGGAACCAGTTCCCTGTGCGGGCCGATTCGAGTCCCTCGTTGGTCAGGATCTCAAAGGGAAGGTGGAATTTCTGATAGAGCTCATCCTGCCACTGTTCGACCAGATTGCCAGGACACACGATCAGGCAGCGCTCCAGATCTCCGCGAGCGATGAGTTCCTTGATGAAGAGCCCCGCCATGATGGTCTTGCCGGCGCCCGGGTCATCGGCCAGTAGGAAACGCAGGGGTTGCCGGGGCAGCATGTGCTCATAAACGGCCGTAATCTGGTGAGGAAGTGGCTCAACAAGGGATGTATGCACGGCCAGCAAGGGATCGAAAAGATAGGCCAGCCGAATGCGCTGGGCCTCGGCTACCAGCCGGAACAATTCGCCGTCGGCATCCAGGCTCAGGGGGCGATCAGGCTGAGCGACAATCTGCAGTCGTTCTTCATCGCTTCGATAAAGCAGGCATTCGCTCAGCCGGTTATGTTCGTCTCGGTAGAGCACTTCTACCACATCGGGGCCGTAAGGCGTAACCCGCTCCACCGTAACGGGTCCATCCGGGACCAGTCCCGCCACACGAAGCCCCGGTTTCAGCTCTTCCAGACGCATAAACAGAGACGGCTTGTGCTGTCAGGAATTCGCTACCTCTTGCTCTTTGGGCTTTGGTCCTAATGTGCGTTCTCTGAAACGAACAGACACCAAATGGCCCTGTGCGTAACCTCGTCTGCAATATACTTGAGGTTTAAGCCTTCTGACGAGAGGTGCTCAAGGTTATTTCCCGGAGCATTTCCGCCGTTCTCTCTTCCATTCGATGGCGCATCTGCTTAGCAGTAGCTTTCAGGAGCGCATAAGTTGCTTCATGTAACTCTTCCCGTAAAGGACGGCTCAAGATGCTCCACCTGTGTCCCCGAAATAGCGCGTCCAGTGCAGCAAAGACCGAAGTGGAGCGGTGCTTCTGGCTCATGTAGCCCAACCGCTGGCATTTTCTACAGGCCAGCCGTCCCAGCAGATAATAGAGCGCTTCACATCGCCGATGACATACCGGGCATCGAAAGTAATGCCGCGTCCCGAAGCCTACGCGTACTCCTTCGATGGTGGCCATCAAATCGCCTATCCTGATCCGAACGTCTGTGGGGTGAACGCCTATGCGCCGAGCGGCATCGCATACAGTACGGATGTGAAGCCGCGGCGTGTCCTCCACGATCCCGTTCCACGGTGGATAAGCCGAGCGTCCTTCGTTAGCCCAGGGCCCTCGATGGGCTTTTAGCGCATTGATCGGCCAGTCTTCCGATGGAAATGCGGCACACATCGCTGAAAACCAACAAAATGCCTTAATCTTTCGCCATAGGATTTCGACGTTTCGGGAGCATTCAGGCTCCGATTCGGACATTCATTCCGGCAGGCGTATCCGCTGCACCGGGCGCACTACTTGGTGGAGCGACTCCAGCTTGCTCGTCGACACTTTCCGGCATCTGGCGGATGGCGGTTGTGGCGGAAATGGTAGATTTCTCTGGAAGTGTTCCGCCAGATCCGCCATTTCCGCCAACCGCCATCGGGGTGAATTTCCTGTAAGCCCCCTTCTGAATGCGCTCAATGCGCCTGGCATCGATTAGCTGGCTAAGCCACCGCTCCGCCGTACGCCGGGGAATGCTTTGCGTTTTAGCAACTTGCAGCCAGTCGGCCGTTGAAAATACTGCTGGAAGCTGGTCAAGCAGGCGCTCCGCCGGACTCCGGTGCAACGCGGCGTAGCTCAGCCCGGACCACCGCATCAGACCGTAAACCCGTCGCGTCTCATACCAGAGCCAGTGTGCCAGCTCAATTGCCCGTTGCATTGCTTCAGGGGATATCTCGCGCGACGGGCGTCCGGCTTGCACGTCCTCGCAGAGTTGGAAAAGCAGTGCGAGCCGCGCAGCCTTTGCCTCGATCTTTGCCGAAGCGGACCGTAGCGGACCATCAGGAAGCCGCCGCCGCTCCTGGTCCATCTCTTCCACAAAAACACCGAAAAGGCGCCGCGCCTCGATCGACAGTGAAAGCTCTACCTCGCCCACCTGGTAGAGCCGCCGCACCAGGCGCGCGTAGGCGGCTTCCGTCGTCTCGTCCACGTCGGCGTCCGAGAACCGACGCGGAATTTCTGGCGGTATGGCGATCGTGAGCCGCGCAACGAAGCCGGACGCCAGCAATTCCGGCGAAACCCGCTCGCGAAGCAGCCAGGGCTGAACAGTGCCCACTACAGGGACATGCGGGCGCTCGATCCGGATCGGCTCAGGATCTGTCTTGCGGTCAACGACGACGGGGCGCCCCTCATAAAGCTCTAGCCAGCTTGCCAGGTCACCGCCTCGAGTTTGGGCGTATCGGTCAAACGAGGCGATCCAGCCGCTCAGTTCGTCTCTTGCCAGCAACACGCCGCGCGGGTTGTCTCGGTGAACGGCGGCGACCGCTTCAAGCGTCGCGTCCGAAAGCCGGTAGCGCACCGAACGGGGCGGTTCGGGCTCGGGAACGTGCACCCGCTCCTCTTTGCTGAGCGCGCGCCATTCCTTCAGCCTTTGCTCGTAAACCTCCCGATCGGCACGGTAACGCGCTGCAGCCTCGGCTTCCAGTTCGTAAATCGGGCGCAGCACCAGCTCAAGCGCCGCGCTCTTTGCTGTGCCGCTCGGAGCAGCCACGACGCACCAGAAGGTGGCTGGCTCCACCCAGGAGCGCTTCAGTCGGATCCGGGCACCACTTCCCGCAGCAGCGCTCAGCACGGCTAGCGCTGGGAGCGCCATCATCGCCGGATCGCATGGAATTGCTGCAGCGCCGGCGCTGACCAGGTCGGCGAACGGGCCAGGAAGCAGATCGAGCGGGAAAGGGCGCCATAGGGGCGAATCCTCTTCGAAATCGCCGGAGGCCTCCTCGCGCCGCTCATGCCTGTGATTGCGCTCCGCCTCCCCGTTCCGCCGATTAGCTGCGGCCCGGGCAGCCGCCTCTGAAAGCAGCGCTCGCCGAAGCTCGGTCTCGTCGGGAAGCTCGACCAGGAAGTCATCCAGCGCCCGCGCACCGACGAAGTATGGTAGCAGTTTCTCGGCGTTACACGCGCGTTCGCCGTCGAATGGCAGGCAACGCGCCCTCGGCTTACCAATCGCCGGGAGTTGTACGTAAAGGCTGCGCCGATTGCAAGAAGGGCATAATGTTAGATCAGCACCCGCGAGGGAAACTTGTGCGTTTTGCTTATTGTTCATTTCTACGATTGTACCTCCTGCCGCCGGGCCAGCCACCCAGAGCCGGCGGCTCTGTTTTTTTAGCGGTCTTCTTCCCACCAGCGCCACTGGGCCGGAATTTTCGCCTGCTCCAGGATGCGCTCGATCTCACTGGTCTTGAAGAGCAATTTCCGCCCGTGACGGATGTAGGGGAGTCGGCGCTGGCGCACCAGGTAGCGGATCCGGCGCTCCGACCACCCCGTGACCCGGGCCAGGTCTTCGACGGTCAGATAGGGCGGCCGTGCGGCTTGCCGGACAGCTTCGCGCACGGCGCGCGTCACGGCGTTCTCGACGGCTTCGCGCACGAGCTCCTGCAACTCGGTGGGACGGGTCAGCACGATCGGCTCCATAATTCACCCAAGCGGTTGTTATGACTCACCAGGAAGATGCAATGAGAAATGTCCAGAACGAAAGGAGCGAGATGTCCAGAACGCGACGTTTTATTCTGGACAAACGAAATTTTCGTCCAGAACGGCGAAAGATCGAGCGGACGCCATTACTTGCGGGATCGCCGCCGGCGCTTCAAAAACCACTGCTGCCAGCGGTTGATCACAGTGGTGTCTTTTGTATAAAAATCTTCCGGCCGGTAACCGATTTGCTCAGGGGTAACGTAGAGCTCTTCAAGACGACGGAACACGCGTTCAAGGATCCGGTCCCAGGCAAGGTTGGGAAGTTTCTTCAGGCCGTCCGGGTTTTCCGCTTTGTAGGCCTGCTGAAAAAGCTCGAAGAGCGCCTGGTGTCGCTTTCGTCTGTTCTCGGAGAGCAGCCGGGCACGGATATCTCGATCTTTCTCGGAAAGCAGCAGTTCCGGCTGGTCCCGAGGCGGATCGATGCCCAGCGCCAGGTGCCAGCGGGCTGTGGCCACGACGCCCAGTTGCCAGGACACTTCTTCCAGCAGGTGTTGATCGCTCGGATCTAAAGGAGGCAGCACCTCACAGAGGCGCTCGCGCAACTCCGCTGCTCGAAGTGGAATGTTCGGCAAAACGATTGACAGAGGCCGCGGCACTTCCGCCGGCCACTCAGGCAGGAAGTGCAAGGTGCGCCTTCCATGTTCCGCAACTACCACTGGAAGGGCGTTGAAATCAAAATGGATTGGAGGGTTATCATCGGGAGAAAAACGATGGCCTCGATCAATAAGAATTCCTGGCTCTGAAGAAGATGCTTCCGTCTGTGTTGAAGCAAGCAGTTCGCCTTGCTCTTCCTGGTGGATGCGAACCTCGTTGGCATAGAAGGGCAGGCTAATGCGTCCGGCGTGGATTTCGGGAAGCAACAGTTGCAGGGCGGCTTCAATGTGCTGGCGCACCCGGTCTCGGACGCGGGCCGCCTTCACCTCTTCTTTGAGCCGCAGGTAGGTTTCGCGCAGTACCCGATACTGTACGTCGAGATGAGCCAATCCCTGGCTTCGTGCTTCCTCGTATGCTTCCCAGAAGGCTTCACGTTCGGCGCGTAAGAAGTGGGTTGACGGACGTCGATATTCCGGTAGGCGAGGGTAAGGCTCGCCTGGCGGCCAGAAGTAACGGGCCAGAAGTTCGTTGCGGTCAAGGGGTTGTTGCGTTGCCATCACCCCAGACGGTTTCGATCAGGCGTGCGACGGCGTCACGGTCCAGTTCGGACAGGTAGCGTTGCGTGGTAGAAAGCTTCGTGTGCCCGAGCGCTCGGCTGACGGCGAACACGTCGCCTGAAGCGCGGCGGGCTGCGTCGGCAAACGAATGTCTGGCCGTGTGTGTGGTAACTTCTTCCGGGACGGCCAGACCGGCCA
>Ga0181858_1001014_pt1 | contig 13814 bp, 13 predicted proteins | sample NewIslPassag4_SG_FD_130749 | JGI IMG/M metagenome (GOLD analysis project Ga0181858, IMG submission 130749) | Feedstock adapted compost microbial communities from Newby Island compost facility, Milpitas, CA, USA - Passage 4_SG | ecosystem: Engineered > Solid waste > Feedstock > Composting ...
CATTAGTACTCATTAAAGATGTGTGAAATTGTTATATAACAAATTTTTGGCGGAAAAGGGGAGAAAGTCACAAAAAGCATTTTTTTGCGGTGCCGGTCGAGGTTTGCAATCCATCCCAAAAAGAAAGGTCGGGATACCATGGCTTTTCAGACAGGCGGAAGACACACCATCATCGCCAGGCTTGAGATGAACGACAACGTTCCGTTCATCCGCGTGGCGCACGCCATTCACGAATCCGGCGGCGAAGTGGTGGCGGTGGACCTCATCAACCGCGGCAAAGACACCACCATCCGCGACATCACGATGTTCATTGCGAAGGCGGAAAACGAGCGGGACGTGATCCGCAACGTGTCGGAAATCCCGGGGGTGCGGATCGTCAACGTCTCCGACCGGACGTTCCTGATGCATCTGGGAGGCAAGCTGGAAGTCAAATCCAGGGTACCGGTCAAAAACCGGGACGATCTTTCCCACGTCTACACGCCGGGCGTGGCCCGCGTGAGCATGGCGCTGCACGAAGATCCTTCGAAGGCCTATTCCCTCACCATCAAACGGAACACCGTCGCAGTCCTGACCGACGGCACCGCCGTGCTTGGCCTGGGCGACATCGGGCCGATCGCCGCCCTTCCCGTCATGGAAGGCAAGGCGATGTTGTTCAAGGAGCTGGCCGGCGTCGACGCGTTCCCCATCTGCCTGGACACCAAGGACGTCGACGAAATCGTCCGCATCGCCAAGGCCATCGCCCCCGTGTTCGGCGGCATCAACCTGGAGGACATTTCCGCGCCGCGCTGCTTTGAAATCGAGGAAAGGCTGAAAAAGGAACTGGACATTCCGGTCTTCCATGACGACCAGCACGGCACGGCCGTGGTCATGATGGCGGGCCTGATCAACGCCCTCAAGATCGTCGGCAAGCGGCTCCAGGACATCAAGGTGGTGTTCAGCGGCGTGGGCGCCGCGGGCGTCGCCTGCACGAAAATGCTGCTCAACGCCGGCGTCACCAACATCGTCGGCGCCACGCGGTCGGTGGGCATTCTGCGGCGCGGCGTGCCGTACGAAAACCCGATGCACCGCTGGTACGCCGAGCATACCAATCCCGACAACATTTCTGGCACGCTGTCGGACGCCATGGAGGGCGCCGACGTGTTCATCGGGGTGTCCGGCCCGAACGTGATCACCGTGGACGATCTCAAGAAGATGGCCAAGGACCCCATCGTGTTTGCGATGGCCAACCCGAATCCCGAGATCGCGCCGGAGATCGCGCAGCCCTATGTACGGGTGATGGCGACCGGACGTTCCGATTACCCGAACCAGCTCAACAACGTCCTGTGCTTCCCGGGCATCTTCCGGGGCGCGCTGGATTGCCAGGCCACCGAAATCAACGAGGAAATGAAAATGGCGGCCGCGCAGGCCATCGCTTCCGTCGTGGACGAAAGCGAGCTGAACGAGCAGTACATCATCCCCAGCGTGTTCAACACCAAAGTGGTGGAAGCGGTGCGCAGAAAGGTGATCGAAGCCGCCATCGCCACCGGGGTGGCGCGGAAGGTCCCCCACGGCTTCGCCAAAGGGGAAGTCCCCGAAGAGCAGACGATGCTGCGCTGATTCGCTCCCCTTCACCAGAACCGCCGGTCCGCGAAGGACCGGCGGTTTAGTATTGAAGACAAGCCAACAAGGGGATCTGCAGACAGTCTCTTGAAGGTTTTTGATCAAACTTATGAATGATTGATTGTGAATGAATGCGGGATGAGCGGACAAACGTCAGCGTCCGGCAGCAGCCAACGCGACGGCCGCTTCGGCGGCCACTTCTGCGGCTGCGATGATGAGCGCCGGGTTTGCCGCCGCAGTCGCGCCGTTCGTCTCCCGCTCGATCGCGCGAATGATACGCGGCGTGACGTTTTTGCCTTCTACTTTTCCGGACGTATCTGCCAGTACCCGGCGGATGACCGCTTCGATCTGTTCGGCGGGCAGTGCCGCTTCCTCCGGAATCGGAACACCAAGAAGCAGACCGCCAGTCATGCCGATTTCCCAGTGGCTGAGCGCGATTTTCGCTGCTTCCTCGCCCGATTCGACCCGAATGGCCGAAAACTCCGATTCCCGCACATAATAGCCGGGGAAGTGATCCTGCCTGTACGTCATCACCGGAACCCCGAGTGTCTCCAGCGCTTCGAGGCTTTTGCCGATATCGAGGAACGTCTTGATGCCACCGCAAACCAACAGGACGCCCGATGAAGCGAGCGCGTTCAAATCTCCGGAAATGTCCCACGTTTCAAGCACATCGCGGTGCACGCCGCCGAGGCCTCCGGCCAGTGCCACGCGGATGCCCGCGCGCGCGGCCATCCAGACCGCTGCGGCGGCCGTTGTTCCCCCCGACTGGCGCCGAGCGCTGCACACGCCGAGATCGGCCATCGACAATTTCACGCGTCCTTCGGCAGCGGCCAGCCATTCCATTTCGCTGCGGTCGAGACCGATGCGCAGCTCGCCTTCCACCATGGCTAGAAACGCAGGCACCGCGCCGCGCGCGCGAATCGCCTCGTCGACGCTGTATGCAAGTTCAAGGGCGTGCGGATGGGAAAGTCCGTGTGTCAAGATCGTCGATTCCACGGCGACAATCGCCTTGCCGGCGTCCATCGCGTTTCGCACTTCCGCCGAGTATCGCAAGATCATCACCTGCAATGTCGGATATCGGATGTCGTGTCGAGAACTGCCTTGATTACAAGTCCAGCATAAATCGGCCTTCGCGAATCACCGTCACGCCGGAGCAAATGAACCAGGAGATATCCGCAGGAGAGCACCGGTGCACGACCGACGATATGATATCGTGGCTGTACACGAACGATTGGCACGATGCGTTCAGCACAAGGAACGATGCCGCTTTGCCGGCTTCCACCGTGCCGAGGTCGCTGTCAAGTTTCAGCGCCCGGGCGCCTGAGAGTGTCGCCGACCGCAGCAGGTACCGCGCGTCGATGCTGGCCGGGTCCTGAGTCGCGCCTCGCGTCATGCGGCTGGCCGTGTCCATTTCGCGGAACATGTCGGGACTGGAAAACATCATGTTGTCCGTTCCGATCGAGATTGGGATGTCGCGCCGATAGAATTCGTGCAGGGGCGGAATGCCGTCGCCCAGCAGCAGATTCGTACGCGGGCAGACCGCGATCGCCTGCCCCCGCGCTTTCAGCTCGGCCATGTCTTCTTCCGTCGCGTGGGTCAGATGGACCATCAAATCCGGCTCAAATTCGAACGCGCGTTGTATTTCCGTTCTGCCGTATCGTTCCATTGACATCGCCGCGTCGCGCGGCGATTCGCTCACGTGGATGGCGACGAGCTTGTCCCGCGCGATCTTCCGCATCAGGCGAAACACATCCATGTCAAACGCGTTGATGCCGGAAATGCCGAATCCGTCCGCTTCTTCGGCCACCATCTCGAGTTCCCGTTCCGTCAGTTTCTCGTTTGCGCGGTAGTCGGCCAGCGGCCGGCCAAGAATGACCGGGCGGATCGGCAGCCCTTCGCTTGCTTTCCTCAGCGCCCGAACGCCGTCGAGGCCGCCTTCGCGGAAATCGCCGAACGCGGCAATGCCGGACATCAGCATTTCTTTCAACCCTTGACGGATTGAAGCGATGAGCTGTTCTTCGCTGAGTTGTTGCAGAAAACGGTGCTTCAAACCGTGCGGCGGCTGTACGGCCTGTTCCACCGGCATCCCGATGCCGAGCTCCTTGGCCGCCGTGTCACCAATGTGGGTATGCGCGTCAACAAATGCCGGGATGACCAGTCCGCCGCGCAAATCGATGCCATCCCTGCGGACGTTCCGCTCGATGGCGACGATGCGTCCGTGATCAACGACAATCGTCGCATTCTGGACCATTTCCATCTCTTCGCCGACCAAAACATTAGCGTTGGTATAGACTTCCATTGAATTTCACCTCGTTGATCGAGGGGAGCACGGGTGACTGTTTCAACATTTGGGCGATGTCATCTTCCGTAGGGTAATAGACGGAATTCAACGAACGACTGACTGACACCGCCGAAGCCGCCGTCGCCGTCACGGCCGCTTGTTCCGGGGGTTTGCCGGAAAGGAGGGCGTAGACGAATGCGCTGGAGAAAATATCGCCCGCGCCGAGAGAATTGCTGGTTTTGACCGGAATGGCCGGACAGGAAATCAGCTTGCCGGACGCGTACACAAGGGATCCGCGGGAAGAGCGCGTGCAGACGACGGTCGCCGGTCCTGAGGCGGCGATGTCAAGCAACTTGGATTCCAATCCTCCGGCGTCGGGCGCGAGCATGTGCAAGGCCCGCTCATTGAGGAACGCGATGTCGGTGAGCGCCAGCGCCCGGCGCACCGCTTCGGTGCCCCAGCGTTCCACGGAAGACGGCTCGATGTCGAGGGACGTGGAGACGCCTTGCCGCTTTGCAGCGTCCAACACGCGGATCACCAGTTCCTCGCGGAAAAGATGCGTGTGCAGATGGTTAGCCATGGAAATGTCCACGCCGAGCAGAAACTGTGCCACCGGAAGTCGGTCTTTGTCGATTGGTGGCGAGAGTATAACGGATTTTTCGCCCGACTGGTCTACGATGACAACCGCCGTCGGCGTCAAGACGTCGGGTACGCGTTCGAATAGCGGCGATACGCCCCGCCGCCGCAGTGTCTCTTCGATTTGCCGGCCAAACGCGTCCGTGCCGACCCATCCAAGCACGCTGGAGGACAGGCCCAGTGACGCGGCCTCTAGCGCAAAATGAACCGCCGGTCCGCCCGGCGACCAAACGGCAGCCGTCGCGAACACTTTTTCGTCGCGGCCCGGCAAGAACTTGACCCTGTACAGACCGTCCATGACGATGTTCCCGAATGTAAGGATGATTGGTCGTTTCATGACTTCCCTCCCACCGATAAAGCCGCGATTATGCCAAGACAGGCGGGCGGCTTTCCTTCAAGGTAAGTCCCGGGAGCCGGTCCGTCGTCTTCCCGTCGAACAGAAGGGCTTCATCCGCATGTATGTTCAGCCCGATTCGCTTGCCCGCCGGTGGCACGGCCTGCGCGTGCACGACGGCGCACAATCGGTTGTCGTCCACCGTGCGCACGTGAACAAGCGCCGAACCTCCCAGGTGTTCCACTGCGTCCACCGTGACGGCGATGACGGAACCGCCGGCCTTGTCCACGTCGGTGATCGTCAGATTTTCTGGCCGGATGCCGATCACCAGTTCGCGGCCGTCCGCAAGGGACGAGCCGTCCGTCGATTCCAGCCGGAAACGGGTTCCCCAGACCGGCAATTCCGCTCGACCGTCGACGACTTCCACCTTGCAGGGCTGCAAGTTGATCGGCGGATCGCCGACAAAACCGGCGACAAACAAGTTCACCGGTTCGCGATACAGTTCAAGCGGCGTGCCGAACTGCTGGATCATGCCGTTTTGCAGGATGGCGATGCGGTCGCTCATAGTCATCGCTTCTTCCTGGTCGTGCGTCACCATGACCGTCGTGATGCCCAATTCCCGCTGAAGCTGCCGCATTTCCAGCCGGATTTGCCGCCGAAGTTTGGCGTCCAGGTTCGACAGCGGTTCATCGAGCAGAAGCAACGTCGGACGGAGGGCGATTGCCCGCGCAATAGCCACGCGCTGCTGCTGGCCGCCGGACAGTTGACGCGGATAGCGCTTTTCCATTCCGACCAGGCCGACCAATTGCAGCACGGATTGGACTCGTTCCCGTATTTCCTCTTTGCTCATCTTCCGGTAGACCAGCCCGAAGCGGACGTTTTCCTCCACGGTCATGTGCGGGAACAACGCGTAATCCTGGAACACGAACCCGATATCGCGCCGGTTGGGCGGCAGGTCCTGAATGACCCTGCCGGCCAGTTGGATCGTTCCGGTGTCCGGTGTCTCGAAGCCGCCGATCAGGCGGAGAATGGTGCTTTTCCCCGAACCGCTCGGCCCGAGAAGGCAGATGAACTCGCCTTCTTCCACATTCAGCCGGATGTCGCGCAACACTTCGACATGGCGGAATTTTTTTGATATCCCCTCAAGCACCAGATAGCTCATGCCGCGATTCTCCTTTCACCGTGAACCCGGATCCGCTCATGCCCCGGCCTTGAGCTCCGCATCCAGCAGGACGATCGCGTCGAGTGCGGTGATGATGGCGTTGGAAAAACCGGCACCCGCTTGGAAAGGTTCGCCCGTCACGAAGTTGTCGCCGATGCTGTTGACCACGCCGCCGCGCAGGCCGAACAGCGTCGTGAGCGTAAGCAGGATCGACGCTTCCCACTCCACGTTGAGCACGCCGGCGCGATGCCACTCCTCAAATTGCTGTTTGTGACGCTCGAGAAGGAAGCCGCCACGGGCGGGACGTGCGACGCCTGGGTATTCAGAATCGACGGATCGGGTCAGCCCGAGGTGATATCGAAAACCGCGTTTCTCCGCGGCTTTCTTCATGCACGCGACAAGATGCCAATCCGCGATGGCAGGGAACTGCGGGGGCACATAGGAAAGGCTTGTCCCTTCATCGCGGACCGCGCCTGTGGTGATGACCAAATCGCCCACCGAAAGCCATTCCTGCATCGCACCCGAACCGCCGACGCGGATAAACGTGTGGGCGTCGGTGTTCATCATAAAATCCATGAGGACGATTTCCAGTTCCGGCGCTCCGCTGCCGCTGGAGACCACCGTAACCGGGACGTTATGATAGGTGCCCGTGTACACCTTGCACATGCCGGTATCGCTGACGAGCCGACGTTCGTCGAAATATTCGGCCACTTCTTCCGCCGTGTCTTTTTCGCAGCCGTGAAGCGGATCTTTAACCACGCAGATGACATAAGGCGCCGTTTGATCCGCCGTAATCTGCGTAAATGCGGGTTTGTTTCCTATGCGAAACGGCCCGATTTTGTTTTCCATAACCTGCCCTCCAAAAATCCAATTTGTGGTTCGTCCGGTGATGATCAGAGGATCAAGAGGATCAAAAGTATCGCGACCATTTGGCAAATTTCTCGCCGAGCAGCGAAATGAGGAAGATGACGAATGTGATGACGGCCGACCAGGCGAGCACCACCATGTTCAGCCCCTCGCTGCGCTGCTCGGAGTAGACGCGAACCGGGAAAGTGGTCGATCCCGAACTGGAGATGAACGTGGTCAGCGTCACGTCGGTAAACGAAATGAGAAACCCGAACACCGCGCCTACCAACACACCCGGCATGATGATCGGCAGAATGACGCGCCGAAAGGTCGACCACCTGCCGGCTCCGAGACTGTATGCCGCTTCTTCCAAACGCCTGTTCATCTCGCGCAGGCTCTGCAGGACGACCCGCAAAATGAAGGGTGTGACCATGACCGCATGTGCCAACACAAGCGTGATGAACCGGCCGGACAGCCCAAGCATGCCGTATAATTGCAGAAGACCGAGCGACCAGATGACGAGCGGGAAAAAGAGCGGCGCAAGCAGAACCGTTTCGACGAACCGGTTGGTTCTGCGGTAAAGCCACAGCGAAGCCGGCATTGTCATCAAAACGGACAGCGCGGTGGCGTACACGGCCAGCTTCAGGCTGTTCACGACCGATCCGCGGTAATTGTCGTTTTCGAGCATCTCGGCAAACCAGTTCAGGCTGACTCCCTTCAGCGGAAAGGAGAAATAATCCGCGTCGTTAAACGCCACGATCATCATCAGCACGCTCGGAGCCATCACGAACAGGAAGGAGAGCGCCACAGCTCCGTAATAGAGCGCTTTGGCCGCAAAGGACAGGGCTTTACCCGCCGCGTTCACTGCAAAGCACCCCTCGATTTCCTCGTCAGCAGCACGGGCAGGGCGGAGATCACGCCGAGAATGGCAAGAAGCATTAGCGAGATCACCGCCGCGAAGGGCCAGTCAAATACCTGGATCGCCTGCTGGTAAATGATTTGGGCGAGGAGCTGGATTTTTCCCTGGCCTACGATTCCGGGCGTCGCGAACGAGCCGATCGTAAGGCCGATGACCAGCGTGCTGCCGGCAATCATGCCGCCTTTGGTAAGAGGCAGGGTGACGCGCAGGAAAGTGGACCAGGGTCCTGCGCCCAGGCTGGCTGCCGCGTCCGACAAATTCGCCGGAATCGTGCGCAGCGAGTTCAGGATCGAGAGCACCATGAACGGCAGAAAAGCGTGAACAAGCGCGATCATCACGGCTCCGTCCGTACCGAGAAAATTGAAAGGCTTGTCCAGCCAACCAAGCGCGCGCAACCCCGCATTGATCGGACCGTACCGCGCGAAGAGCAGATACCATCCAAGGGATTGCAGCAGCGCGCCGCTGAACAGCGGGGTGAGCACCAGCGTAATAAGCGTCGTTTTGGCGTACGATTTTGCTTTGTAGATGTAGTAAGCGAGCAGGTAACCGACTACGAGCGTCGCCGCGACGACAACGATGCAGTAGACGAGCGTCTTTCCGATCACTTTCAGAAAGTAAGGATCGGTGAAGAAACGTTCATAGTTCGCGAGCGAAAAGTCTCTCTCCCAGAGTTGCTGTTCAGGCGCGTTCACCTGAAAGCTGATCACCACGAGCAGAAGCGCGGGAAGCAGAAAAATGATCCCGTACACCGCAAGGGCGGGAGAGAGCAACATCCACTCAACTCGGAACGGCTTGCCGCTGATTGTCCGCGATGATTGAGCCATGCCGCTCTCTCCCTTCCTGATAATGTCAATCTTGCCGTGTCGCTGGAGCGGAAGGAGATCAGCCGCCCAAAATTTCCGTGTTCCAGCGCTGTGTCCATTCCGCCCGTTTCGAGAGGAGATAGTCCCAATCCAGCACTTGCAATTTACTCACCGTTTCTTCACCGTACACGATCTTGTTGGCGATTTCTTCCGGCACCCGGACTTCCTTATTGGTCGGGCCCATGAACAGTTTCGTTGCGAAGTGCGTTTGCGTTTCCACGCTGATGCACAGGTTCACAAACGCTTTGGCCAACTCCGGATATTTGGTGCCTTTGGCGATGACGATCGTGTCCTTTGCCATGACCGCGCCCGGCCCGTCCGGGTAGACGAACTCGACGGGATAACCCTTCTCGATGTAATCGTTTGCATAGCTGTTGAAGATGGGTGCCGCGAGCACGCTGCCGCTTTCCAATTCGAGGAACAGCTCGTCCAGATTGGTGTAAGTCATCGGTACCGGTTTCAGTTCTTTCAATTTTTCGAAGTTGAAATCGTCGTCCCTTTCGGTTTTGCCGAAAGCCAGGCCGGCTAACGCGATAAAGGCGTCGCCTTCAAAACCCGGATAGTTGGGGAACGCGACTTTTCCTTTAAACTCATCGCGCCACAGGTCGGCCCATTTCGTGATCGGTTCGCTGACGAGTTCTTTGTTGTACACGATGCCCAGGGCCATGAACGTCATGCCGTAACCGTTCTTTTGTGCCGCCGGGTACAATTGCGGGAAGTTCGGCAGCGTCTCGTCCACCGGTTCGGCTACGCCGTCATCGATGGCCTGCTTGGCCTCGAACAGGTTCAGGAACGCCACGTCCATCGACGGGTTGCCTTTTTCGGCATACAATTTGGCGAACCGGTCGCCGGTCCCGCCCAGCACCAGCTCGCTTTCCGCCCCCATTTCTTCAAGCGGTTTGACGGCGTATTCTTCGATCGCCGCGGCATAGTCTCCGCCCCAGACGCCGACGACAAGCTTCTGCCCTTGGTACGGCTTGTCGTTTGATGCTTCATTTGCACCGCCGACGGATCCGCTCCCCGTGTTGCTTCCCCCGCCGCCGCAAGCGGCGAACAGCACCATGGATGCCGCCGTGACCAACGCCAACAGCACATTCCGAACCGCTTTCTTTCTCATTTCCAATCCTCCCATAATTTTCAAGTGCAAATTTGTACCGACGCCGAAGCTCCTTTTCCCCCTTCGACCCGCACCCTGCGAATGAGCGGGCGAAACGGGGATTGGTTTGCCCGCGCCGGTATTCACAATATAAGCCGGCCGACGCGGTTTTCGTAAGGCTGCGCGCCGAGGATTGTACTTGAAAACATTCCATTTGTGCAATTGACCAAAAGATCGAGCGATGGAAGCCTCTTTCCTGTTCGCCGCATGCGATTGCTGTTAATATCGTTGTACAACTATGAGACGGCAACCAGCGGCCAAGGACAAGGATGGGGGAAGAAATGGGCAGATACGAAGGACGAACCTGGCATGATCGCTTCTTGCCGCGCCTCACCACTGAAGAAATAGGTAAATTAGACAAAGAACGGTCTCTTTTGGTGCTTCCGATCGCATCGGTAGAGCAACACGGGTGTCATTTGCCGGTGTTTACGGATTCTTTGCTTTGTGAATCTCTGGTGGAAGGGGCCATCGCCAAGCTGCCTCCCGACGCCGAAGTGTGGGTGCTACCGCCCCTTTATTACGGGAAAAGCACTGAACATTCCGGATTTTCGGGAACGCTTTCATTATCAACCGGGACGTTGCTCAGGCTGCTCGGCGACCTTTTTGCCGGTCTGCACGGCGACGGATGGCGCAGACTGCTGATCGTGAACTCCCACGGGGGCAACCCGGAAATCTTGACGCTTGCAGCGCGCGATGCCCGCTCGGAATACGGTCTCCGGGTGTATGTCATCAATACGGGCGATCTGTATGCCCACGAAGCGTTTCCGGAGCGGGAACTGAAATACGGCATCCACGGCGGGGCCCTGGAAACTTCGATCATGCTGGCGCTGAAACCGGAATGGGTTCGGACCGAAGCGTACCGGGCGGAATATCCGGTTCAGGTCGAACATTCGCATTTTAAGCTCGGCGGGGCGGCCACGTTCGGCTGGCTGACCGGCGATTTCTCGGAATCCGGTGTCATCGGCGATCCGACGCTGTCCACCGCCGAGCTGGGCCGGGAAATATACGAGCGGGTTTGCGTCCGGATGGCGGAGATGATGTTGGAGTTGCTTGCGTGAAGAGTGCGGCGGAAGCGGACGGCAACCGGCACCCGAGGGGGGATGATGGGTTTGCACTTGACCGTTGAAGAAGCACTTCGCCGGTATCCGTTGAACCGTGGAAAACTTGTTGCCGGCGCCAAGGGATTGAAGCGCATCATTCGTTCCGTCAACATCATCGACTCTCCCGACGTTTTCAACTGGGCCAAAAACGGCGACCTCCTGTTTATGGCCGACTTCTTGATCAAGGACGAACCAAACCATCTCGTGGATCTGCTTAAGAAACTGGACGAACGCGGGTCGGCCGCCCTCGCCATCCGGCTGGGGCAGTTCATGGCGAAGATCCCGGATCAGGCAATCGCCGAGGCGGAACACCTGGATTTTCCGCTGATCGAACTGCCGTTTGAATACGCCTATTCCGATCAGGTGAACCTGATCATCCGCGACGAAATCGATCGCCGCACGAAACGGCTGCTTCATACGATGGACAAGCAGAAGCATCTGATCCGCTTTGCCATCCATCCGCCGGAACATCCGGTGAGCCATTTGCCGATGATCGGCGAGATTTTGGGCTATCCGATGGCCCTCGTCGGCGTCGGAGGGCACCTGCTCTATGCCGATCCGGGATTGCCCGCAAAAGAACTCGTCTCCGACTGGCCTTGGGAAATCAAGGTTGTGAAACAACGCGGGAAAATCGGATGGCAGTATCGCATTCCGCTAATACATGAAGGGGAATGTTGCGGTTTTCTTCTGGTTGTCACAGGCAAGGAAAAGGCGATTCGCGAGAAAGAAAGCCTTTTCCGTCAAGCGGCGGAACTCGTTGCGGCGCAACTCAACCTTTGGCAAGACGACATCGAATCGGCGGCGGGACACCGGGCGGCGCAACTTTTGGAGCGATACCTAACGCGGCGCATTACGCCTGAATTGTTTCTGAAACAAGCCCGGTCGATTCTGAACCTGAACGACAGGATGGTTTACGTTTGCGTGAAAACTTGCGTGAATCCTGCCGGACGAGAGAGGAGCTCTGCGGCCGAATCCGTGCCGGCTGTGCACCGTTGGCGCGCAGCCCGAAGAGAATTGAACATTCATCCAAAGCTGGCAAAATACAGCGTCCATCATCTCGTCATCACCGATGCCCTGATCAGCGTCATCGGGGTCCCGGAGACAGAGGCGAGACACGCCGCTCTTCCCGCCAAGATCGGGCAGATCTTTTCCGAAGTACTGGCCTATGCATGCGAACCGAATTGGTGCTGTTACGTCAGCAAAGCCAAGAACGAGCCGGAAGACATTCTGGACGCGTATTTGGAATGCGAAAGCGCGAGCGAGGTCGGAACGGGATCCGGCGGTTCGCCGCGCGTATTGTTGTATGCCGATCTTGAGCTGAACCATCTGTTCAGTTTCATTCCCCGGGAAGTGATGGCCAAATATTGTATCAATCTGCTTAAAACCGCTTCTGTCCAAGGACAACGCCTATATCCGCGAAATGCTGGATACGCTGGAAGCCTATTTTGAACACGACGGTCAGATCAACGCCATCGCCAAAAAGTTGTTCGTGCATCGCAACACCGTACTGTACCGTATGGAAAAAATCAGCGAACTGCTTGGTCTTGACTTCCGCAAAACGGGGGACTTGCTGAAATTGAAGCTTGCACTCACCTTCCGCCAGCAGCTTATGTCCGAGCAATATTCCACCGACCAGGCCGTTACGGACGACCGGGAAAGACTCAACCGGAATGCGCTGTTTCATGCAGGAGGATGACGGCGCCTTTGGCTCGGAAATGTGCGTGGGATTTGTGCCGAGCCGTTTTCGAGATTCTGTACCTTTTATGCTTGTGGAGGAGTTAAACCGCATGTGGTTCGCGTTGGCAATTGCCGCAGCCGTTTGTTTCGGCATTCGCGGCATTTTTTACCATTGGTCGTCGCAGCAGGGGATGAACCGCAATTTGATGCTGTCGGGGGTTTTTGCGGCGGGGCTTTTTGTTTGCCTGGCGCTAAACGCCACGCTGAGCCAGCCGTGGAATGATCGCGTATTGTATGGGCTGCTGATGGGGCTGTTCTCCTTTGCGGCCAACGCAGCCATGTATAAAGGATTTGCAACAGGCAAAGCTTCTTCCGTTGCGCTGCTCATTGCGCTGCCCGCCGTTCCGGTCGTACTTCTGGCATATCTGCTGTGGGGAGAGACGCTGACCGCCGGACAATGGGCGGCTTTTCTGATCATCGTGACCGGAGTCGCCCTCGTGCGCTTTACCGGCGATTTCTCTTGGCAGCAGCGCGAAGGAATGAAGTGGGGTCTAGCTGCAATGCTCTTTTTTGCGCTCAGCGATGTAACCAACAAACAAGCAGCGGTTGCCGGGGCCGCGCCGTTTCCGATGCTTGCGCTCATGTTCGCGTGCGGAACGGCGCTATTCGGCGGATGGTGGCTGCGCGAAAAATTCCTCCGACAGCGGGCGTTCTCCGGTGGAACCGAAACCGCGCCGCAAGAACGAGCGGAAGCGGATGGTGCGCTGATCCGCGCTCCATGGAGCGAATGGAAGACGTTCCTGTGGGGCGTGCTTGCCGGTCTTTTCAACGCGGCCGGCATGATTTTCTTGTTTTGGGCGTTCGAAAGCGGGATTACCGGCTTGGTGTCGGCCATCATTTCGCTTAACGTCGTGATTTTACTCCTTTACGCGAGATTCGTCGTCAAAGAACCATTCAAACCGCAGGAAACCGCGGGCCTTGCAATCTCACTGGCAGGGGTTCTCGTTCTTCATCTGGTCAGTTAGCCGGCAGCCGGACGCTCGATCATCTCCATGCCGCGCCCCAAACCCTTGCAGTTTGCAACGGACATCCAGTCCGTCAAAAAAAAGGCACGTTTGCAATTCATGGCGGACATCCGGTACGTTCAACCCGTTCGACCTTTTGGGAAAGCGATTTCAGCTAGGCAAAGCACCTGCTTATGGACTACATGTCCGCCAAATTTTTGCGAAACGCTTTCGGTC
>Ga0181858_1001026_pt1 | contig 13743 bp, 9 predicted proteins | sample NewIslPassag4_SG_FD_130749 | JGI IMG/M metagenome (GOLD analysis project Ga0181858, IMG submission 130749) | Feedstock adapted compost microbial communities from Newby Island compost facility, Milpitas, CA, USA - Passage 4_SG | ecosystem: Engineered > Solid waste > Feedstock > Composting ...
CCACCACCAATCGCCAGATGGCGGTGCGCGAGCTGGCGCGCCAGTGCGATCTGGTGCTCGTGATCGGGTCGCGCAACTCGTCGAACTCGAACCGGCTCGTCGAGGTGGCGCGCGAGCACGGCGCCGAGGCGCACCTGATCGACAACGAGAGCGAGGTGCGCGACGAGTGGCTTGAGGGCAAGCGCACGGTGGGGATCACGTCGGGGGCGAGCGCGCCCGAGGAACTCGTGCAGCGGCTCGTCGAGTGGTTCCGCGCGCGCGGCGTCGAGCGGGTCGAGGAGCTGCGCACGGTCGACGAGAACGTGCGCTTCATGCTGCCGCGCGAGATCCGCAAGGCGCTCGCCGAGCGCGAGCTGCCGCTGGCGCCGTAGGCGGGGTTGGGCGCGCGGGTTCCCGCCCGCGCCGGCGGGTAGCGCTCGCCCGGCAGGACGCCCGCTCGCCCGCCAGGGGTTCCTGCGCGCGCCCTATCCAGCGGGGCGCTAGCGCGGCGGCAGCGGCGTGAACTGGATGGCGTGCAGGCGCAGGCCGGGGCGTTCGGCGACGATCTCGCCGTCGGTTTCGTAGAGGTCGGGTTCGCAGTCGCCCGACAGAACAGCGAAGGCGCCACCTGCCCGGAAGCGGAAGCGCGCGACGGCGCCGGCGTTCGCCGCTTCGAGGTAGTCGTCGCCTGTGCGCCACTCGCCTTCGAGGTCGAGCCGCGCGCGGTCGCGGGGCAGCTCGATGTCGGCGGTTTGCGGCTCGAGCACGGCGCCGGGCGCGTCCTCGGGTCTTAGCGGTGCGAGGGGAGGCGGCAGCTCGGCGCCGGGGTCGGTTTCGCGCACGAGCTCCTGGATCGCGAGCTCGGTTTCCTGGTACTCGCCCTCGCCGAAGTGGAGGTGGCGGAGCTGGCCGCGCTGGTCGAAGAGGTAGCGGGCGGGCCAGCCGCGGTTGCCGTAGAGGCGCCAGATCTCGAAGTCGGGGTCGTGGGCGACGGGCCAGTCGATGCCGAGGCGCGCGCAGGCGCGCGCGACGAGCTCCGCGTCGCGCCCGAAGCTGTAGGCGGGGGCGTGGATGCCGACGAGCTGGAGGCGGTGGTCGCCGTAGCGGTCGCGCCAGGCGCGGAGGTAGGGGAGGGTGCGCCGCGAGTTGATGCGCGCGATGTCGAAGAACTCGACGAGCACGATCGCCCGCCCGAGCACGCGATGAAGTCGCAGCTCACGCCCGCCGACCCAGTCGGTGCCCGGCGGAAAGTCAGGGATCGCGATCTCGCTGTTCGGCTCGACGCGCACAGCGGCCGCGATGTTGGCAGATGGGGGTGGGGCGAGAGCGATCGCCCGGTGAGGGGCGTCGGCTTTGCGCGGCGCCGCCGCGCGAGCGCCCCTTGCGCCCCCTAGGCTGTCGTGAACCGAACCGCCCTCGACCGCCCCGCCCTCGACCGCCCCGACCTCGACCACCCCGGCCCGAAGGAGGCATGCGCGATGGATGTTGTCGTCACCGAGTTCATCACCCTCGACGGGGTGGTGCAGGCGCCCGGCGGGGCGGAGGAGGATCCAGACGGCGGATTCGCCCATGGCGGCTGGATGGCGCGGTTCTTCGATCCCGAGGTGATGGGCGGGACGTTCGACGAGCTTGCGAAGCGCAGCGACGCGCTGCTCCAGGGTCGCCGCACCTACACGGTGTCGGCGCGCGCCTGGCCGGGCCGGTCGGGCGACCCGTTCGCCGACTGGATCAACGGGGTGCAGAAGTACGTCGTGTCGGACACTCTCGCCGAGAGCGACATCACCTGGCACCCGACGAAGATCGTTCGCGGCAGCGAGTTTGTCGACACCGTGTCGGCGCTGCGCTCGCAGCCCGGCGGCTGTGTTTACGTGTACGGCAGCCCGACGATGGTGCGCTCGCTTCTCGCTGCAGATCTCGTCGAAGAGCTCGTCCTCACGGTGGTGCCGCTGGTGCTGGGCAGTGGCAAGAAGCTGTTCGCCGACCTTCCCGCGCCGCTTGCGTTCGATCTTGTGTCGACCGCCACGGCGTCGACCGGCGCGCAGGTGTGCCGGTACAGGCGGGCGAGGTAGCTCGCGACGGCGGTTGACGCGGGCTTGGGCCGGCCACTGTTGCCCGGCGCGCGGCTTCGCGTGCCCGACGATGCACGCGCCTGTCAGGTGCGCTCGTGCCGCAACGACTAGTTGCGAGGAGCGGGCAGAGCGGCTCGCTTCTGTGCGAGCACCGGCTGCCGCACCGATGCTCCGCCTGTTCCCGGTCGCCCCGGGGCGCGGGTTCCCGGCGGCCGGGTCCGGTAGCGATCTGCTGGCCGTGGTGGGCGGTCTGCCGGTGCCGGCCGTGGTAGTAAATCGGCGCGCAGCACGCGAGAACGGAAAGGGACTTCGTGGCACGACGGCGCAAGAGCACCACCTCCGCGAACCTCGGGTTCGAGGCGCAGCTTTGGGCTGCGGCGAACGAGCTCAGCGGCTCGATGGACGCCGCCGAGCACAAGCACACCGTGCTGGGTGTTATCCGCGCGAGAGCAAAACTCGGTGCCTGGTGAGTTTGTGGATCGTGTAATGGGTGTGATGGTTCGTTACAACTGGACTGACGAGCGCCCAGTGGGATTGCTCGGGCATGTGTGCTTATGCTTATTTGGGCGGTTTCCTGGAGCCGAAGGTGAGAAGGGCGGGAACCACCATAAACAGCGGTACGCGGTGGAACTAGTCCTTAAGTAGGAGTCGCCGAGATGACTGGTAATGACTCCGTGGCGCAGACGAACGACGATTGCGCACTTGCACACGATGAGGCGCGCGAGGCCTTCGCCAAAGGTGCGATCATCATAGATCCGAAAATCGCCACGCCCCAACGGGCCAGGCTGGCGCGTTCGATGATCAAAGACGGGCGCAGGCAGTGGCGGCGGGAGCGCCACGTCCCGCCGGCGCACGAGCGTCCGTCCTTGGTCGTCGAGGACAGCGTCGGCCTCCGCATTTTCGAGTCGTTGGTATGGACGAGGTCCGCCCTATGACCAGGCACGAGAGCGAAGCGGACGCCCGCATCGCCATCGACGACTTGCTGCGGCAGGCAGGCTGGGATCCAGCGGACAAGTCAGCTGTACGAGCAGAAGTCGCCGTCGCCTCTGAAGCACGAGCGACCCCGCTGGTCGATCGCTCCCGCGCCCGACCGTATGAAACGCACGCCCCGGTCTTCGACCTAGTCGCTGCCGCCGGCGCCTTCGGCGCCGATGCTCCAGCTACGCAGCTCCCCGACGAACAGGGCTGGATGGTGGTGCCTCCCCACGTGCGTCTCACTCGCGACCACTTCGTGGCTCGGGTCGAAGGGCATTCGATGGAGCCGACGATCCCCCACGGGTCCTGGTGTCTCTTCCGAGTCGACCGCGGCGGCAGCCGGCAGGGAAAGCTTGGCCTCGTCTGGCACCGAGGCTGCACCGATCCTGCTCTCGGCGGCGAGTTCTCGGTCAAAAGGTACGTCAGCAAGAAGGTCCAGAACCCCGACGGCACGTGGGTCCACACGGAGATCCGCCTCGAGCCGTTGAACCCCGACCCCGCATACCGGCCGCTCGTCTTCGACCCGAGTGCCGAGGGCGACCTTCGTGTGATCGCGGAATTTGTTTGCGTGCTCGATCCCGCGACCGACGGGGGTGAGCCCATCCGTGGCCGCGCCGACTACGTCCTCTACGACCGGCGCGGGCGGCCGCTCGCGGTGATCGAGGCCAAGAAGAACGCGATCAATCCCTACGTCGCGAAGCAGCAGGCCCTGCCCTATGCCAAGGCCCTAGGCGCACCTTTCATTTTCCTTACCAACGGCGAGCTCACCTACTTCTGGGACTGGCAGAACGAGGACGCCCGGCCGATCACTGGCTTCTTCTCGAGGCGCGACCTCGAGCGCCTCGTCGAGATGCGGAGCGCGCGAAAGCCGCTCGCCACGATCGAGATTCCAAAGCACTACATCCGCCAGGGCGAGACGCGCACGGTCCGTCCGTACCAGACCGAGGCGATGCGCGCCCTCGACCACGCATTGGAACTCGGCAAGCGCCGCTTCCTCGTGGAGCTGCCTACGGGAACTGGGAAGACCGACCTCATCTGCCTGTATCTCAAGCGCCTTTTCCAGGCGGGCTGGGCCGAGCGAGTGCTCTTCCTCGTCGACCGCGACCAGCTGGCGAAGCAGGCGCTTGAGGCGATCCAGGACCTCCTTCCGGCGTACTCAAGCTATTGGCTCCGCCCCGGCATGGCGCGCCAGGAGCAGCAGATCACGGTGGCGCTCCTCCAAACAATGATTGGCCGCGTCGACGAGTACACCGCCGGCTACTTCGACGTGGTGATCGCCGACGAGTGCCACCGCTCGATCTACGGCGCCTGGCAGACGGCGCTAACGAAGTTCGACGCTGTCCACATCGGCCTCACCGCCACGCCGGCCAACTACATCGAGCGCAACACCTACGAGTTCTACCAATGCGAGCCGGGGCGGCCCGACTTTTCCTATCCCATTCAGGACGCCTTCCGCGACGGATACCTCGTCCCTTACCGCTTCGCGACGGGCATCACGGAGATCCTCGCAGAGGGCGCCGACCTCGACGACGAGCACTACGACCCTGCCGAGTTCGAGCGCCGGTTCACCAATGAAGCTACGAACCGCCTCATGATGCAGGAGTTTGACCGCCTTGCCTGGGAGCACTACCGAGAGCTCGCCCCCGCCCAGGACCCTGGTCCCGGCAAGGCCATCGTCTTCGCCATCACGAAACACCATGCGGCGCGCCTCGCCCAGTACCTGAATGAGCTCCACCCCGAGCTGAAGGGCCGCTACGCCGAGGTAATCACGTCTGACGTAGCCGACCCAGATGCTCTTATCCGAAAGTTCAAGACCGAGACGTACCCGATGGTGGCCGTCAGCGTCGGGATGCTCGATACGGGTTTTGACTGCCGAGAGGTTCTGCATCTCGTCATGGCCCGGCGGGTGCGCAGTCCCATCCTGTATCAGCAGATGCGCGGCCGCGGTACCCGTACTGCACCTCACATCGACAAGCGGAAGTTCGTTATCTACGACTTCTTCAAGAACCACGAGTACTTCAACGATTCCGACGCCGATGTCTTCACTGGCGGGGGCCGCGGCCGGGCGCCGGGCGGCACGACCGCGCCGCCGAAGTCGCCTGGCGAGCTCGTCGAGCTGGGTCTCGAAGACGAGTGGCTCGAGGCCGTAACGTGGGTCGAAGTGGGGCCCGAGGGGGAGCGGATCGACAAGAAGGAGTATGTCACCCGCTGGGAGGAAACGATTCGCAAGGCAGCGGAAGACGACCCGATCCTCCAGAAGGTGCGCGAGGGGGACCCACTCACCGAAGACGAGGAAGAAGAGCTTGCTCGGCGTCTCAACCGGCCCGAGTACTACTTCAACGAGGACAACCTCCGCCGCGCTTACCGGAACCCGGGCGGGTCGCTCGTCGACTTCATCCGTGCTGCTCTCGGTCGCCTACGCATCAAGAGCCGCGAGGAGAGGCTGGAGGAGGCCTTCCGCGCCTGGCTCGTCGCACGCTCTCTGACACCGCAACAGGCCGAGTACCTCACCCTGCTAAAGAACCGGGGCATCGCTGTTGGACGCGTGCGCCTCGAGGACCTGTTCGAGCCACCGCTATCGATCCGCGACGCTGCCAGCAGAGGGATCGAGCTCTTTGGCGAGGAGGGACTCAAGCAGGTAGTGGAGGAGCTCAACAAGGGCGTCTTCGAGGCCGTCGGATAGAAGTAAAAACCGAGGAACCCATGGACCAGAGTTTGCGCCGCAAACTAGATCGGATCACCGACATCCTCTGGGCGGGTGGCGTCACCAACCCCGTCACCTACATCGAGCAGATCTCGTACCTCATCTATTTGAAGCTTCTCGACGAGGAAGAGGCCGACCGCGAGCTCAGTAGACGTCTCGGCGTCGGGAACGGCGTGCTCCTCTTTCCGGGCGAGGCCGAACGCTTCCGGTGGTCCAAGTGGCGCTTCAAGAGCGGCACCGACCTGCGCGACTTCGTGCGTGACCAGGTCTTCCCCTACATGGCCTCCCTCGTGCAAGACGAGCCACACGTGGCCGAGTACTTTCGGGACGCGGTCCTCGAGATCGTCGATCCGAACGTGCTCAAGCAGGTTGTCGACGAACTCGATGAAATCGACTTCCGCAAGCTCGGCCCCGATGTCAAGGGCGACATTTTCGAGTATTTGCTCACTCACCTCGGCCAGTCGGCGCTCAACGGCCAGTTCCGTACGCCACGTCAGATCCGCGCTTTCATGGTCGAGATGGTCGACCCTGACATCGGTGACACGATCTACGATCCGGCCTGCGGCACGGCCGGATTCTTGATCGATGCTGTGGACTACATACTGGCTCGTTACAGCGAGGAGCCGCTTGAGGTGCCGATTTACGGCGAGGAATGGCTCGAGAAACGCGGCCAGACGTTGGAAGAAGCGAAGAAGGAAATTCCCAACCTTCAAACTTACAAGAAGGGCCTGGGCGAGAAGATCCCCGATTGGGGACGGCTCGAGGCGTCGATCTACGGTACCGACGTCTCCCGCCAGATGATGCGGATCTCGATGATGAACCTGGTGCTGCACGGGATCGGCAAGGCGCGCCTCAAGCGCGCCAATGTGCTCTCCGAGATGAGCGGCCTGACCGAAGACGACCTCAACCGCCGCTATCAGGTCATCCTCTCGAACCCTCCCTTCGCGGGCCAGATCCCCAAGGAGTCCATCCGCCAGGACCTCCCGACCAAGTCGAAAAAGAGCGAGCTGCTCTTCCTGGCACTCATGCTTCGCTCCCTTGCCCCCGGCGGCCGCTGCGCCGTGGTCGTGCCCGAAGGTGCGCTCTTCGGCTCCACCAAAGCACACAAGGAGCTGCGCGAGAAGCTGCTGCGCGAGTACGAGCTCTTGGCTGTGGTCTCGCTTCCGGCGGGCGTGTTCAAGCCGTACGCCGGTGTCAAGACCTCGGTGCTCGTCTTTCGCCGGCCGAAGACCGAGCCCACCAACGGCGCGCCGGCGACGCGACACGTTTGGTTCTACGAGATCCGAAACGACGGCTACGACCCAGACAAGATCCAGGGTGGCGGCCGCCCCGAGACGCCGGAGAAGAACGACATCCCGGGCCTGCTGTCCGCCTGGGCCGAGTACAAGGCGACCAGGTTCCAGAAGCCGCCAGGCATCGAGGCGGGTAGCGTGCTGCCAGCCGGCAGTGAGGAGCCCCGCTGCTGGTGGGCGTCGTTCGACACGGTCGCCGAAAACGACTGGAACCTCGCCGCGTCGCGCTATAAGCCCCGCGTCGCCGAGCCTGTGCCCGACGAGGACCCGGCCGAGCTGATCCGCGAGGTGCTCGCGATCGAGAAGCAGCTCACCGAAGGGCTGGAAAAGCTACTCACGGAAGTGGAGGGGCGGTGATGGAGTGGCCGACTGTTCCGCTGGAGAAGGTGGCTGACATCAATCCTAAGCACGGGATATGGGATCACCTAGCCGAAGATGAAGCTGTGACCTTCGTCCCGATGCAGGCCGTCTCTGAGTACACCGCTTCAATTGAAGCGTCGGATGTGCGGCCCCTCCGTGAAGTCCGACGTGGATTCACACCCTTCCAAGAGCGCGACGTTTTGTTCGCAAAGATCACTCCGTGCATGGAAAACGGGAAAGTAGCAATTGCACGTGACCTCCTGCACGGAGTTGGTTTCGGTTCGACCGAGTTCCACGTACTCCGCGCCGGCCCTGCCCTGCTTCCGGAGTACCTCTACTACTTCGTTCGCCAACCAGCATTTCGTTCCGCCGCGAAACAGCAGATGCGAGGGGGCGCAGGTCAGCAGCGGGTCCCAGAGCTCTTCCTGCGCAAGGAAACGATCCCCGTCCCCCCCCTCTCGGAACAGCGCCGCATCGTCGAGATCCTTGACCAAGCCGACCGCCTCCGCCGCCTACGGGCCGAAGCCGATGCCAAATTCGACCGCATTCTCCCCGCGCTCTTCATCAAGATGTTCGGGGATCCCGCCACGAACCCGATGGGGTGGCCAGTACGCAGCCTGGGAGAACTCTGTGCCGTTGTTTCGGGGGCGACCCCGAAGACCAACGTGCCGGAGTATTGGGGCGGGGAAATCGCTTGGGCAACCCCCAAGGACCTCTCAGGGCTCGACGACTGGGTCCTCGAGTCCACCGAGCGAACCCTAACGGAGGAGGGGCTCGGGAGTTGCTCGGCTACGATGACACCGACGGAGGCTGTGCTTCTCTCTTCCCGGGCGCCGATCGGACTCGTTGCGCTAGCTGGAATCCCAATTTGCACCAATCAGGGCGTCAAGAGTCTGGTGTGCCGGCGAGATCTAGACCCTTGGTACCTCTTCGCGTGGTGCAAACTCCGCAGGGGTTACCTCGAGTCGCTGGGCCGCGGAGCCACGTTCAAGGAAATCTCAAAACGAATCCTGGAAAGCGTGCCGATTCCTATTCCGCCGATCGATGCGCAGCAGAGGTTGCGGACTTGCCTCCAGATCCTCCGGCTCCAGCGGCTCGAAGGAAAGAAGGTGCGCGACCGCATCAGTGAACTCTTCACCGTGTTACTCCAGCGTGCCTTCTCTGGCTCCCTCACCGCGGCGTGGCGTGAGGCCCACATGAGAGAACTACTACAGGAGATGGAAGCCCAGGTGAAGGTCCTTGAGGTCGCGTGCACATGAACGGACGCCGTGCCGGGAAGAAGCGAGCACCGCGAGCTCAGCCAGCCGTGCGCATTACTAGGGCGCGCCGCGAACAGATCGAGCGAGTCGCGGCCGCGCTTGCCGAGATCGCGCCTTCCACGTCCCCTGGGGATGGCTTCTGTGTGCAGAGGGTCGCTTACGACATGGGGCTCAAGGACTGCTGGAAGAAGCAGAAAAACAAGAAGGCCGACATTGCGCACTTGCTCGAGAACGTCATCAGGCGCTACCCCAGGAAGCCGAAGAACCTGGTTCTGGCCATCGTCCGCGGCGGCGTCGAGTGGAAGGCCCGCAAGGGAGAGGGCGTGACCCAGGAGCACCTCAACGCCATCGCGGAACCAATGGAGGCTCTCGGCTTTCGCATCCGCAAGGATCTCTTGGCGATCGAGATTCCCGAGCCGAGCCGTGTTCGGCACCCCTCCCAGGACATGGTGGCTCTGCTTGACCGCCTGGACCTGCACGAGGCGCTCGCCGACGACGTGCCGGAGATGTTTCGCGACGGCCACTTCAACGAGGCCGTCCGCAAGGCCCTGGAGCGATTCGAGAAGTTCATTCAGGACGCTCTCGGCGACCATCAGACCTTCGGCCGCGAGTTGATGGGGAAGGCCTTCGGCGGTGCCTCGCCGCCCATCGCGCTCAACGCCCTGGCGACCGCCAACGACCGAAGCGAGCAAGAAGGATTCAAGTTTCTCACCATGGGCGCCATGTCGGGCATGAGGAACCTCTACAGCCACGGCGACGTCGAGCAGATGTCCGCGATGGACGCAATTGAACGGCTGTGCTTTATCAGCCTGCTCTTCAAAAGGGTGGCGAGAGCCTTGACAGAAGACGGGAGGAACGCCGGGTGACCGCCGACAAGCAATCACCCTCAGGCCTTGGCATGCTCGTGGAATGGGCGAATGGACAGGACCGGTGGGTCCGAAGGCTCGTCAATGAAGTCATCTCGACACGGCGCCGGCTTCCCGATGACAAGATTGAAGAGCTATACGAGCTGCTTCTCAAGGAGACGGGTCTCTCGGAGGGGGAACCAGAGGACGTGCCGTCCCTCAGGGCGACCGACGTCGCAGCTTCGCCCGGTTTGCCGATCCGGCTCATCCGGCTGAAGCACATCGAAAACGTGAATGCTCTTGCTCCGAATCAGGAAATTGAGTTTCACCCGCGGCTGACGATCTGTTTCGGAGAGAATGCAAGCGGAAAAACCGGTTATATCCGCATCCTGAAGCGTGCGGCTGCCGGGCGCACGGCGGAGCCGGTGCTGCCAAACATCCACCTACCAGCTAAAGCGAACGGTCCGCACGCACAGATCGAGGTCCGGGTTGGCGACGAGAACCAAACAATTGAATGGCGAGGGGAGCAGGGTGTTGAACCGCTCACACGGATCGACGTGTTCGATGCTCGGGCCGCACTCGTCCATCTCGCGGAGGATCTGAGTTACTCGTACACGCCGGCCGAGCTCTCGCTGTTTCCCCTCGTCGCGGACGGAATCGAGAGGGTTCAGGCCAAGCTCGAGGACGCCCGCCGGTCACGGGAACCGCAAGGGAATCCGTTCATCAGCAGGTTCGAGACCGAGAGCGGCCTTTACCCAAAGATCAAGGCGCTCGGCCCCTCGACCGACCTCAATGATCTCGAGGCGGAAGCAAAGCTGACCGAGGACGAAGAAGACGAGCTATCCCGCCTGCAGGCCCAGCTGGAAGCACACCGCTCGGGGGCCGAGCGGCACGCGATCCAGCGCGCCGAGGACGAGCGGAGGGTTTACCAGGCAGCGCGCTCGATCGCGGAGGCGATCGCCGAGTTCGATCGGGATGCGTATGCCGGCGCTCTCTCAGAGCTACGTGAAGCCACGCGGAGGCATGAGCGCGCGACCCACGAGGCACTCGCGGGCGAGTCCGTTCCCGGAATTCTCAGCGACGCGTGGAAGAAGTTCGTCGAAGCGGCAGAGGACTACATCCGCCAGTCGTGTCGCGAGCCGTACCCCCAGTCAGGCGAGCCCTGCATCTACTGCCGCCAGCCACTCGGCGACGCGGCTGTCGCGTTGCTCCAGAAGTACAGGGACTACTGCAACGCAGAGCTCCGGAGGGTCCTTGACGACGCACGACGGTCCCTGGAGGCACTGACGCGCCCGATCATGGAACTAGCCGTCGATGAGGCGGCGATCGGTATCGACCGCCTCATCGAGGCCGCGGAGGACCCTGCACATCCACCGAATCCCCTGGCGATGGCACGCGACTGCCTGACACACGCTCGTCGCATGCGTGAGGCGTGCGCAGCAGAGCAGGAATGTCCGCCCCTTCCTGAGCACTTGCGGGTAGCACCCGCGGCACTCAAGACCGCTGTGGAGTCGATCGACAAGAGCCTGGTTGATCTTCGTAAACAGGGTGAGGAGCGGGAGCAGGCACGCAATGCGGCCGAGAAACGGCTCCGCGATCTGGAAGCTCGCAAGGCCCTCTCGGATCTTCTTCCTGAGATCCGCAAATTCGTGGTCGCCGCTCAGTGGGCGGACCGCGCTCAATCGCAGCTTGCCCGGTTCCAGAAAACCAAACGCAGCCTAACGGAAACGGCCAAGCGCGCGAGCACGGAGGTCATCAATCGCGAGTTCGAGAGCCGTTTCAGGCAGGAGTGCGGGTTCTTGCGCGCGCCGGACGTCAAGCTCGATTTCCCCGGCCGCGAGGGCGAAGCACGACGGCGCAAGCTGCTTACGCCAGAACACGGGCTCAGCGAGATCCTCTCCGAAGGTGAGCAGAAAGTGATCGCCCTGGCGGACTTCCTCGCAGAGGCGTCACTTAAGCCGGACAAGTCTCCCATCGTATTCGACGACCCCGTCACGAGTCTCGATCACAAGCGGCTCGGCCATGTGGTCGATCGGATCGTCGAACTCTCGCAAGACCGACAGGTGATCGTGTTTACGCACGACATCTGGTTCGCTGCCGAGATCCTTGCTCGATTCGAACGTGAACCCGGCGAGTGCGCTTTCTACAATGTCAGGGCTGAACGGGAGGGCGTCGGATTACTCTCGAAGGGGTCGCATCCTCGGACGGAAACCTTTAAGGACCGCAGCAAGCGGATCAGTCGTCTGATCGATTCAGCGGCGAGAGCAAGCGCCGAGGAGCGAGATGAACTTGTCGAGAAGGCGTACGAGGAGTTGCGAGGCGCATGTGAGGTCTTCGTCGAGAAGGAGTTGCTGAGGGGGGTGACGGAACGCTACCGCGCGAATGTTCGTATGACCGTTCTGGATCAGATCCGCGCAGATCGGCTTCCTGCAGCGATAGAGAAGGTGAAGCGAGTGTTCGACAAGTGCTGCCGCAGGATTGCGTCGCACTCACAGCCGACGGCGACACTCGGCGTGCGGCCGACGCTCGACGAGCTTCGCCGGGACTGGCAAGAGCTGAAGGACGCGCGGGACGAGTACTTGAAAGAATGATCTCTTCATCGCGCTCGGCATCGCCAGCTTGAAGGCCTTTACCGCATCACAGCTGGTGCCGGTTGGCCCGAGCACCCTCATCTACCGAGGCAACGGCGCCGGCAAGTCGTGCATTCTGTAGACGCTGGCGCATCATGCGGTGGAGACGGGCGAGTTGGACTTCCAGCGCACCGGGCCCGCCAGCGACTCGATCGATCTGGGCGGTTCTGCGAGAACGTCTACCAGGGCGGCGCGAGCGAGAGGACGAGAGCTTCGAGATCGTCGCCCGGCGCGTTCTCGTGAAGCTCGAGGTCTCGCCGGATTGGGACACACCGCTCAAGAAGGCCTTCGTCGAGCTGTGCCGCGAGCGGGGCCAGGAGTGCCCGGTCGAAGGGCGGCGCTTACGAGGGCCGGCTCCGCTCCGCCACGCCATTTAACCCCGAGGTGTTAGACCAGCCCTAGCGGCATGAGCTCTCGCTCCTCATCGCGACAAGTTCCGCACCTGCGTCCCCCTCGTGACACTTAAAGCGGCCGCTGGAGCCTTTGGGGAAGCGCGCACCATCGAGACCGACGAGTGGGTGGTGCCCGAGACAACACGGCGCCTCGAGCCGGGAATGTTCGTCGCGCAAGTTGTGGGGCGCTCGATGGAACCTCGGATCCCCGACGGCTCGTGGTGTCTCTTCCGTGCGCCGGTAGCGGGCAGCCGCGAAGGCAAAATCGTCCTTGTCGAGCACCGCGACGTCCACGACCCAGAGACCGGCGGGAGCTACACCGTCAAGCGCTACCGGCGAAAGAACATCGTCGACTCGGACGGTCACGATCGCGACGAGATCCACCTAGAGCCCGAGAACCCCGAATTCGAGCCGATCGTCCTTCGCCCGCACAACTCCGACGAGGTACGGGTCGTCGCCGAGCTCGTCGAAGTGCTCGCCCCTGCGGCAGGATCGCTCGCCAGGTAGTGCTCGCCCCGGTAGCGACGCCGCTCGCCCCGCGGCGCCCACCGATACCATCCGCGAGACAACCCCTGTGAGCCGAGGAGGACTTACGAGAGGATGAGCCTGTTCGAGCGGATCGAGGCGCTGCGGCGCCGCTACGACGTGCTCACGCACCCCTTCTACCAGCGCTGGTCGGAGGGCGAGCTGACGCGCGAAGAGCTCGCCTTCTACGCCGGCGAGTACCGGCACGCTGTCGTCGCGCTCGCCGACTGTCTCGACGGGGCGGCCGAGCTTGCCAGCGACCCCGACGAGGCCGCTCGCCTGCGCGAGCACGCCGCCGAGGAGCGCGCGCACGTCGAGCTGTGGGACCGTTTCGCCGCCGCGCTCGGCGCCGACCTGGCGCGCGCGCCGCGCAGCGAGACCGTCGCCTGCGCCGAGGCTTGGCGGAGCGGCGACACGCTCGAGGAGCGCCTCGCCGTCGCCTACGCGATCGAGTCGGCGCAGCCGGCGATCGCCAAAACCAAGCTCCAGGGCCTCGTCGAGCGCTACGGCTTCGAGGAGGGCCCGGCCACCGAGTACTTCGCCCTCCACGCCGAGCTCGACCACGAGCACGCCGCCCACTCGCGGCGCCTGCTCGAGGCGCGCGCAGGGCTCGACGAGGAGCGGCTCCCCCCCGCCCCCCCGCGCGCCCCCCCCCGCCCCCGGCCGCCCCCCCCCCCGGGCGGGGCGGGGGGGGGGGGCGCGGCCGCCCCCCC
>Ga0181858_1001033_pt1 | contig 13709 bp, 13 predicted proteins | sample NewIslPassag4_SG_FD_130749 | JGI IMG/M metagenome (GOLD analysis project Ga0181858, IMG submission 130749) | Feedstock adapted compost microbial communities from Newby Island compost facility, Milpitas, CA, USA - Passage 4_SG | ecosystem: Engineered > Solid waste > Feedstock > Composting ...
GACGCCGCTGGCAAAGCGGGCCATCGCTTCGCGGAACGCGGCGCCGTCGACGGTGCGAGGAAGTTGCGTCATGGCTCCTCCGAGGCGGCACTCGATGGCGGAACGATACGCAAGCTGCGTCCACACCGCCACCTGGTGACGTGGCCGCACCCGCGGCGTATACTTCGCCGACAGCGAAATACCTACCGGGGGGCGACCGTGAGCGTGTACCGGCCGGAACGGCTGAAATTCGGCATCTTCCTCGCGCCCTTCCATCCGCTGGGTGAGAACCCGACGGTTGCGCTGGAGCGAGACCTTGAGCTCATCGAACACCTCGACCGGCTCGACTTCGACGAGGCCTGGATCGGCGAGCACCATAGCGCTGGCTGGGAGATCATCGCCTCGCCGGAACTCATGATTGCCGCGGCAGCGCAGCGCACGAAGCACATCCGCCTTGGCACGGGGGTCGTCAGTCTCCCCTACCACCATCCCCTGATGGTCGCCGACCGCATGGTGCAGCTCGACCACATGACGCGTGGCCGAGCGATGCTCGGGGTGGGGCCTGGCGCGCTGACGTCGGATGCCTACATGATGGGCATCGACGCGCTGACCCAGCGGCGGCGGATGGACGAGGCGCTGGGAGCGATCCTCGCCCTCCTGCGAGGCGAGGTCGTCTCCATGGAGACGGACTGGTTCGTCCTGCGCGAGGCCCGCCTGCAGCTCGCACCCTACACGAAGCCACACATGTTCGTCGCGGTGGCCAGCACGTTCTCCCCCGCCGGCCCCACGACGGCCGGGAAGTACGGCGTCGGGGGCCTCTCCGTCGGCGCCCACCAACCGGGCGGACTGATCTCGCTTCAGCGAACCTGGGGGCTGGTCGAGGAGGCTGCGGCCAAGGCAGGCACTACCGTGCACCGGCGCGACTGGCGGATCGTCTTGCCGGTGTACCTGGCCGACAGCCGCGAAGAAGCGATCCGGGACGTGGAGGCGGGCTACCGACGCTGGAACAAGGAGTACTTTGAGGAGACGCTCGGCCGCCCTCCCGACCCGGACCAGGATTCGCTCGAGGCCGCCATCGAGCGGGGTGGGGTCATCGTCGGCAGCCCGGAGGACGCGGTGCAGGCCATCGAGCGGCTCTTCGAGCTCTCGGGCGGCTTCGGCGGACTCCTGGTGTTGGCCCCCGAGTGGGCGCCGAAAGAGAAGCTCTGGCGGTCGTACGAGCTCTTGGCACGTTACGTTGCCCCGCGGTTCCAGGGGCAGACCGACGTCACCACGCGCGCCCGCGATTGGGTCGCCGCCAACCGAGCCACGATCTTCGCGCCCAACGCTGCGGCGATCGGCAAGGCGTTCATCGATGCCGGCAGGGAGATCCCGCAGGAGATGGGGCAGCGGATGCAGCGCGGGCGAACATAGGCGCATGCCGTACGCACACGCAAACGGGGCCGCCATCTGGTACCAGCAAGTAGGACGGGGGCCCGACCTCGTCTTCATCCATGGTGCGGGCGCCAACCACCTCGCTTGGTTTCAGCAGATGCCCGCCTTCGCGCGCGAGTTCCGCTGCACCGTGTACGACGCCCGGGGATGGGGTGCGAGCCGCGGTAGCCTCGATGTCGGCCGGTGGGTATTCGGCACCGACCTCGTGGCCCTGCTCGATGCCCTGGGCATCGTCCGTGCGCACTTCGTCGCCCACTCAATGGGCGGACGGGCGGTCGCCGGCGTCATCCGTCATCGTCCGCAGGCCATCCAGAGCATCGTCTTCAGCGGAACGAACGGCGGGGGTGCCGATGACCGCATCCGCGCGCTGCAGGCCGCGGCGCGTGCCCGGCGAGGCAGCTCCCTTCGCGAATACGCCCTGGCGCGCGGCTTCGCAGAGCGCGCGCCAGAGCTCGCGGCGCTCTATCAGCTGCTGAACGCGCTGAATCCCCCGCGGCCGCGGGGGCTCCTCGGTCCCCCGCCTCCCTCCTACCGCGGGAGCATGCACGAGGCGATCACGCGGCTCGGGGTCCCGGTCCTCTTCGTCGTGGGGGAGTTCGACGAGATCACGCCACCCGAGGTCATCAGAGCAGCGGCGGAGCTGGTCCCCGGCTCGGAGGTTGCCGTCATCGACGGCGCCGGCCATTCGGCCTACTTCGAGCGCCCCCAAGCATGGAACGAGGCCGTGCTCGACTTCCTACGGCGCGCGGAAGGGCGGGGAAGCGGCACTGGGGTTGCACCTAGGTGACGCGTCGGTTATCGTCTCGGCGTTATGGCGAGCATGGCCGCCCGGCTGCTCGATGTGCTCCGGCGCCTGCTGAGGCGCAGAGAGGAGCTCTGGGTGCGTCCCAGCAACACGGTGACGCGGTGGCTGAACGGCACGATCGAGGCACCGCCGCCTCCTCCGGCCGACGTCCCGTCGTCCTCGGCACCGGCCGCCTCAGCCGAAGAGGAGCGCCCCGCCGCTAGCGACGCGGCCTGAGAGCAGGCGTCGCCGCGCCATTCCGATGGCTGGCTCCCTACGGCTACACTCGAACCATGCCGATTTACGAGTTCTACTGTCCGACCTGCCGAGAGCGCTTCGAGGAGCGGCGCCCGATGCACGCGATGGCCGCCGAGGCCCGCTGCCGGCAGGGCCACCTCGCAGAGCGTGTGCTCTCGGCGTTTGCGGTGGCTGGCGGCACACGAGAGGGCGAGGCCGACGGCGGATGCTGCGCGGGCGGTGCCTGCGGTTGCGCCGCACGCTAGCGTCCTTCTGTAGTCACGGGGAGGGGCACCGCCCGCGCGCCCGGTTGGGCGGTGGAAGCTGAGCGTCGGTCGAGGAGGAGCACCGCAGCCGCCACTGCCCCGAGCAGCGCCAGCTCGGCGGCGGTCGCCAGCCCGATGGCGAGGGTGGCATCGCGCCAGAACGGCTCGGGGAACATCTGGATGAGCCGGTCACGGGACGGATCGAGCCGCCAGAGGTCATTCGGGAAGACGAGCTCGTGGAAGGCGGACCAGGCGGTATCGAACCCGAGCAGCGCCACGACGCCCACGCCCCCCACCAGCGCTGCCGCGACCGCCCCCGAGGCAAGCACTTCCCAGGCCAGCCGGCGCAGCGGCGCCTCGCGCGCCCACAGGTAGCGGAGCGCCACGTAGGAGAGGACGAAGACGAGCGCGACCTCCTGCGCCCGGAAGACGGCCCGCATCAGCCGCTTCACGTCGACCATGTGCTGGGTCTCGCGCGGGCTGAAGAGCGCCGTCTCTTCGCCGTTCACCGCCACGAGGACGCGGAGCGTGGGGGCGTCGTTTTCGAAGTAGGCGATGATCTCGCGCGAAGCGCGGTCGAGCTCCGTGAGCGGGATGCCGGTAGCCTCGGCCGCCCCATACCGGCGCAGGGCAGCTTCGTACACCCTGACCTCGGTCGCGGCGATCCGGACGTTCGTCGTCACCAAGAGCACGGGGAGCGCCAAGACGAACGCCGCGGAGGCAACCCGCGGGATGAAGGCCACGAGCGAACTGCCACGCATCGACGCGAAGCCATCGTCCGCCCGCCGGTGCGGGGCTGTCAATGCAGTGCCGTTCGGACGGCGACCGGAAGCGCGGTCTCTGGTAGCCTGGGGGATGCCGTTCGCTTCGACCGCACGGTTTTCCACCTACGAACGATACGGAGCTGCAGTGTGGGAGCTACGCAGACCGCGAAGCCGCAACTCGACTTCGTCTTCCGCCCTCAAGCCATCGCCATCGCCGGCGTCTCGACAAAGGAACAAGGTTTCGGCGGAGGCGGGTTCGTCCAATCCCTCCAGGAGATCGGCTTCCCGGGCCCCATCTTCCTCATCCATCCCACCGCTCGGGCGATCCGGGGCCTGAAGTGCTACCGGAGCCTGCTGGAGATCCCGGACGAGGTTGATTATGTCATCTCGTCCGTTCCGGCGCGCGTGGTGCCCCAGCTGGTGGAGGACTGCATCGCCAAGGGCGTGCGCGTCCTCCATCTCTTCACGGCGGGCTTTACGGAGACCGGCGATGAAGAGCGGGCGAACTTGGAGCGGGCGGTGGTCGAACGCGCGCGGGGCGCCGGCATCCGCGTCATCGGCCCAAACTGCATGGGGCTCTACGTCCCAGCATCCCGCTTGGCGATGATGCCGGGGCAGCCGGCCGAGCCCGGCGACGTGGGCATGGTCTCCCAAAGCGGGATGAACGCCGGCGAGTTCGTCCGCTACGGGTTGCCACGGGGCCTGCGGTTCTCGAAAGTGGTGAGCTTCGGCAACGGTTCCGACCTGAAGGCGGCCGATTTCCTCGAGTACTTCCTCGAGGACGAGGAGACACGCATCGTTGCCGCGTACCTCGAAGGCATCCAAGAGGGGCCGCGGCTTGCCCGGGTGATCCGCGCCCTGGGCGCGCGGAAGCCGCTGCTCGTGCTGAAAGGCGGGCGCACCGAGGCGGGTTCCCGCGCAGCTCACTCCCACACCGCGTCGCTCGCGGGCTCGCTCGCCGTGTTCGACGGGCTGTGCAAGCAGGCAGGCGCCGTGCGCGTGGATTCGTTGGAAGAGCTGGTGGATGCTGCCGTGGCGTTCCGCTTCATCCGTCGGCTTCCGGGACCCCGGGTCGCCGTCGTCGGAGCAGGCGGAGGAGGGAGCGTGCTCGCGGCAGCCGACCTCGCCGCCGCTGGCCTCGAGGTGCCGCCCCTGCTGCCCGAGACCCAGGCCGCTTTGGCGAAGGTCACCGCGGAAGCGGGCACGAGCATCCGCAACCCCATCGACACGACGAGTCTCTGGGAAGCGGAGGGGTTCGAGGCCACGATCCGCATCTGCGCGGAGGCGCCGAACGTTGACGCCATCCTCTACCACACCAGCTTCGGCATGGGGCCGATGGCGCGTCTGGGCGATGCCCGCAAACGTGCCGCGCAGCAGGCCGCAGCCCTTGCCCAGGTGCAAGAGGGGTTCGGCAAGCCTGTGGTAGTGGCCATCCGTCCCTCGCTTACGACGGAGGGCTTCGAGCAGGCGAACGAGTTCCAGGAGCTCTGCTGGCGGGGCGGCCTGGCCACGTTCCCGAGCATCACGCGGGCAGCCCACGCGCTCGGGCGCCTGCTCTGGTGGCAACGGCAGCACGAGGCCTGAGGGCGCGAACCTCGCGCCCCACCGGATAGAACGGCAGCCCCCAGCGCGGTACGATCGCTCCCGCGAGCGGGAGTAGCTCAGAGGCAGAGCGCCTGCCTTCCAAGCAGGATGTCGCGGGTTCGAATCCCGTCTCCCGCTCCAATCGCGCCGGGCGTCTCCCCTGCAGTCAGGGGCTCACGCGTTCGAAGACGGCCGCGATGCCCTGGCCGCCGCCGATGCACATCGTTTCGAGGGCGTAGCGGGCTCCCCGCCGGTGCATTTCGGGGAGCAGGTCAGCCAGGATTCGGACGCCCGTGGCCCCCACTGGGTGACCCAGGCTGATGCCGCCGCCGTTCACGTTGAGCCGCTCGAAATCGGATTCCGTGAATCCCCACTCCCGCGTGACGGCGAGCACCTGGACTGCGAACGCTTCGTTCAGTTCGATGAGGTCCATATCTGCGAGGCGCAACCCCAGGCGGTCGAGCACCTTCTGCGTCGCGGGAACGGGTCCCATCCCCATGTAGGCAGGGTGCACGCCAGCGGCCGCCCACCCGCGGAGCACCGCCAACGGCTGCAGTCCCAGCCGCGCGGCAGCCTGCGGCGAAGCGACGATGGCGACAGCCGCAGCGTCGTTCTCGCCGCTTGCGTTCCCCGCCGTCACCGTGGCCTCGGGGTCGACGTCGATCCGTACGGGCCGGAGCTTTGCGAGGGCCTCGAGCGTGGTATCGCGGCGGGGGGGTTCGTCCTGCGTGAAGAGCACGGGTTCGCCGCGCCGCTGGGGTACCGGTACCGGAACGATGTGGTCTTGGAATTTCCCGGCGTCCCAAGCAGCAACGGCACGCTGGTGGCTGCGCAGCGCGTACGCATCCTGCTCCTCTCGCGGGATCCGGTACTGCCGGCGGACGTTCTCGGCCGTTTCCAGCATGCCTCCGTACACGGGGTACCTCGACTCGCAGCCGGCGGTCACCCGGGCGCGGTCGAGCCGGTCCAGGAGCTGCACGTGGCCGCGGTTGGGACCCCAGCGGAGATTGAGCGTGTAATACTCGGCTTGGCTCATGCTCTCCACCCCGCCCGCCAGCACGAGGTCGGCGACGCCCGTCTGCACCTCCATCGCCGCGAGGCATACGGCCTGGAGCCCCGAACCGCACCGCCGGTCGAGCTGGAAGCCGGGAACGTCCACGGGAAGCCCGGCGCGCAGCGCGGCAATTCGGCCGATGGCAGGGTTCTCACCGTTGGGGTAGCACTGCCCGAAGATGACGTCATCGATGGCCTCGGGCTTCAGACCGTAGCGCTGGACGATGGCCTCGACGACGAGGCCCGCCAGCGTTTCGGCGGATACGTCGCGCAGGGTGCCGCCGTAGCGGCCGACCGGCGTCCGGAGGGCGCCGCAGATGAGGGCGTCGCGCATGCTTCGTGTCTCCTTCCGTCCGAAGCTCGGAGCAACCGGCTTCCAGTGTGCCCCCGCGGCGCCTCGAGCGCACCGTGCTTCGGAGCGCCGCACACCGGCCGACCGGGCCCGTCTTCGGTCACCGTTCGGCCCTGGGCACGGTCGCTCCATCGCTCTCACGATTGCGGCGAGGAGGAGGCATTCATGGCTGTCGCGGCCAACGGTGAGCGGACCGAAGTCCCTGGAGCGCCCGGCTACTGGCGGGTGAGCGGCCGTCCCGCGGGCGAGCTCCCCCTGCCGGTGCGGCGCATCACCCTCCACGCGCCCGCCCGCCTAGGAGCCGGCACAGGGGAAGCTGTGGAGGTGGCGATCATTGGACCGCGGGAGGTTCCCGTAGGCCGGGCGGTCATCGAGCGCTGCCCAGAAGAGGGCATCGCTTCGTTCGAGATCGTCGTGGCGGCGATTGCCCCCGAGGCGACAGTCATCGAGCTCCTGGGGGCGGTCGCCGAAGCGGCGATCGGCCTCGGAGCCCGTCGGCTCTTCGCTCTCGTCCCGCTGGATCACAGTTTCGGCATCGAGGTGCTGACCCGGGCAGGCTTCGTCCTCGAATCGGTGCTGACGGAAGGGGGCGTGGCCGAGGTCGCCCTCCGCGTTCCGAGCCCAGGCTTCGAGGCACCATTCGCGTCAGCGTAGGCATCCCCCAGGGCCCTCTGCCGGTACAATCTGGGGACGATGGCCGGCATCGAATCGGAACTGGCGCCGCGTCCGCAGGCGGCCGTGGCGGTGCGCAGGCTGTGGGCCTGGGCGTGGCCAGGTCTGCCAATCCCCTGGCCCATTCTCCTCTACCTCGCGGTGATGTGGTGCCAGTTCCTCGGCATGCAGCTCGCAGGCGTCGAGAACGTGCAGCGGGCGTCGCGCCCGTACTCGTTCTACATCCATCACATCTTCGACGACCCGGTTCGCGCGGCCTGGAGTTCGCTGACCGCGCCGTTCCTAGCCTTCACCTGGCCCCAGGCCATCTACGTCACGGTCATCTTCGTCTTCATCGGCACGCGCGTGTTCCGGCAGTTCGGCACGTTCTGGGGCATCGTGCTCTTCTTCGCGACGAGCATCCTCGGCGCCGTTGGAGCTGGACTGGCTCTCCACATCATCTACCCGCATATCTCCGATTGGGACCTGTTCCGGCGCGCGATGTACCGCTCCTGGGGAGGGGGGAGCGTGGCGGGGTTCGGGTTCGCCGCGATCGTCGCCGCGCGCTCGCGGCATCCATGGCGCTACGTCGGGCTGGTGATGCTCTGGGAGGCCAACGTAGTGTTTTGGGAGCTCCGGAGCTACACGACTGCGCTCCACAACATGGCGTTTTGGCCGACGTTCATCATCTTCCGCTGGGTCATCCGCGGGCCGCTCCCGAGCCCGCGTCTTCTGCTCCGCCTGCGACGAACTCTGCCCACGAGCGGGCCGCCCAGCGTGGCGACCGAATCCGCGGGGGCCGCGGCACCTGGGACGGACGGGGCACCGGCGGGTCGGGCTTGAAGACGGGTGCTACCAACGACTCGTAGCGCGGGGGTGCTGGCGGCCCACCCGTTGCTCCCCGCGTACACGCCACCGCCTTCCCATCCGGTGCCCAGAAGTATCCGTCGATGTACCAGTCGATGCACCGGCCATCGAACCGGAACACTCCCTGGTCCCAGATGAAGCACACAGGAGTACCGTCGCGGTCGAACACCACGTCCCGATGCCGCCAGGCGACTACGTTGCCGCGCGCGTCGACGATCGCGTCCGCCATAGCCGCGTGAGAACGGTGGAGGTCGGGAGAAGGCGAGGGGCGCCTCGAGTGTAGCGGGACGGTCACTCGCTGTCAGCCATCGCCGATGACGACGGGCAGCTCCTCGACCGGAGCAGTGGCGAGGGCACGCGACGCGAAGGCCGCAGCTCGCCGCAGCGACCGTTCTGCTTTCGGCAGCGCGAGGGCGAGCCGCGCATACCCGAGCCACTCCCATGGGCGGAGCACTGCCCGGCGAATCGCGGCACGCTCATCGCCTTCGGCCGTCCAGCTCGCGAGCGAGTCCGGCAGGTCCCACCCCGCCGGGTCGAGGACCACGCGTACGGCCAGCCACGGGATGCGGCGCGCCTCCAGCTCCGCCGCGAGGTAGTACGTTTCCATGTCCACGCCCGCTGCCCCGAACTCGTTCCAGAGGTCGACCTTCGCAGAGCGCCTCGCGACGGGGCGCTCTGCGGTGAGGAGACGTGAGGAAACGAACCGGAGGCGGCGCCGGCGCAGCTCGCGCCTGGCGGCGGCGAGGATTAGCGGCCGAGGCAGGAGCTCGGGATTGCCCGGCGCCACCACCAATCGGGAGAGGATGAGGTCACCAGACGCCAGGGAGGGGTCGAGACCTCCGCACCAGCCGGCGATGAGCACGGCGGAGGGACGCTCCGCGTCGAGGAGCCGCGCGAGGCCGTCCCGGGCTGCGGCGCCCGCACCACAGCTCCTCGCGCGGCGGATCGACCGGGCTTCTCGCTCCGTGGGCGCGACGATGAGCACGGTCATGCGTGCGACTCGCGAGCGCCGATGGTACTGATGGCCGCGCGGATCCCTTCCAACGGGCTGGCGATGGTCTCCCGAACAGCGGTGGCTTCGTAGCCGCAGTGGGCCATGCAGTTCGTGCAGCGGGCATCGCGGCCGTAACCGTACCGGTCCCACTCGGTGTCGTCGATGAGCTCGGCGAAGCTCTTCACGTAGCCGTCGGAGATGAGGTAGCACGGTCGTTGCCACCCGAGCACCGTCCGCGTGGGGTTCCCCCATGCGGTGCACTGCATCGCGCGCTTCCCCTGGAGAAATTCGAGAAAAGCCGGCGTGTGGAAGAACCGCCACCGCTTGGCCTCGGGGAAGGAGAGGATTTTGCGGAAGGTGGCGATCATTTCCGGACGGCGCAGGAACACCGACTGGTTGGGCGCCTTGGGGTAGTCGTACCCCGGCGAGACCATCATCCCGTCGACGCGGAGGTCGTCCATGAGGAAGTTGAACAGCTCGCGCATCTGGTCGGGCGAGCTGTCGGCGTAGACGGTGGTGTTCGTGGAAACGCGGAAGCCGCGCCGCTTCGCTTCCCGAATCCCGGCGACTGCCTTATCGAACACGCCCTTGCGATCGACCATCGCGTCGTGGAGCTCGCGGAGGCCGTCGAGGGGGACGCTGATGGTGAGGTACTTCGAGGGCTTCAGCTTCGGAAGCCACCGTTCGAGGAGGATGGCATTTGTGCACAGGTAGACGTACTTCTTTCGTTCGACCAACCCCTCCACGATGCGGTCGATTTCGGGGTGGATGAGCGGTTCGCCGCCGGCGATGGAGACGACCGGCGCGCCACACTCTTCGGCGGCTGCCCAGCACTCCTCCGGCGTGAGCCGCATATCGAGAATGTGGTCCGGGTGCTGGATCTTGCCGCAGCCGGCGCACTCAAGGTTACAGCGCCAAAGCGGCTCGAGCATGAGCACCAGGGGGTACCGCTTCCGACCCTTGAGCCGCTGGCGGAGGATGTACGTCGCGACGGCGAGCGCTTGGCTCGTGGGAATACCCATGTCACACCTCCTGGGCGGCGCGTGCCCCCTCGGTCGCCCTCATGCGATTGTGTAGCAGACGAGCGGCAAGAATACCACTCCGTACCGCAGATTCCATCGTCGCCGGCCAGCCAGTGTCGACATAGGCCCCCGCGAGCACGACGTTGCGCAGCGGGGTAGCCGGCCCAGGCCGACGCAGCCCAGGGGCTGGGACGAAGGTTGCCGCGGGCTCCTTCACCACAGCCGACCGAACGAGCCGTGCCCCCCGTGCGGAAGCGAGCACCGTTTCCAGCGCTTCCAGCGTGCGCCGCTCCAGAGCACCCTTGGAAAACTCGAGCTCCTCGCGCGCCCCGCTGAGCGACACGACCAAGTGCTGCCGTCCCGCCACCACCGACGACGCACGGAAGAGCCACTGCAGATGCGGGTGGAGCGTCGCCACGAAGCGGCGGCGAAGCACCGGACGGTCGAACCACAAGTGCACATTCACGATTGGCGACACGCCAATGCTGCTGAGGCCAGCCAGCGGCGGCTGCCGCCGGACATGCTCCGGGAAGAGCCGTGGCGCCACGTCGTGGGGAACGGCGACGACCACGGCATCCACCGCCTCCCGGGAGCCGCCCGCGAGGACCGTGGTGGCCGTTTCGCCCTCGACATCGATCGCTTCCGCCGCGCAGCGAAGCCGCACCTCCGCACCGCGGGCGCGGAGCTGGGCGAGAGCCGGCTCCACGTGGAGGCGGCTCAAGCCCACCTCGGGAATGCCGAGGCCTGCGGCATCGTTCGTCCGCAGCAGGGCTTCACGGAAGACGAAGAGCGCATCGGCTGCCGCGGCTTCGTGGGCGCGGCAGTTCAGCGTGGGAAGGATGACGAACTCCCAGAAGCGCTCGATGGCTCCCACCGGCTGCCGCTGAGCGCGCAGCCATTCGGCGAAGGAGATGTCCCGGAGTGCCAGCCGCTCCGCTTCCGAGAGGCGCCACAGGCGGAGGAGCGCCCGGGCAACTGCGGCCTTCTCGCCGGCGGCGAGGTGGCGGTACCCCAGGAAGGCCCGAGAGAGGTGGAGGGGAACGGGGAGTGGGTCGGCCCAGAGGCGCGAAGGCCGCCCGTCGGCCCCCAGTACCGTGGCAGCGAACCGGGGCTGCAGCGAGGTCAAACGCTCCGTCCCGAGCCTTCGGAGAAAGCTCCGGTAGGCGACGGTGCAGCGCATGAACACGTGCTGGCCGTTGTCCACGTCGTCGCCGGTGGCCTCGTCCGCGAACGAGTAGGTTTTCCCCCCGGCCCAGGGGCGGCGCTCGAAGAGGACGACCCGATGACCGAGGGCTGCGAGCTCGCACGCTGCGGCCAACCCAGCCAAGCCCGCCCCGATGACGGCAACCTTCATCGCGGGCGCACGAACGCAGCCCGCAGGCAGAGCCAGCCCACGAGCGCGAGCTTCTCCGGCGCGGCCAGCGCGACGCGCTCGGTAAGTACGTCGTAGTTGCGGCGGGCGATGCGGGTGAGGATGGCCGCATATACGCCTTGCAGCACGTTGACGCACATCCGTGGCCGGAGGTCGAGCAGGGGGAGCAGTTCCCGCCCGCGACGGTAGTAGAGACGCGCGCGCCGATGGTAGTGCCGCATCAGCGCGACGAAGCGTTCGTCGTAGGTGCCAGCAAGGATGTCCTCGGGGGTCAGCTGGAACCGCGCAAGTTCTTGGCGAGGGAAGTAGACGCGGCCGCGGGCGGCGTCCTCGCGTACGTCGCGCATGATGTTGACCAGCTGCAGTGCGATACCGAGGTCGGTCGCGGCCCGCTCGGCCTGCTCGCCGCCGCGGGCGCCGAAGATCGCGGTGCAGATGAGCCCCACCATCGAGGCCACGTGGAAGCAGTACTCGCGCAGCTCGGGCCACGTCTCGTACCGTGAGCGGGTGAGGTCCATCTCCACGCCGTCGACCAGCCGTTCGAAGTAGGTGACCGGGATGGCGAAGCGGTCGAAGGCAGCACCGAGAGCGGGGAAGGGCGGCCCCTCCCGAGCGCCTGCCCTGGCCCGGTGGAGCCGTTCCCGCGCATCGGCGAGCAAGCGCTGCTGCTCGGCAGGGTCGTTCAGCTCGTCGACAATGTCGTCGACGTAGCCGCTGAAGGCGTACGCCGCGTAGATGGCCTCCCGCTGCTCGCGGGGAAGCACGGCAAAGGCGTAGTAGAAATTCTTCGCGCGCTCTTTCGTGTACGCACGGCACCATGCAGCGGCGTCGGCCTCAGACCAGCTGCCTGCGAGCGGAACTCGTTCGGCCGGCGTCACTGCCGCTGCCATGTCTGGGCCTCCTTCGTTCACCCTGCCACCAGGAGACGGATGCCTTCGCGGGCGGCGAGCCACGCCTTGCGCCGGCGAGAAATCGCCGGCCGCCCGCTGAGGGTGTCGTAGCACCGGGCCGTGATGGCATCAAGGACTGCCTCGCCGCCTAGGCGGAAGAGGGGGACGTCGAGCCGGACCCTCCGGTCGACGAGGCGCTCCAGCGCCGCGCCGCGCCGGAAGTACTCGCGCGTCCGCTGCACTTCGAACCGCATGAGGAGGCGGAACGAACCGGTGACCCGGCGCGCCAGGATGTCCTCCTCGCGGACGCCGAAGCTTGCCAGGTCTTCCAGGGGGATGTAGCCCCGCCCCTTTTCGAGGTCGCGGCTCACGTCCTGCCAGAAGTTGGCGAGCTGGAGCCCGATGCAGATGTCGTCAGCGAGCCGGCCCCGCTCCTCGTCGTGGTAGCCGAGGAGAGCGAGGACCATACGCCCCACCGGCGTGGCGGAGTAGCTGCAGTAGTCGAGCAGCTCGGCGAACGTCGCAAACCGCCGCTTCCGCTGGTCGATGCGGTTGGCTTCGATGAGCCGGAGGAAGAGCTCGTCGGGGATGCGGTATGCCGCCATGGTGTGACGGAGCGCGGCCAAAACCGGGCGGCTGGCCGGACGCCCCGCCGAGGCACGGAATTCCGCCTCCCATGCATCGAGGAGGGCGAGGCGATCGCCCTCGGCTTCATCGCCAAGGTCATCGGTCATGCGGCAGAACGCGTACACGGCCGCGAAGTGCGGCCGCAGATCGCGGGGCAGGAGCCAGGAGATGACGGTGAAGTTCTCCTGATGGGCTTTGGCAAATTCCAGGCACCACGCGTACGCCGCGCCCAGGCTGGGCGAGGCGGCTGCAGCGGGCGGAGCGGCGCTCACGACCATGGGTCGCCCCCTGGCAGATGGATGGGGTTCCCCCGGAGAAGCCGGCGGTACCGTCCCAAGGCCCACAGGGGCCAGTACAGCCGGTAGTAGTGGTACTTCAGCATGAAGTCCCGCGGGAAGCCCGTGCCAGTGAAGTACGGCTCCTCCCATTCACCGTTCGCTTGCTGGCTGCGAAGGAGGTACTCGACCCCGCGCCGCACGGCGTCACTCTCGGTCTCTCCGGCAGCCAGCAGCGCCAGCAAGGCCCATGCGGTCTGGGAAGCAGTGCTCGCTCCCACCCCGGCCAGGGCGGCGTCGTCGTACGATGCACAGGTCTCGCCCCAGCCGCCGTCGGGATTCTGGTGCGCCTCTAGCCAGCGCACCGCCTTCCGGAAGACCGCCGACCGCCGATCCTCGCCGATGGCAGTGAGCGCCGGCAGCACCGCTCCGAGACCGTACAGGTAGTTGACCCCCCAGCGTCCGAACCACGCTCCGTCGGCAGTCTGCGTCGCGTACAGGTAGCGGAGCGCCCGACGCACCGCCGGGTCACGCCGGGAGGCGCCATTGAGCGCCAGC